>Ga0105047_10012126_pt1 | contig 13900 bp, 11 predicted proteins | sample MAT04_FD_78384 | JGI IMG/M metagenome (GOLD analysis project Ga0105047, IMG submission 78384) | Freshwater microbial communities from Lake Fryxell liftoff mats and glacier meltwater in Antarctica - MAT-04 (megahit assembly) | ecosystem: Environmental > Aquatic > Freshwater > Ice > Liftoff...
GACCAGGCGACGGTGTTGAGCTTGTTGCGGTGGGCGCAGCCGCCCTTGCCGGTGGCGAAGGTGTTGGCGTCGAGCGCGGCGAAGGTCGCGGTCTCGCTGTAGACGGCGTAGATCTCGCTGGCGTCGGCGGACCAGCCGAGCCCGGAGATCGGCACCCACTTCGACATGGTCTTCATGCTGCCGCTCTGACAGTCGCCGTCGAGTCCGCCGCCCTTCGAGGCGCGCAGCTTTTGTCCGGTGGTCACGTCGAACACGGAGATCACCGAGTCTTGATGGGCGACGGCGAGGGTCGTGCCGTCGGGCGCGAACGACTGGGCGGTCGCGCCGAAGGCGTCGAAGCGGCGGGTGCGGGCCAGCGTGTGCACGTCCCACAGCGACACGCCCTCGCCGTCGCGGGTGATGACCTGGCTGCCGTCGGCGGTGAAGGCGACGTCATCGATGAGGGCGACGCGGGCGACATTGCGGCCGAGGAACTTGCCGTCGCCTTTGATCTCGAGCTTCGGACCGGCGGGTACGGACTTCGGGGCGGCGCCGCGGCGCAGGTCGAGCACACGCAGGACGCCGTCGAAGCCGGCGGTGGCGATCACCGGCGCGACGGGGCTCCAGGCGACCTGCAGCAGCTCCTCGGCGTTGCCGTAGGCGCCGCCGACGTATTTGTAGAAGGTGCTCTCGATCGTGCGTACGGGGGTGCCGGTGGCGCCGTCGAAGATGTGGACGTTCATCTCGTCGATGCTGGCGCCGAGGCGACCGCTGGCGGACAGCTCGGTGCTGTCCAGTGCGTCGCGGCTGGTGAAGGCGGCGCGTCGCTGGCCGGATCGGAGATCGACGTGACTGACGGCGTCGCCCTTGAAGGTGATGAGCGAGCCGTCGGGGTGCCATCCGAACAGCGCGCCGCCGGGGACCTTCGCGGCCTCCGCCCACGAGCTGGTGTCGTAGATGTGGACGGTCTCGCCGGCGCCGTCGATCGCCAGCAGCTTGCCGTCGGGGCTGAGGCTTAGGGGCTTGCCGAGGGCCTTTGTGGCGTCGAGGGTGATCGCGCCGAGGCGGCCGCCGTTCTCTGCAGTCCACACGGTGACCTCGTCGGCGGCGGTGACGAGGGTCTTGCCGTCGCGCGACCAGGTGAGGCCGCGGATGTCGGCGTTGTGGGTGAGGGCGTGGCGCAGGCCCTTCTTCTCGAGGTCCCAGATCGCCACGACCTTGTCGGCCATGCGCGCGCCGCTGGCGAGCAGCTTGCCGTCCGGCGAGAACTCGAGGCTGCCGATCCAACTGCTATGACCGGGCAAGGTGATGATCTCGACGCCGGTGGCGATGTCCCAGACGTGCACCGACTTGTCGAGGCCGCCGGCGGCGATGCGTGAGCCGTCAGGGCTCCACGCCGACACGTAGAGCGGGCCGGCGGCGCCGGTGAAGGTGCGCCACTCCTTGCCCATGCGCAGGTCGATGACCTTGAGCAGGCCGTCGACGCTGGCCATCGCCAGGTAGTGGCCGTCGGGCGAGAAGTTGACAGAGTACACGAGGTGGTGCGAGCCGGCCTGCACGACCAGCTCGGGCTGCGGTCCGGCGGCGATCGGTGCTTCGGCCGCGGCCGGGGGGCTTGGAGTGATGCGGGCTTTACACGCCGGGACGGCGAGCGCCAGCGCGGCGATCGTGAGCTGCAGCCGCTTCATCAGCGACCTCCGAAGCCGATCTTGAGGCCGGCGTGCCAGCGGAGCGCGCGACCGAAGCCACGCTCGCCGTCGATGTTGCGGTCGGCCGCGAGGAAGTCGTTGGTGTAGCTGTAGGCGGGCACGATGAGGCCGGCGTAGGGGGCAATTTCAAAGCCCTCGGTCACGCGGATGTGGACCGCGAAGTCGCCACCGACGAGGCCGCCGATGCCGACGGCCTTGCTCTCCTCTACGGGCATCACAGGCATCGGGTCGAGCGGGTCGGGGGTGGTGCTGGCGAGCGAGTCGACGCGGCCGAAGCCGAAGCCGAAGCCGATCAGGGCCATCAGGGCCGGGCGCACGCGCCACTTCGGCGGCAGGGCCAGGAGGTCGAGGCCGTACATGAACTCGAGCCGGCGCACGAGGATCTCCTGGACCTTCGGGACCTGCCAGACCTCGCGGTGGAACATGACCTGGAAGTAGGCGCGCGGGTGGACCAGCATGCCCAGCGCGACGTCGAAGCCGTTCTTGTCGCCCAACGCGGTGCCGCCGGGCAGCTTGAACTTGCCGAGTGCCCGGCTGTAATCGCCGCCGATGAAGATAAACGGCTTACGCACGCCGCTGCGCCAGTAATCCTTGATGTCGCTGCCGAGACGTCCGGAGCGACGCGGCTCGGGCTCCGGCTCGGGCGTCGGCTCGGGCACGGGCTGCGGCGTCGGCTGCTCGGCGACCTGCATGGGCGCCGGTTCGGGGGTGGGGACCGGGGCGACGGCGACGGGAGCGGATGATGGTTCGGCGGCGCGGATATGGTCGACGGCTTTTTGGCCGAGCGCGGCGATCATCAGCGGGGTGAGATGCTTGCCTTTGAGGTTCGGGCCCTGGGCGACGAAGATCTTGACGACGACATTGTCGACGCGAAAGACCAGGTTGTACATATACATGTCGACGCCGAGGCCGTAGGTGTCGCCCTGCGCGGTGAACAGTTGCGGGTCCGAGCCGACCATCGGCGGCTGCGACACCGGCGGTAATCCCTCTGCGAGCTCGGACTGGCCGGCCTGCATGTAGCGCTGGGCGGCGGCGGCGTCGGGGAACACCCAGCGGATGTCGTGTACCTGCCACACGATCGCGGACGGGTCCTTCGCGGTCCACAGCTTCTTGCCGGAGTGGGTGCAGCCGTTCTGCGCGGCGGCGCCGTCGCAGCCCTGCTGGGCCCAGTCGCCGGTCGGGTCCGACGGGGCCGGCAAGTCGCCGGGCCGCAGGTAGCTCGACTGGAAGCTCGGCATATCGGTGGCCCACGGCGGGCCCGCCCATGCGGCGCCGGTCGTGCCGACGAGGCTGAGGGTGAGACCGAGGGTGACGGCGAACGCGAGCACGCGCGAACCGATCCCAACGCGACGAACTCTTACCATTGCGGGCATCGTATCAGCTCCCTCGCGGCGGCGAAACCCGCGGATATCAGGGCGTGTGCTCGAAGCTGAAGATCTGGTGGATGCTGCTGGCGCCGGCCTCGTTGCTGGCGGACATCGACACGCCGGGGGGGCCGCCGGGCTCGGTGAGGCCGAAGGTGCGCGCCTGGGTGTCGCAACTGGTGCCGGGGTTGTACGAGAGGTCGCGCGCGCCGCAGGCCAGCTCCTCTGCGGTCGGCTGGGGCTTGCCCAGCGAGGTCTCGAGCTTGGCGAGGGGCTCGGCGGAGGCGACGATGTGGACCTGCTCGACGCCGAGGCCCTCGGCCTCGAGCGTGAAGTAGCCGGGCTCCGGGGGGATGCGCAGCTCCTTGCCGGCGGGCAGCGGATTGGCCATCGGCATCTTCGGGTGCGGGAACATCACGTTGATCTCGCCCTTGGCGGTCTCCTGATACAGGTACACGTGGGCCTGCGCGTTGGTCTTGACGCGGAAGTACACGCGGGTGCCGGTGGCGATCTTGCCGTCGCGGGGCACGGCGGTGAAGCTGGACTCACCCGGCTTTTGCGCCAACACGCCGAAGTCGAGGCGGAGGTCGACGGCCTGCTCGGCCGACACCATCGAATTGTAGATCTCCTTGAGCGCCTTCTGGTACGACTCGGCGTCGGGGGCGTGCTCGAGCACGAGTAGTTGACTCTCGAGCCGCTCCATTCGCTCGCGCAGATCTCTGGACTCGCTGCGGTACTCCTCCGGCGTCATCGCGCCGTTCTTGTAGTCCATGCAGAGGGTGCGCCAGCGCGAGGTGTAGCGCTCGACGGCGGCGTCGACCTGGCGTACGGCCTCGACGGAGGTCTTGGCCTCGACGCCGAACTTGGCGACATCGACGCGGCCCTCGACCTTGCGGGCGTCGTAGCGGATCTCCGTGTCGCAGTCGGGCTTGCTGCTGCCCTGGCCGGCCTTCTTGCAGCTCCCGAGCACGAGCCCGACCGCGAGCGGCAGCACACCGAGACCCACCCTCGAACGAACACGCATGACGGGGGAACTTGCCCGGTTCGCGGCGGGCCTGTCAACGCCGTTGTACGCCCGGACTCGCGCGCCCGGCGGATGCGCGACGGGTGACCGGCGCCGAAAGTACGTGGATATTGCGGCGAGACTGTAGAGATAGTTGGAGATCCCGCCGACCTGCGGCAGACTTCGCGGCGTGGAGCAGCCCGCGACGCCGCCCGGCCCCCGTCCCCGCGACGGCTGGGACACCGTGGTCGAGACGGCGAATCACCGGGTCGAGCGGCGCGGCCGTTACCTGTGGGTGAGCGTGTGGCGGCGGCCGGATCTCGACACCGCGACCGGGGCGGCGCTGGCCCAGGCGCTGGTCAGCACCGTGCTCGGCAAGCTCGCCGAGCTCGCCGGACCCGGGAGCCTGCGAGCCGTCGTGCTGGACCTGCGCCAGGCTCCCCCCGTCAACGGGCCCTCGACGCAGCAGAGCATCGGCCGGCTGTTGGCGGCCTGCGAGCAAGCCCAGGTGATCCCGGCCCTGTTGCACGGCGGCGACGCCCTCGCGGCGCTCCAGCTCGGCCGGCTGGTCCGCGAGTACGCGCCGCGTCTCGGTCAGGTGACGGCCGATGCGGCGACCATCGAGGCGCTCACGGCGAGTGGCGTGAACAACGGGCGTGGACCGACCTCCCGTCCGCGCTGACCGCCTCGCGGATGATCAGCGGCTCGACGTCTTCGCCACGGGTCGACCTATTCTGCGGGTGCGGCGGACTTCGGGTGACGGGGGAGTTGCGCCGTGAAGGTGGTGCCGTCCTTTTGGGTGGAAGTGACCTCGAGGGTCCCGCCGTGGGCGGTCACGACCTCACGCGCGATGTACAGGCCGAGCCCGAGGCCGCTGGCGTTGCGGTCGTTGTCGGGTGACTGCTGACGGACCATCGGCTCGAAGATCGTCTTGAGGGCGGCCTCGGGGATCACCGGTCCCTCGTTGTTGACGCGCAGCACGACCTCCTCGCTGCGGCCCTGGACGACGACGCTCACGGCGCCGCCTTCGGTCCCGTGCTGCAACGCGTTGGCGACCAGATTGGAGAGCACCTGGGTCAGCCGGTCGCTGTCCCACTCGCCGACGAGGTCGCCTCTGGCCTCGAATCGCAGCGGACAGTCGGGGTAGACCGCCTCGAGCTCGGCGATCACCTGTTCGCATATCGCCGTCAGGTCCACCTGCTTCAGGGTGACCGGGATGCCTTGGCCGAGGCGGGTGCGGGTGAGGTCCAGGAGGTCACCGACCATGCGGTTCATGCGATTGGCGCTGTTGAGGATCCGCGCCGCGATCCTGGCCTGTTTGTCGTCTAGGCTCTCCGAGCGGGTCAGGATCGTCGAGCCCATGACGATCGCGCCGAGCGGGTTTCGCAGGTCGTGGCCGAGGATCGCCAGGAAGTGCTCGCGGGTGAGGTCGAGCATCTCCGAGTAGCGGGCCGTCGACTCGGTGAGGCTCTCGTCGATCGCCTCGTTGAAGCGGGTCACCTCGTTCTCCTCCTCACCCTGGGCCTCGGACCACAGGCGCAGGATGCTGGCGCGCAGGGCCCGGTACTCGGAGACGAGCTGGTCGAGGTTGAAGCCGGTCGCGAGGCGCTGGGCTGCGTGCTTCTGACCGACGCTGGTCAGGGCGCCGCCGGGGGCCAGGCCCTGCGACTTGTCGGACTGCTGCGCGCTGCTCTGTGGCGCCTTCATATCGGTGACGACGGCGGTGAGCAGCTCCTCGGCGTGGTCGCGCAGCGCCTTCTCACTCATGTCCTTGGCCCAGGGCATGAGGGTGTTGGCGAACTCGACCCACTCCGCGATGATCTTCTCGTGGTTTTGCTGGATGAACTCACTGAGCCGCATCGACCAGTCCCTCCGAAGGTCCCGACGGCTGCGACCGTCGCGCTTGAGCTTGTGGGATCTCGATCGGGCGCGTCAATCGTCTGCTGTCGGGGCGTGACGCGGCTTCGGCGCTCGGTTATCGTGGGCGGTGATGGGGCGCGGGGTCGGGGCGTGTCTTTGGGTCGTGGTCGCGAGCTGCGGCGACGGACCCGCCGCGGAGGCGAGCGATGCGACCGGGATGGGCGAGACGATCGCCACGACCCTGGGGGAGACCAGCGCGCCGCCGCCGACGACGGGCGAGGGGCCGCGGCTCGACCTCGGGGCGAGAGATTGCGGGCTCGGGGGGGACCTGGGGCTGTCGTTCATCTGGATCGCCAACAGCACGCAGGGGACGCTGAGCAAGATCGACACAATTTTATTAAAGGAGCGGGGGCGTTATGTTGCGCGGCCGGACGCGGCGGGCGACCCGTCGCGCACGTCGGTGAGTCTGACCGGCGATGTCGTGGTGGCCAATCGCAACGGCGGAGTGACGAAGATCTACGCGCTGGCGGAGCGCTGCGCCGAGAGCAACGGGACGCCGGGGGTCCAGAGCGCGACGGACGCGAGCTATCTGGCGTGGGGCGAGGAGGAGTGCGTCGCCTGGCACACGCCGATGGCGTACGTCAGTCAGCGCCCGGTGGCGTGGACGCAGGGTGACTTCGATCCGGCGACCTGTAGTTTTTCGCGGCAAAAAGTGTGGACGGCGGGGATGAACACGCCGGGCACGGTCGAGATCCTGCGGCTCGACGGCGACAGCGGGGCGATCGAGGCGAAGGTGACGGTGACCGATGCATATGTCGATAATTATGGGATCTACGGGGCGGCTGTCGATGCGCGCGGGAACTTCTGGGGCTCGCAGGTCGGGCCGGCGAAGCTGCACTTCGTCGATTACGCGACGCTCGAGCACCGCAGTTGGGACATGCCGGTCGGTGGATATGGGATCACTGTAGATTCGCAGGGATATGTGTGGACTTGCGCGGGGAATGCGTCGCGCTTCGACCCGATGAGCGAGACGTGGACGGTGGTCGCGGCCGGCGAGTACGGCGGCTGCATGGAGGACGGCGCGGGCACGTTGTATAAAGCGACGGCCGGCGGGGTGCTGGCGTTCGATACGGCGACGATGACGGTCAAGCAGAGCTATCCGCTGCCGCAGCACGCCCACGGGATCAGCGTCGACTTTAACGGCTACGTGTGGGCGGTGACGCAGGGGACCGAGGCGTATCGGCTCGACCCCGCGGACGGGAGCTTCGAGGTGGTAAAGGGGCTGGTAGGTGCGTACACGTACAGCGACATGACTGGCTTCGCGCTCAGCGCGGTGCACGTGCCGTGAAGTCCTGGCACCATGGTGCCGACCATGACGGAGATCTCGGCCGCTGCGATCCGTCGCTCGCTGGTGCACGTCGCTGTGGTGGTCTGTCTCGCGGGCCTGGCCGCCGAGCTGCTGCGACACCTGGCCGGGGTCGAGCACATGGCGGTGTCGTTGTGGTCGCTCAGCTACGAGGGCAACGTGCCGTCGTGGTACTCCAGCGTGCTACCGCTGGTGTGCGCCGGTCTGCTGGCGTGGGTCGCTGGCGGCGAGGCGAGCGACCGTCGGCACTGGTGGGCGCTGGCGCTCGGCTTCGTGTACATCTCGGTCGACGAGTCGGTGAACCTGCACGAGATGCTCGGGCCGCTGTTCGACACCGAGGGGGTGCTGCACTTCGGCTGGGTGATCCCGGCGGCGGCGGTGGTGCTGGGGGTCGGGCTGGCGTTTGTTGGATTTCTCCGGCGCCTCGACCGGGCGACGATGGGGCGCTTCGTGGTGGCGGGGGCGCTGTACGTGACGGGGGCGGTGCTGTGCGAGCTGCCGCTGGGCTGGTGGACCGAGCAGTACGGCGACGCCGACCTCGGCTACGCGCTGATCGACTGGTGCGAGGAGACGCTCGAGTTCACCGGGCTCACGCTGTTCGCGGGGAGCTTGCTGGCGCGTCTGGAGGGTCGCGGGCTGCGGGTCAGAGGTCCTGACGACGCACCGACCAGATGAAGCCGTCGTACCAGAAGTGCATGAGTGAGACGACGAGGGTGACGCTGAGGGCGAAGCGTTGGTCGCTGGAGACGAACTCGGCCCACACGCCGTAGGTGCCGGCGACGGCGAGCATGGCGAGCAGCGCGGCGAGCTGACCCCAGCGGACGCGCTGGAGGCCGAGGCGGCGGCGGAAGTTGGCGCGTTCGCTCCACCAGACCAGGCCGAAGTATTGCCAGGCGTGGAAGAAATTCATGATGAAGAAGGCCTCGCCGAAGCTGTTGAAGCCCCAGGTGTAGATCGAGCACGCGCCGGTGAACACGAGCAGGGCGATCTTCTGCGGCGAGACGCGGTAGCCCTGACGAACCAGGCGGGCGTAGCCGACGAGGTAGATGACGAGGTAGAGCGCGCCGCAGATCAGCAAGCCCCACGCGAGGGCGGCCTGGTGGGCTTCGGCGTGGATGGGCACGCGGGTGAAGAGCTCGGCGCCGACGCCCTCGAACTCGGCGAGGGGCGCGAGGTGGTCGAGCAGGGTGGCGCCGGCGAGCACGGGTCCGGTGTAGAGCAGGAGGTTGAGGCCGATGTCGAGGCGGCGGCCGAGCGCGGGCGGGTTACCGCGGCGGGCGTCGTAGATGCGGCCGAGCCCGAAGGTCTGGAGGCTCGAGTGCACGACGTCCCACCAGACGGTCAACACGATCGCGATCACCAGGATCCAGTCGGAGGCGCACAGCAGCGCGAGCAGGACCAGCGGCGCGGCGATGAAGCGCCGCGGGTGGCGGACGAAGACCTGGTGGTTGAGGTGGCTGCGCACGACCACGAGCCCGAGGTGGGCCATGATGAAGCTGCCGATGAAGATGCTGGTGGTGGTGCCGTCGTGGCCCCACACGATGAGCTCATCGTCGGCGAGCGGGGTGCCGGCGATGGTGACGCCGAGGGCCAGGGCGAGCAGCGGGGCGCCGATGAACATCACGGCGTCGTAGAGGGGACCTGCGATGTACGGCCCGCGCACGGGGCTCATGGTACCGGCGGGTCCGGGTGGCGACCAGGGACGTGCGGGCTCGCGGGCGCCGCCGGCTGTGGGAGCCAGCAGATCGACCGGTGCCGGTTTGGAACTGAGTGGGTTGGAGCTGTCGAAGCGCTGAAATTGGACTGCCGGAGGGTTCGCGTGTGACCCGCTAGATCGGGGTCTGGACCGCGGCGGAGCAACCTGGGAGACTGGCCCTCGTGAACCGACCGAGGTCGCCCAGAAGCGACCGGCCCGTTCGCATGTATCCCCCTTTTGAGAGCTTTTGCGAGGATCCGATGAAGCACCTGCCCCTGAGCCTCTGGACCATTTTTTCGCTGACCGCCTGTGACGCGGCGATCGTCGCCAACGCGCAGAGCGACGAGGTGGTGGTCTCCGAGAAGCAGATCGCCGAGGGCGTCGTGACCGCCGAGATCAAGGAGAAGGTCGAGGCGGGCAAGGAGTACCCGAAGGTCGAGGCGAGCGCCGAGGCGACGATCAAGCCGGAGGCGCTCGACCTCGAGTCGATCAACTTCCTGGTCAAGAAGGGCAAGGTCAAGGACGCGGCCCAGCTCGAGAAGAAGATCAACGACCCCAAGGAGAAGCTCAATACCGTCGATGTCGACGGCGACGGCAAGATCGACAAGATCCAGGTCGTCGAGGTCCAGAAGCCGGGCGACGTCAAGGTGTTCGAGCTACACGTCATCCCCTCGAAGACGAAGAACAAGGAGGATGCGGTGGTCATCGCCTTCATCCACTTCGAGCCGGACGTGGAGACCAAGCAGTTGGTGGTGAAGGCGACCTATGCGCCGATCGTGATCGGCTACGACACGATCGTGTACGACTATCACGTGCCGATCGAGGTCAAGGGCACGACGATCGTGGTGGTCGACAGCAATCCGTTTTACGGCTGGCTGTTCGTGGTGTCGCGTCCGGTGTACGTCGGCGTCCACGTGTACACGGTGCCGGCGCCGCCGGTGATCATCATCGAACACGGCTGGCACGGGAAGCACAAGCACAAGTACAAGGGCAAGGGCAAAGGCAAGTGGCACTGAGCCGCGGCTGAGCGGCGAGGCCACCGGCGATCACTCGCTGGTGCGGACCGGCATCTCGATCGCGTACATCTCGATCCAGCGTGAGATCTGCTTGCGGTCGCGCTCGTAGTGCTTGGCGGTGGCGCGGATGCTCCAGCCGTTGCTGGTTAAAATTGCCAGCAGGGCCTCGCGGGTCGGGCGTGGGCGGTTGTTGCGGAGCGAGGCGGGCACGGGGGTGACGGCGAGGATGCTGGTCTCGAGCGGGAGGTCGGGGGCCAGCCAGGGGCCGAGCTCGGCGAGGTGGATCGGGACGGGGTCGGCGATCGCGGCGCAGGCGTGTACGAAGCGCTGCAGGCCGCGCAGGTCGTCGAGCCCGGGTCGCAGCAGGAGGGCCTCGGCGGCGTCGGGCTGGAACTCGAGCGGGGGGAGGTCGCTGCGCTGGCGCTGCGCGGCCCAGGCGGCGTGCAGGCGATCGATCGACGCGAGCATGTCGGCCCGGCGGGCACGCAGCGGCGTGAGGTCGATCTCCGGTGGGTCGATCGCGGCGGGGTCCTGACGCTCGTAGATGGCGATCACGCTGCCGATCCGGAGGACGGCCTGGTCGTCGAGGTGGCGGGGTAGGGTGCTGACGGTCTGGCCATTGAGCCAGGTGCCGTTGCGGCTGCCGAGGTCGGCGACGGTGTGACGGCGAGCGGCGGGGTCCCAGCGGAAGACCGCGTGCCGCCGCGAGACGGTCGGGTGCATGACGGCGACGGGGATCGCGGGGCCGGGGTGGCGGCCGAGCACGGCCTCGACGTCGCCGAGCAAGTGCACGCCGGCCTGCGTTCGCGGGTAGACAATGACGAGGCGGGTGACCTGTGCGCTGGCGGGCGGGCGCAGGCTGCCGTCGGCGAGGGCGGTCTCCTCGATATCACGGGGCGGCGGCGTTTGTTCGGGGCGACGGGGCCGCATGGCGGGGCGATGGTGTCCCACGTGCTTCGCACGAGCAAGGGCGCAATGTGCCTGAGACCAGGCCGAGGTGGGCTCTCGGCCGATCGCAGAGTCACCGAGTGGTCCTGGTGATGGAAGCGACGCAGGCGGCGAGACAGCGCTGATTCGCCGCGAGCGACGGGCTCAATGCGGGTGGCTTGACGCGCGCGATTTTGTGTGGCCAGGTGTCATTAGATGTCCTCGGTTTTGCTCGCGCACGTAATGTCCGACGCTCGCCGGTCACTCGCCCGAGTGTACATGCCGCTCGCGGTGCTGACGGTTGTCGCGGGGTGTCACTCGCCCGCGTACTCGGCGTTCCAGGAGGAACAAGAGAAGTACGCGAGTATGAGCAGCGACTCGAGCGGTGCCCTGGGGACGACGGACAGCGGGGAGTCGGAGAGCACAGGCACCCTCGATAGTGAAGGCGTCGGTACGGCGGGGAGCGACACGACGGGCTCTGCCCCGTCGACCGCCACAGGTGTCGATGACACGACCGGGTCGGCGACGACCGCGAGCACGGGGGACACCGGGGGCGGCGGTTCGACGACCGGGCCCGGGGTGTTTTGCGGGGACGGCGTCATCAACCAGGACTTCGAGGAGTGTGACGTGCCGAGCCCCGACCCGGAGGGCCCGTGCACGGCGACCTGCCAGCGCTCGCGGATCATTTTTGCCTTGAGCCTCTCTTTACAAGGAAACATGAACGGCCTGCAGGGGGCGGACGCGTACTGCAAGTCACAGGCGGTCAAGGCGAGGCAGGCAGACCCGTCGTCGGCGCTCCACGGCGCGGGCACCTTCCAGGCGTTGCTCTCGACGTCGAAGGAGACGGTGTTCGAGCGCCACTTCCAGGGCGCGGGCCCCTATCGGCTGGTCAACGGCCTGACGGTGAGCAACAGCTTCAAGGCCCTGTTTAACGAGCCGCTACAAAACACGATAAATGTCGACGAATTCGGCCACACCCGGGATGATGGGGTGTGGACGGGTACGGACATCGACGGCTCGCCGTACCCCGGCATCGACTTCTGCGGCGACTGGACCAGTAATGAGGGGTCCTCCAACTTTGGCTTTAGCGACGTGATCGAATGGTGTATCGACGCTGGGGACGAGGTCTTCGGCAACCCCGTGACCCCTTGCTATGACGAATTCGCGGTGTACTGCGTGGAGGAGGAGTAGCATGCCGATCTCTCGTCATCTGATCGGTGCAGGCGGCGCCCTCGCGCTGCTCGCGGGTTGTCCGGCGGAGTTCGGCCCGGCGACTGGATCGGGGGACGCGAGCGCGTCGTCCTCGACCACCTTTTTCACCCCGGCAACCAGCGAGGACACGCCGACCGGAGACGGCGGCGACGGCCCGGGCCCGCCGACGTCCGCGAGCGGCGCCGAGGCGAGCACCGGCGACCTGACGGGGAGTCCCGGCACCACGCAGGTCGGCGACACCTGCGGCGACGGCGTGCTCGACCCCGGCGAGGGATGCGACGAGGGTGCGGACAACAGCTCGTTCGCCGCCTGTACGAACGCGTGTCAGCCCAACGTCTGCGGCGACGGCGACGTACACCTCGGGGTCGAGACCTGCGACGAGGGGCAGGAGAACGTCGACAGCGGCTATTGCCGCTCGGACTGTCAGCTCGGGACCTGCGGGGACGGGTACCTGTTCGCCGGGCAGGAGGCGTGCGATGCGGGCGAGGCGAATGACGCGGGCAAGTACGGCTATTGTGATGAGAAGTGCACCATCAACAGATGCGGGGACGGCGAGCACGACGCGGGCTACGAGGAATGCGACGACGGCCCGAACAACGGCACGGGGACGGGCGGCGAACAGGGCCAGGCTGGGTGCGACGTCGATTGCGGCTACTTCGGTCGCCGGATCTTCCTGTCATCCCAGGTGTTTAGCGGAGATATGGGCACGCGGGCGGGCGCCGACCTGGCCTGCCAGATCATGGCCGCGCAGGTCGGCTTCAAGGACGAATACAAGTACCGCGCCTTTCTGGCGGACGCGAGCGGCTCGCCCAACACCTTCGTCGACCCGGACCCGGGCGGACCCGGCCGGCCGTTCATCCTCCCGGGCGGACTCATCGTCGCCGCCAGTTATCCCGCCTTGATCGCTGAGGGTCCCGGTGCCGGCATCACCACCACCGAGCAGGGCGAGGTCCTGCTCGAGAAGTGGGTCTGGACCAACCTCGATCCGTTCGGCGACGCGTACCTCGAGGACCCGGCTTCGACCTGCGCCGAATGGAGCTCGGCCGACGTGCTCAAGTCGGCGCGGGTCGGCGTCAACGCGGTCGCGCCCGGGGACCCGGCCGCCCTCGCGGAGTGGCAGGCCCAGAGGCACTGGCTCAGCTTCAAGAGCGTCGGTTGCAAGAACGAATATCGCATCTATTGCATTGAGGCCATGTAGCTGGTCGCGGCGAGTGTTCGTCACGGAGGGATGGCCGGCGATCGGCCCGTGCCGGCTCCACCGCCGCGCCGGGGACGCGGCGGCCGTCGTTGCGGGGTTGCGGACGGTCCGGCACATCGTGTTAGGGTCGCTGCTGTGCTGAGCGGCGGGGTGCAGACGGTGCTCGGGCGCCTGCGACGGGGCGTGGCGGACGGGCAGGCGCGTCGCGGCTTCACGGTGGCGCGGACGGAGGCGCTGCTGCGGCTGCGCGACGTGCCCCGGGCGCCGTGGGCGTGGACGCTGGGGTTGTTGCGGGCGGCGCGGCTGCTGTCGACGAGCGGACGGGCGGTGGTGCAGGCGGTCGAGGAGGGCGACGAGCGGGTCGTGACGCTGGGCTTCGGGGTCGGCGGCAGCGATCTATCAGGCGCGGAGTTGCGGGCGATCTTGCACGCAAGTGTGGCGAGCGAGGAGGACGGCGCCGAGCGGGAGGCGACGTGGCTCGGGGCGCTGGGACGGCGCTGGCGGGCAGAGGTCGGGGCGGCGATCAACGCGGGGCTGGCGAGCGGGCCGCGGTCGATCGAGCTGCGGACC
>Ga0105047_10012127_pt1 | contig 13898 bp, 8 predicted proteins | sample MAT04_FD_78384 | JGI IMG/M metagenome (GOLD analysis project Ga0105047, IMG submission 78384) | Freshwater microbial communities from Lake Fryxell liftoff mats and glacier meltwater in Antarctica - MAT-04 (megahit assembly) | ecosystem: Environmental > Aquatic > Freshwater > Ice > Liftoff...
CAACCAGGCCGTAGTGGTCTGGCGGTGACCGGACGTGCCATGCGCCAGCCTCGTGACGTGTGACACCATGCGGTCCCAGGCATCGTTGCCAAGGCGTGGAACCAGGACCAACCCGAGCCGGGTCGCGTGGGCAACCGAGCCGGCGGGAAGCTGGCTGATCAACGACGTCAAGTCAGGCGCCATGGAGCTCCTGTCTCGGCCTTCGAGGCAACCCAAGCCGCTGCTGCAGCGCGATCACGTGTTTTCGGAATCCTTCGGCGGATAACCCATGCTTTCGGGCGTAGTCACGCAGACTCACCAGATCGTACTCCGCGATCCCGGTCGCGTAAATCAACGCATCGACCGCCAGATCGCGGTTCCGTTCGGCGGCAAGTTCGTAGAGCAGATCGCGCACGAGCCGGGAGAGCGAGCGTTCCCCGGCGGGTCCTTCTCCCAAAGCCTCCCTCAACTCCTCCTGAATGCCCTCGCGCTCACACTCCTCCAGGATTTCACGCAGCAAGGCCTCCCGATCGCGCCGGCAGGGCGAAGCGACCTCGGGCTTGCGGGCAAAATGGGAGGGCGACGAAAGCAGCATGCTCAAAATCGTGCGACCGACACCCGGATCCTTTGTTGCAATAAAATTGCCACATTTAATATCCGGGCACCGCAATCACCCGTCCCCTGCAGTGCCCGCGACAATCCAGAACCCCAACGAAAACTCCGATGACTCCAACGAAGCAGAACACGGACACCCCCTGTCGCCACCTTCAAATGACCTTACCCAAATGGGTATGGCCTCATACTTCAGGGACCAAAAACGCGCACTCCCAACGCCAACCCGCGTATCACAATCCATGTCAACCGCGTCAATCAACGCTCCAACTCAGAATCGAACTCCCATGACAACCCAGCCCATCCAAAACCGTCTGTCGAGAGATCAATTCTCGCGATAATACCCACCCACTTAAGCGACCAAAATCATCATCCCATTTTCAAGAAATCGCCTCCGTTCACCCAGAACCTCGTGAATCAACCGAAGTATCCAAGGTTAAATCACCTCAGTGCTTCATCGATCCCAGTGAAGACACGCCACCCCTAACAGCCGTTAGGTCGATCAACAATTTCATCACCAGGATCTCACTCGGTTCTCACTGGAAACTAACCGGAGTCCGACTTTTTCGCCACAGGCCATTTCTGGTGAGTCTTGGCTTGAATCTCCAGTTGGTACATACAGCGAGTCTCGATTCAAATCAGGACTGCGTGCTCAGCAGGGCTCATCGTCTGGACATGGCTCCCAGATCGGTGCCACCTCCGCTTTAAGCTTTCGCGGCCGTCCGCATTTTTGGCTCAGGACCAAGGCAGTGATGGGAATGACCCGGGATGCAGCTCTGGAACGAGAAACCCAAGTCAGGTGAGCCCGTCGTTTGGCAGTCGCAAACTTGCCGTAGTTTAGTCGTCATTTCGCTGCAAAATGTAGCCAGTCTGCTTCGATTTTACTGTTGGATCTCTAACGGAGTTTGGAGGTGGCGTGTCCCTTCTTGAATAAGTGAAGAATCCTTAGCGAATGCGCCTAAAAGTAACACTTCATTGGATGCTTCGATCGGGGTCATGTCAAGTTACGCATTCGTCTGCATAACAGCTATTGTCGGCGAACTCACTTTTCTCTCTGCGGATCGGTTACGGATTTACTGCTTTTACGTTCATCCTTGAACGCGCCGTATGAGCCCGCGCCACACCACACTTCAATTGAGGAATTTAGGTTAATTGATATGGTAACCTGCAAACACAAGGATCGTCTGGAGTGCCATCATAGAGGAAGACCCAGCGATTAGCGCGAATCGGGCCCACAGGTGGCGTTCACACGCGATTACAAGTCCAACATAAAAGGCTGGTACTACAGACGCATATCGTGCAATCGGTCCCAAGGGAGTTGCACCTTGGACAATGAAGCTGTGGAAAGCGAAGAATGCGAGTAGGTACACAACGTGCCATGAAAAAACCCGACGTTGCCACAACGCGACTCCGGAAATGATTCCCACGAGAAGCACGAGCGTCCACGACCAAGCGACATGTGTAACGTAAGTCCCGGCTCCTGAGTCTAGAAGCGTTAGCCCGAGGCCCGGTATGCGGCTTGAAAAAGACTCCCAAGAAAGGATGAAGTGATTGTGCCAATATTGAGACGAAACCTGATAGCTTAACGACCAGTCGTCGAACCTAATTTGCAGGAAAGTCAGAAAACAGACATGGCCCAGCAGCGGTGCCGCCGCAACCCCCAGTAAACAAGATACACCACGAATATCTCGCCGCTCCCATACCAATCTTAGCGCGGGCCAAAGTATAGCCAAGACTGGTAGGGCAAGCAGAAAAGCGTTCGGTCGCGTCAAACCCGCTAGCAGACCAACCACCATCGCCCAATTCCGTTTTCCGACGTGAAGCGCCCAGAACAAGGTGAGTGTCAGAAAGAGAAAGACTGACTCGGTCATTCCCAAAAAGAACCACACCCCTCCAGGGCTAAAGGCGAGCAGCGCGGTCACCCATTCCGCCGTCCGTCGGCGGCTTGTTTCACGGAGCACCAAAGCGTAGATGAGCCAGAGCGATGCCGCAAAACATACGGATGAAATCAGCATCGCCGCCCAAATCGGGCGGAGGCCCAAAGCGTGAAGCGTCCGGATTAATGACGGAAAGAGTGGGAAGAACACCACGTTGGACTCCACTCCATGTGTATAGGAATATCCATCCACCGCGACTCGCCGGTACCATTCCACGTCCCATCGATTGAAGTATTGAGCCCGATCCTCCGTTCCAAAGGGTTTACGCGCGTAAATATCCGTCTTGACGAAATAAGGTGAGGCCACCGCCAGAATAAAAACAAGGGCCCGTGATACCATGAAGAGCCCGAATACAAAACCGAGGCTCCGCCACATCCTTGCATTTTCGATTGAAACAGTTTCCATCAGGTGAGTCACAATCCGAATCGCGGCGATTTAGCAACTCCCGGCAGATTCTGTCTCAAGGCACACCCGGTAGGCAGCATGTATTTTCACGATCGCGATCGGCTTGGCCACGAACCTCCTCAAGCGATCGAGACTGGGACGTCAATCTGGCGAACAAATGGAACACGAAGCTGAACAGACATTGGCAGCGCATTAAGGGCGTTGTTGGCGCATTCGAAATCCGTGGTGGGTGAAGTGCACGAAAGCTGAACATGCGTAAGCGTGCAACTCTGACGTGACGACGGCGGTAGGGAAATCGGTTAGGGTGGGTGAATAGAAAGACCGAAGATGGAGGAAGGGCAGAGCGGGCCACGGACTCTGGCCGAGCGCGCGCAACTACTTGGGGAATATCGAGCGAGTGGATTGACTCAGGAGAAGTTCGCCAGCTAGGCCGGAATCAAAGTGAGTGCGCTACGCGCGTGGATTTATCGCGGGTCGAAGGTTGGAGGGACGGCGCCGATTCACTTCGCGCCGGTACGTCTCGGAGGCGGGGCTGTTGCGAGAGCGACGACGCCCCGGGGAATGGTCACGGTGCGTTGGCCGCAGGGCATCGAGGTCGAGATCGCCGTCGAGTTGGACGCTTCGGGGGTGGGACGGCTGGTGCGTGAACTGTTGACGCCATGTTTGCGATAGGCGCAGCGACGCGGATTTTTCTGGCGACGGGAGCGACGGACCTGCGCAAAGGCTGCAACGGTTAGTTCGCCCTGGTGCGTGCGCGATGGGACAGGCTCTACCTCGCTGTCAAAGAACAACGCTGACTATCGATCACTGGCAAATGTTGCGCCAACCCTCGCACGGATGTCCTCCGTGTGACGCTTACTTTGGTGAAGAAAGCCCCGCCCGCTGCGAGGATCGCAAATCACCCGGATTACCCCGAGCTCAAGAAACTCGGCTTCCGTGCAAGACGGACAGTTCCGCTGATACGGCGGTGCGGCGAATGCTCCGACCAGCGGCTCAAAGAATCTACCCTTCAATACAGGATGAGAAATGTGCTCCATATGGGGCCCCAACCTGAGCCTCAATGCGTCTTCAAGCATAAGTTCAGACCTCCTGACATAGAGGTGCTGTTTTTCGCGATTCTCAGAGGGCAGAGCCCGTTTACGTGAGAGACATGAGGTGCGAACCAAACCTGTCCGCTTTTTGCCGTTCTCGACAGAGTTTCTTCCCGTAGCGGCATTTCGCTAGATCAACAAAGAGCGGATATCTTGCCGGCGGCTATGTCAGAGCCTGTCCCAAGATCACAACATGTTGTTTATGTGAATTATAGCCATACTTTTAGCGCCTCAAAACACACGAAATTCACGATTTTCGGCAAAAGAGACTCTCTATGAGCGGCCTCGCGACGGACTTTCGAGTAGAATGAACGTGACGAGCAGAGCGCATGGCAGACCGGGAGAAAATCGACAATACCTTTTGACGCGTATCCAACAGTAAATCACGCTATCTTCGTCGCGGGCATAAGCATATCCATATGCCGTGACAATTTTGATGAGGTGGCAAAGTTGGGACAGGCTCTATGTCAGCAGGTCTGAAGTTGAACAGTTTTTCTGGGCGCATCCCGCGCCCAGCAACGACATTACTCGCGGCTCCTCGAATCCCCAAACAGAGTGCCGTCGGGCTCGCCGCCCGATCGCCCTCTCGCCCTTGCAAAAGGCCGTACTACCTTCACGCTATATAGTGCGTTGGACACCCTTGCCGTTACAGCAGGAACAGAATACCGCTCGAACAAGTCAGTTTCAAGGCTCTACAATGTAGATCTCCAGGATAGCTACTCCATCTTGTCCACCTTCATGATTTGAAACCGTCGCCGTATAGCCACCCGGTTGCAATTCCGCCATTATCCCAGCTTCACGCCAATTCGTAATCGGAAAAGCACCGTGATCTTGCGCCTGCTTGTCCATGTAAGTATAACGATTCAGATTGAAGCCGCCGACCCACGAATCGTTAGTTGCCAAATTGTGCAGGCCATAATTCAGCGCCATCTCAGGGTCGGGCAGCGGATCCGAAATACCGAAAGATGCTAGTGTCGGACCTATCGCTCTTATGACAACACGTTTTGGAGTTGCGCCCCCGACCGTAAAGCCCTGAGTTACCGTTTGATTCGATTGCGTAAATACACGGGCTGACATATTGGTTGGCTTCGTACCTGGGTTTGACGATACATCAGTTTCGTAAATCTCAACCAATCCACTTCCAGAAACGCTTCCAGCATTAGAAAGCACTGCGGTATACCCCCCAGGGCTAACACTCACCAAGAGAGCCGCATCCTTACTGCCCGAAGGGAGCGCGAAGGCTCCAACAGCGGATGATGTCGAGACAATCGTGCTAGCGTTGCTATTGCTGCCCCAATCATTATTCTGATGAATTTGCGTGGATCCACTATATAGAGTCAGAACGGGGTCATCAATTCCATCGACCGAAAACGTTGCGAGTTCCGGGCCAATGCCACGAACTAAAATCGACTTAGAGCTCGTTCCTGAAATCGTGAAGCCCACGACGACTTGTTTCGTAGAGTCGACCGTTGCAAGTGCCGACAAGTTAACAAGCCTGCCTTCGAGGCGCGTCTCATAGACAACTTTGGACTTTATCCCTGAAAATGCTCCGAGCCCAGCGGCGGAAAGGATCGAAGTGACTGGAGAAGACAAGAGGTTGGTCACCGCCGTATTGCCCGACAAGGTAATATTTGCCGTCGCTCTCTCACCAGCAGTTAGATCGCGCCCTAAAGTGGTATCATGAAAGGAAGTTTCGCGGTTCGTGTTTTGATAGTAGTTGCCAGTAAAATTTAGGTCCTTCACGTTATTGCCGCCATAATCCGCGCTGCTTCCATCCCAAAGCTGGTTGTTGAAAATGACGTTTCCTGAAACGGTCATGCAGTCGCTACCTTGGTCAAAATAGATCCCATTTCCGGTCGAGCCCTGGCCGTAGATAAAATTGCCCGTGATTTGGAGTCCGTTCGAAATCGCCGTCCCTTGGCTTGACAAAGTATAAATGCCGCCACCATCTGGCCTCTTCTGCATGTGCTTAGTTATCCAATTGTTCGAAATTTGATTGTTTGTATGCGTCGAGGAATTATGCCCATGCAGCATCCAGCCCCAACCTATCGAAATACCGGAATACGGCACATCGTAAATTTCGTTATTCGCAATAATCGAATCGCTAATGAACCCAATCATAATTCCGGGAGCGCCCTGATACTCGACACCAATATCAGTGATATAGTTATTCCGAATTTGATTGTACGATACCTCGTCTGAAGTCGATGGGTCCCACTGCGAGATTTCACCCATTTGAACGGCTACCCCCGAAATATCATAAAACGCGTTCCCTTCGACCAGAATATACTTGCATCCCTTATTGAAATCGAGCGCGGTTGAGCCGAGGTGGGAAAAGATACAGTTTTTGATCTCCAAGTTCATGCAAGCTATGAAAGTCACTGCGCCAGGAGTCTTAAGCTGGGTATGGTTCGGATTGCTCGGATGATTCGTCCGAAAAGTCCCTTGATAGTCCGGAAACCCTGCGGCGCTATTCGGGGTAAGCCAAGTAGCGTAGGAGAACTGCAACCCATCAAAGGTTATGTTGCTAGCACCGTTGCCGCTCACCAATGTCTCAAGGACGGGTGCTATGATCGGAACGCCAGTTGATAGATTCATCCCTGCGCAAGGTTTCAAATAGAGGATTCGCGAGGGGCCAGGCGTTAAATACCATTCTCCTGGCGTGTCGAGCAATTCAAGCGCATTTTCAACGTAAAACTCATCCGGAAGCTGACCACGGTCAGTCATCGCCATGTGAGCATAGATGCCTAAGCCGCTGGTTAAGCAGTACTCAAATGCCGGCGCTGCCATTGTTATCGCCGTAGCTGAGGCAGATGAAATTCTGCAGCGTGAGTGCATCCAGACTTTCCCGAACACCATTTCTGCCGACGACAAATTGACCCATTCGTGGATAGCTGTGCTTGTGACAGAAGTTGTGTCCACAGGCTTGTACCCCACGTTGCCTGCCGTCGTTACGGTGAATCCCGTTGTGCCGTTTATCGCGAGTATCGGGTTCCTGAAATCATCGTATGGATCGGCGGTAGCACTTGTGGTGTCGGCACCGGTGTCAGTGTATCCGAACACATCTCTAATTTGATAGTCGGACAATATTTCTGAGCGTGCGCGCGTTAAGCGTGTGTTTCCAACATATAATTGACGTGTATCAGAAGTGAGGGCACTAGTAGAATATACACCGGTAACGCCATGAACTGAGGCTGGAGAAACTGAACTCCAACTACTTAGCGCCGTTCCGCCACTGATAACTGGGGTCTCGCCTGTGTGTGCTCGATAGTGAACTCTGTTCCCGTTTCGTCCAGAGTCACTTGATCCAAATGAGAGGGGCGTCGCCAAATTGTATGTCCCGCCCCGCAGCGTGACGAATAATGTTTGGTTTTGATTGACTACGAATGCCCTCGCATATGATTGAGCTGCGGAGAGCGACATCGGGTCACCGATTGTTCCGGCTGCGCTTGGACCGCCAGTTGGCGACACAAAGATTTCCGCGCCGAACGTGCTACATATTGACAGCGTAAGTGCTGCGACTATACCAGAGATTCTTGTTTTCATTTCTTAACTGGGAACCCTATCATTTCGAAGACCGGGACATTCAACGATCGATTCGAAGAAAGTGCTGATATAAGCAGTTCGCTGAGAACTTGAGCAGGAGGCTTCTAACGGAGGTTCTTTCTGGGACGCTCGTTGAGCATCTCCTGGTAGGCGCTTAAGGGAGTCCAGAGCTGAAGGGTAGGATTGGTCATTGAAGCGGGCCAGAAGGGGCAGGATCTGCGATAGTGGAGCGGGGTGAACAAATGGGATCGGAGCCACCGGATGGACTTTATACTGCGCTGGAGGGGCTGGAAGAGCCTCGTCAGCAGCGTAAGCGTTCAACTCTGACAGGTAGACACCGAGTGCGGCATCGGCTAAACTTGTCGCCAATCAGGCGACCACGGGTATCGGTGCAGCAACTTGTTGGCGGGGAGAGGGCCGAGCCGAAGACGCCATACCTTGACATCTGACAACTCGAGCCCGGCTGGCGGTTCGGCACGTTAAGACAAACAATGTAAGCGTCACACGGAATACAAGGCACTGGCTCGCGTGCGATTCACCTGAAAACGCACAGCGGAAACCGGGAAACGTCTCTGCGTTGAGCTGGACGAATTGTGTTGTTGGAGCTTCGGTTCGCTTGAACCGTCCGTGCGTTTTTCGTACACAGCGATTCAGACGTAGTGCGGAACGGTTCCGACCCGGGAGTCGGGTCTGCGGAATTTTTACAATGGGGCAAGGAGCCTTCAGACTACGGATTTACTGCTTTTCCCACGAACGATCGTACCGTTGGAGAAATTTACCGCGAACGAATCTGCATTGTAGCTGTCCTTCCCAAACATGTTGAAGTCTCATTCGCGCAATGTCGTCATGACGATCACCTGCTGACTTCAATCCTCCTCAGTATGAAAATGCATGCCGCCCGCTGGTGTCTTTTAATCCCGGTTTTTGTGTTGCCGGCCTTCGCGCAAGCGCCGCTCCCTGCTTCTGAATCAATCAGCGAACTCCACCGCGAGCGAATTTCGCTGTACGAGAGCATCAACCAGGGTGCAATCGAAAGTGCGCTCGCCAACCTGAACAAACGCCCGGTACCGGACGGCATGATCAGAGACGTCTTTGTTGCAAGGGAGCTCTGTGCGGTGGGCTTCGCCGCGATCAATCGGGACGACTCTGCGACCGCGGCAAGAGCAGCCCAGGAAGTTGTCGCCAGGTTGTCGTTTGAGCGTATTCGATCGTTTTCGACACGATCCGATCGAGTCGCAGGCTATCGATTGATCGCCCAGCTCTACGGCCGGGTGCTCGCCGATCAACCACGCAGTCGGGAAGCTTGGGCCGCCCTTTTGCTTGAGCAGCCCGAGGACGAACAGGCGCAGGCGGCCATCCGGAAGTATGATCAGCAAGCTGAAGTCCGTGCGAAACGACAGGGCGAACTTGCCCGTGATCCCATGAAGAAGGGGTTCATCCCAGTTGCCGCACCGAAACCGTAGTCCAGCGCGGCCATACCCACGAATCCCTCAATCGCCCTTGCCCGCATTGCGATCGTTGCTTTCGGCTTTCTGGCGGTCAGAAGCGCAAGCATCGCGCAAGTTCTGGATAGTCCGATCACGGTTCCCGTCGCCATCGAAGTCGAGTACCTGCCCATGACAACGGATCCGGCCGGGGTCTACGCTACGATTGCCTCGAGTCCTTATGTTTACGGTTCAGTGGCCGACACAGTGACATGGCAGACCATTTCCCGGGTAGACTTCGATCTGAAGCCCGGAAAGGACTACTTGCTGGACGCGACCCTCAACAATCTCGACGAGATAAAGTGGCACTTCAATCCACCGGCGGGCTATCGCGTGGTGGTCGAGGATATCGATCGGTTAGTCTATCGTGACACCACCGCCACAAGCAGAACCTATAAGATCCGAGTCCTACCGATGGGATCCGATGATCGGGGACTTTTTGGAGAAGCCAGCTCTCTGCGACCCGTGCGCCTCCTCTGGCAAGTCAGTATGGGCTACTTGCGCAACGGGCAGGGTGCGGGTGCGATCGAGCTGAGAGAATCGACGGTCGCTGCGGCCAGTGGGTACACCAGCCTTTACTACGATTCGCCGAGTGCGGAGGTGGATATCCGCTACGCGGTAGGCGGACACCTTCGGCAGGTCTTGGCACCTGACGGCCTCGCCGACGTGGTCGATCTATCGACCTACTACGAAATCCGTTTCTATCGGCTCTCTGAAGTGGGAAGCCTGTCTGGCGGAGTTTATCTGCTCACTGGTAGTCCGTTCCTTACCTACAAGGTCGAGAAACCAGGGACTGATCACCTGAAAGTCACCCGAACCCGAGGTTCCCGCACGGAAGCCACGGAACTGCTGAAGAACAGTTCCACGCAATGGACGGTGCAGGATTGGACCAAATCGACCGAATCCCCCCAACGCACTATCGTCTACGACTTTCCGAACTCGAGCGTGGAGGAGGTGACTGTTAAAACCGGGGGGACCACCGCTACCAGAACACGGAAGGAGTACGCATCCGTCGGCGGAGCTCTTGAACTGACCAAGGTGACGGCCGGATACGGAACCGTCGATCTGGTCACCGATTACACCTACTTTACGTCCAGCGGTTCCCAGGGCGGTTACCGAAAACTCGAGTCCGTCACGCGTCCTGACGGATCGTGGACTCGCTTTGCGTACTACGAATCCCCGATCGAAACCCGTGGACAAGTGTATCGCGTGTTCAGTCCCTATCTCGACGCCCCTGCCACGGCAGCATCCGCCACCACATCCAATTCAAAGGTGGTGGAATACCTTTACGAAGCGGACTGGTCGGGGAAAAATCGACGACCGTTCAGCATCGCGACCACCATCAACGGGGTTGCGACGGGCCAGGTGGACGTCGACTACGTCGATTCGTCGGTGGACAGCCGTCCACTCGTCACTGAAACCAGAACGGCCTATGAAAAGGCGCCGTCGTCGTCATCCGCCGCCCAGACTACCACGCTGAAGTATTACCGCGAGGACGCTCCCGCTGACACCTTCCAATATTGGCCGGGCCGCGTACACAGCGTCGTTGGCCCCGACGGAACCAAACGCTCCCATGCCTATAGGGAAGGCTGGTTCGATCCGACCAGCCGTTCGTTCACTCCCAATCCGGGAGACTACCATATCGAAGAACTGATCGTGCAGGGGAGCTCAAGCTCCGGGGCTGGCAGCGGGTTTTCGATCTCGGGCTACACACTCGATGCGGTCTATGTCGTGTCCCAGCAGTCGACGTACGAGCAGATCGTCCGGACCCGCCAGGGTGCGATTGTTTTCCGGGCTCACTGGGTCCACAACGGAACCACTTGGGTCAAGGCGGACGGAGTCCTTTCCGCGGCCGAGGATCGAAAACCGCTTTACCACTTTCACGATACGGGCCGCTACTCAAACGAGTGGACCTATACGGACGGGCGACTTACTGAGCACAAAGATGCAGACGGAATTCCCACCACCTACGCGTATGACCGCCACGGCCGCGTGGAGACGACCACCAAGTCCAGCCTTTCCGCGAGTGGTGGGTACCCGTCTCGGCCTGCGGTGACGACCAGTTTCAGCTATGATGCGGATCACCGACTCGTGAGCCGGTCACGAGGGCCTTCCTCCCCCATCGTCGAGAGTTGGACTTACGACACAGCGGGGCGCGTGACTTCGGCGAGCGATCCGGACCAAGGGACCCGATCCACGACGTATTCCAGCGCGCGCGAGGTGACGACGACGCTGCCGGGTGCCATCGCTGTGACGGGAGGAACGCGGACCGTGACAGCGTCGACTTATCGGGATGGTCGGTTCAAGGAAAGAACCGGGAATGCAGCCGTCCCTGTTTATCACCATTATCAGATTGCTTCCGGAAGCGGAAATGAACTTTGGCAGACCAAACCCACCGCCGCTTCCGGAGACCGCTGGCATAATGAGTGGATGGATTGGCTTGGCCGCACAGCCCAGGAATTCACGCCCACGTACTTGGAGCCTGGAGACTCCAATGCGATCAACATCGTCGACTATTTTTACGATAGTGGCGGGCGCGTGCAGCGCCTCCGCAATTGGTCGGCCCGTAGCGGATGGGGATACAACAGTCCACTCACCTCTGACCGAATCCTGGCCTACGATGCCATCGGCCAACTTGCAACGACCGCGGCTGACGTGAATCTCGACGGTTCCATCAATATGGGAGGAACCGATCGGGTGAGCAAGTTGGAGGGGCGATTTGAGATTCATTCGGGCAACACGTGGCACGTCCAACGGTCGAAGGTTCTTCCGACGCTCAACAGTTCAGCGGAAAGGATCTCCCAGGAGACACGGTCCAGATTGACGGAACTTTCGTCCAGCCAAGTCACACAAAAGGTAACGATTGACGCCGCCGGTGCCAGCGCGACAGAAACGGTCACGGTGGATCGATCAACCCGGGTAAGAACGGCGACCACGCAGTACACCGGAGTTTCCACGAGCGCTTCGACCCTTTGGCTCAATGGGCTGCTCTACCGGGAAACCTCGTCCAGCGGGGCGCAGACCACCTACTCGCATGACAACTGGGAACGCGTTTCAAAGATTGCGGGACGGGGAAGTGTGGAGGTGAACCTCAGTTACCTCGCCGGCAAAAATCTGCTCTACGAAAAGAGTAATGTTTACTACACGACCGATCGCTACACGTACGACGCGGCTGGTCGCGTGACGCTGCATGAAACGTTCAATTACTCCGCGGTGGCAGGGGCCCGCACCGGGACAGCCCGGTTCGCGTACAATGCACTTGGCCAAGTCGCGCAGCGTTGGGGCAGCGCGGTGCAGCCCGTGGCGTTCGAGTTCAATGAGTTTGGCGAATGCACCAAGATGTGGACTTATCCGTCCGGTTCCAGTTGGGCCTCGTCCAGCACGTGGCCAGGAGGAACGGGAAATCTCACCGAATGGATTTATCAGGCGAAGACGGGGCTACTCTTGGAAAAGAAGGACGCAAATGGGAAAAAGTCGTCGTTCGAGTACAACCTCAGACATCAGGTCGCCAAACGCACCCAGGAGAGGGGTGCCTCCGACAACGTGGTGACTGATTACATCTACTATGACGGCTCGGAGGCGAGTACGCACGCGAGCTACCGGACCGGAGAACTCAAGACCGTCGACTATCCGGGGACGACCCAGGACTTGACCTACAGTTATGACCGTCTTGGGAGAACCGCCGCGGTGGACGAGCAGGCGGCGGGCGGGGCACGTTCGTTTACCTACCGCGACTCCTCAGACATGAGGCTCCAGCACGAAGACCTTCCCGCCTTCTTCGGCTCAAGCCAGCGCCTTGCCAGGAGTTACGAGACCAGGGGTGTGGTGGGTCGTTACAACGGGTTTACCTTCGGGCCCTCAGGCGGCGGAGCACTTCATAACACCTCCTACTCGTTTAGCGCCAGCACCGGCAGGCTCGACGCTGTAGGAAAGACCGGCCACTCCTCGGTGAGCTATGGGTACCTCTCGGGCTCGGATCACATCAGCAGTGTCACCGTGGGATCCTGGTATCGCGGACAGACCTGGGAAGCAGGGCGTGAAGCCATGTCGACGCTGACTCAAAATTGGACGGGCTCGGGCTCGCGCAGCGTGGCCCAGTACACCAGCGACTTCGACTGGCGGTTGAATCGCGACGCCGTCACGCTCACGGGAGAGCTGGCGACGCCACAGGGACACGCCAACGGACTCAAGACCAAGTACTGGAATTTCCTCTCCGGAGACAGTTGGGATCGGGAGGAGTTACGTGAGAGCAAAACAGAGACCCTTGATACCGCGGTGGAGCTGACCGCCCGCTATCGGAAATGGAGCTACGATGCGGCTCAAAACCGGACCCAGGAAAATCGGACTGCAGGATGGTCGACGACCTTCGCCAACAACACGCTCGATCAACTGACCGGTAAAAGCGGCAGCCAGACGGAGACCTTCAACCACAATTGGGCGGGCAACCTGACCAGCGACGGGACTTGGAGTTACACGTTCGACGCCGAAAACCAGTTGATCAAGCTGCAGCAGCACACGGGCGGGACCTTGAGGCTGGAGTTTGTGTATGACTATCTCGGCCGCCGGATCGAAAAGGCCGTCTACGTGAACAGCACGACCCCCACGGCCAGCAAGAAGATCCGGTACGTCTATGACGGATGGAACCTCGTGGCAGAATTGGATGCGCTCAGTTCGAACGCGGTCCTTCGCACCTACACCTGGGGCCTCGACGCCTCGGAAACGCTTCAAGGAGCCGGTGGGGTCGGAGGCTTGGTGCGGATCGAGGAAGGCAGCAACAAGTACTATCCCATTTACGACCCAAGCCACAATGTGACGGGTCTTTTGCGCGATGACGGGAGCACCAG
>Ga0105047_10012130_pt1 | contig 13896 bp, 12 predicted proteins | sample MAT04_FD_78384 | JGI IMG/M metagenome (GOLD analysis project Ga0105047, IMG submission 78384) | Freshwater microbial communities from Lake Fryxell liftoff mats and glacier meltwater in Antarctica - MAT-04 (megahit assembly) | ecosystem: Environmental > Aquatic > Freshwater > Ice > Liftoff...
CATGTTCGATCTCATCAGGAACAGACCGAAGAAGACGAAGAAGTACTGATGTCTCGATGCCTTGACCGCAAATTCGTTGACACGGGGTCGAGGAGCAACCTATGTTCACTCGAACATCTGGAGTGTTTGAATGATTCGCGATCAACGATGCTTTACGCCACTCACCGTGGCCGTGCGGGCCCGAACCCGCAGTGCGCTGGCCTCAATGACGCGTGTTTCTGGGCGTCATGTGCATCAACTGGCGCGCGGGTGACCGATGACAGACCGAACCCACCGCCATCTTTGGCATTTCAAGACGCCTGCGCTTTGACCCGGATGCCGAACACCGGTTCAGTGCAAGAGTGAGTTGTTCAAGAAAGCCGGTCCCGGCGGCAGTCAGGAACCACGATGCGACACCAACAGGATGATAGACACCAAGGAGGTCAGTTATGAAGTTACGGACAATTGGCGCAGCAGCCGCATTAATGCTGAGTACTTTGGGCAGCGCATTCGCCCAAGACAAACAGACAGTGACATTCATGGCGCTGGACGTCACGAATTTTCGAGGTGCGCTCGAGCAGTTCATTGGCGAGTTCGAAGCGGAAAACCCGGACATTGATATCGTCGCGAATTTCACACCAGACCTATTTACCCAGTTCGTACCCCTGCTTCAGGCCAATAATCTTGACGACATAACCTTCATATCGAGTGCCGCGATCGTCCCGTACTTGTCCAGCGGACGGCTTGAACCCATTCCTGCGGAGTTTGCGGCGAAAATCAAAACCACGCTCTTCCCGGCCTCGCTCGGGCCGGTAAGCCGTGGAGACCAAGTGTTCGCTGTCCCGTACAATTACTACCCGAACTCGGGCGTCATAATGTACAACAAGGACCTTTGGGACGAAGCCAAACTTGATCCAGGCACGGCGACGACCTGGGAAGAGTTCATGACACTGGCACAAACCGCAACCAAGAAGGACGCCAGCGGACGTATTACCCAAGCAGGCTTCTCCGCCCAACAAGAACCGGTCACAATATACTTTGCTTGGCTACTGCAGCTTGGCGGCAAACCTTTTAACGCCGATGGAACCGCTGCCTTCAACAGTGACGCCGGGCGAAAGGCATTGCAGCTCTATGCGGACATCTACCAGAAGTGGATGGTCGATGACTATGAGTTCAGCGCCACGATTGACGGGTTCAACAAAGGGCAAGTTGCGTCCACAATGATTGGACCCTGGTATGACTCGATGCTTGCGAAAGACCAGCCGAACATACGTGTCGGTCATGTTGTCCAACCCCATCTTCCCGGCGTTGATGCAAGTCAACCAAACTACTGGGCGCTGCAAGAGGTTTGGGCCCATTTGGTCAGTGCCAATGGGGCAAAGAAAGAGGGCACCTGGCGCTTTCTGGAGTTCCTGCTAAGGCCCGAAATTGCGGCGCGGTGGTCGGCGTTCTCCGGTGAAATGCCAACCGTTGCCGAGGCAGTTTCCATGCCGGCCGTAACCGAGATTCCGTACATACCACTCTATGTCGATGCACTCAAATTTGGGGTGACAAAGGATGTCCCGGAATACCTCAGCAGTGACGTTGTCACCGTCTTGCAGGGCATGCTTGAGCAGGTTGCACGAGGCCAGTCAACCGTCGACGATGCGCTGGCGTCTGCCGAAGTTGAAGTAAACCGCTTGACAGCTCGGATGGTGCCTAACTAGCCCCGTGACAGCTGCCCCACGACATTACCGTGTCGTGGGGTAAATCTGGGAAGCAGCAAGACACGCGCGTGATCTGCCAACAGATGAGAGAGCCCCGTTCCTCCGCGTAATCGCACTATCCTAGCCTACGAAAAGCAACAAAGCGGAGCCGGCGCAAATGTATCGATGGCAGTCACGTTTCGTGTGGATTTCCCTCTCGCCGATCCTACTGTATCTTGCATCTTTCGTTCTCTACCCCTTCTTGGCTTCCATATATTACAGCTTCTGGGACTTCTCTTGGGACGAATTTATAGGGTTCGGCAATTACCGAGAAGCCCTATTCGAGGATCCCAAGGTGCGTGTAGCGTTCACGAACACTCTACTTTACGCACTCATTCGCATTCCACCAACTATTATCCTGGGCTTCTTCATCGCGCTTGCGCTCAACAAGATCGTTTTCGGCCGGGGCGTGATGATTTTCGGCTTCTTTGCACCCTACTTCACTAGCATGGTGGCATATTCAGCTATTTTTCTCTTTATGTTCAGCAACATTGGACTTTTTAATGTCATATTGCAATCTCTCGGACTCCCCACTCAGCCGTTCATACGCGGAATAAATCAGGCCCTTCCATCGCTCGCGTTGATGGATGCATTCAAGCACATCGGTTTCGATGTGTTAATCTTCATGGCCGCGCTCCAGAATATTCCCTCCAATCTGTATGATGCCGCTCGAGTTGATGGAGCTTCGGCCTGGCAAGAAACCTGGTACGTCACCATCCCTTTGATGAAACCCACATTTCTGTTCCTCACAGTTGTCATCACCATCTGGACTGTACAGGTATTTGAACCGGTGTATGTGTTGACAAATGGCGGTCCAGTGGACTCAACGCGTACAGTTGTCTTCATGATCTGGGAGGCCGCGTTCCGAAATGGACGAATTGGATATGCCGCAGCCCTTTCCGTATTGGTATTCGCGATCATTGGTGTTGTTTCGATAATCCAACTTTGGGTTGGTCGGACAAAATGGGAGTACTAAAATGCGCTCATTAGCGGCTGAAAGAAGGTTTTATAGAAACGACAAGAACTTGGTTACGCCACGCGCTTGCAAACGTACACCTCATCTCATTCCTAATTCACGGCCATATTTCGACCGTTCTATCAGTTGGCAATCAACGCGAAAGTTCTGCAATCGTGCCTTATGACTTACACTCGGTGAGATCACCCCGTTTACCGCGCACACTGTTGTGGTTCCTGATGGCGGCATCTGCACTTCTTGTGTCCTTTCCTATCATATGGCTGGTGCTGTCATCTTTCAAGACAAGTGAAGAGCTATGGCGCGCATCGCCAACCTTCTGGCCGCAGAATCCTACGCTTACCGGCTACCAACAGATCTTTGCACAAATGCCTTTTGGGCGCTATTTTTTTAACAGCTTCTTTGTCGCCACAGCCAGCACATTCCTTGCGGTTCTGACCTCCGCATTGGCTGGTTATATCTTCGCCAAGTTCGAGTTTCGCGGCAAGAATCTGCTCTTTATTGCTATTCTAGCCAGCATGATGATTCCCGGAACGGTAATGTTGGTGCCGAGGTACATTTTGATAAATTGGCTCAACTGGACGGATACCTATTGGGCGCTGATCATTCCGCAGGGCATCACCGTCTTTGGCATTTTTATGATGCGCCAATACATGCACGGAATTCCATCTGACTACATTGACGCGGCGCGCGTTGATGGCATGAGCGAGCTGGGGATTTTTGCCTGGATTATTGTGCCGATGTGTAAGCCCGTGATCGCGGCATTGGCGATCCTTTCGTTCGTGGAGTCTTGGGACGCGCTGCTGTGGCCCCTCGTTGCGGTCAGTTCACCTGAAATGCGAACGTTGCCCATGGGCGTTGCAGGGCTTTCTACTGTTCATAGTCCATTACTTCAACTCATGCTGCCCGCAGCGACGATCACTGTCATTCCGGTTATTGTTGTCTTTGCGATCTTTCAGAGACATTTCGTCAACGCGATGACCTCATCAGGCCTGAAGTAGCCGAGTTAAGCTCGATCAAGCACTTGTCGCAAACCAATCTAGAGGATAATTCGCTATGGACCAGCAAAAACCAAAATACTTCGTAGTTGGACTGACTCATATCGATCTGGCCTGGAAGAAGGATCGTGAGGAGCATCAGGAATTAATGGAATCAGCCATCTTGCGGCTGCTCGACGTCCTGGATAATCATCCTTGTTACACCTATACTCTTGAGCAGGCGGCACACTACCACACGCTGTCCAAGACGCGACCCGACTTGATCGCACGGCTGCGTGATTATCTGCATCAAGGAAGACTTGAGTTCGTGGGCGGATTGGCGTCAACCTTGGAAACAAACGGACCATCGGGCGAAAGCTACGTGAGAAATCAGCTTCTAGGGCTGCGCTGCGTTCATGACCTCTTTGGGGTGACCGTTCGCACCGGATATCTCATTGACACTTTTGGTGTGAATGCGCAGGTGCCTCAAATAATGCGGCAATTTGACTTGAAGGGGCTTCTCGCGAACCGTTTTGGCGGAATACTAAATGAAGATATCTTTGTCTCTCTGGGTCTCGACGGTACTCGTATCTTGGTTGCGGGCCGTGATGTCTATTCTCCCTTTGTCGCGTGGGACAGGGTGTTCTTCGGTCATGTTCAGGACAACAAGCAGATCAAGAGGCTCATTGATCGCGCGGCGACGGCAGAGGGCGAAGGCCCGTTCCTGGTGATGCCTTATACCGAATATGACGGTATCGCGAGCAGTTATATAGACAAGCTTGTTAACGAAAACAATGCGGCGGGAAACGACAAGAAGTGGGCTTTCGCGAAACTCAGCGACTTCTTTGACGCACTTCACGACCAAGACGCTTGCTGGCCGGAACGCAACGGCGACTTGAATCCTGAGTTCACAGGCACGTTCGGCCTGAGAGTCGCGATTCGCTGCCTTCACCGAACCTCTGAAACCTTATTGCTCGAATCCGAGAAGTGGGCAACGCTTCTCAAGATGTCTGGGTGGGAAGACGAGACGCGCGAACTGTGGTGGAAGATGGCATTTGTCCAGAGCCATGATGTCTACAGCGGATCTCATCCGACATCGGTCTACCAAGAAGCCATCGCGCAGCTGGAGGACGTTGCGCAAGGCGCGCATGATTTGCTTCTACGCTCTGCGGGTCGGTCGGCCACGTCCGGTGCTGTTGAAGAGGTAGGGTTTGTTGCTATGAATGGGTTGCCATGGCTACGTGACGCAGTTGTCTCAGTCACTTTGCCGGAAACGGTGGATCCAGCAACGGTCACTGGCGTACAGCATATGGGGAAACAGGTTTCCTTTGACATTGAAGGTGATTTGCTGAGTTTTCGGACACTATTCTCGGGAGTTTCTGCCAGTCAAATCCTATTGAGTTGCGCCGGGTCCGCTGCCGATAGTCGTCTGGCGAATCCTGCCCGTGTTGTTTCGCGCGCCGAGATTGAGCCATCCGCGGTGGCCAGAATAGAGAATGAGTTTGTAAGTGTGACAGGCGATCGGTCACTCGGTTTGCTGTTGCACGTCAAGGACCCAGTAGGAGAGACGACTCGCCCCATTCGCGTTGAGATCGTTCTGCAGGAGGACCGTGGCAGTTTCCAGATTGAGTCACTCGTCAGAGCGGAAGTCTCATCGCTGGTTGGAATAGAGGATGTTGACGGACCTGAGCTTTCGCAGTTGAGAAAGCGGATTTCCATTCGCGGGCGGTTTCCAACTCTTTGGATGAAAGAGCCTAGCCCGCTCGAATGGGAGCTGGAAGCCACGCTTTATCCAGGAAAGCCTTCAGTCGATCTGGCCATCCGTCTGAATTGGAGCGGTGAGGCAAGCCGGGTTCGACTAAAGGTCAGCACTGAATTTGAGACTTCCACCGGTATTTTCGAGATCCCCTTTGGTGCAGTCAAGCGGATGCCCTATCACTCTCGGGCCACCGCCCGGGGGGAGTGGCCAGCGCATCGTTGGGTTGCCATTGAAGAGAACGACAGCGGCGTTGCCCTGATAAACAGGGGACATTTGGGAGCCGAGGTATCCGGCGGGGCGATCTGGGCGACGTTGTTGCGGGCGCCGGTGAGCGAGTACGCGGGCATGATTGCAGATGAGACATCGTCCCAGCACGGCCGGCACGACTTTCGGTTCTCACTCTTGCCGTACCGGGGAAGTTGGACCGATGGAAAGGTCATTGAAGCGGGTCAGGAGGTAAATTCGCCCGTTCACTGTTTTGTTTTACCTGCGGGCAGTACTGCAAGTGATACGTCATTCCTTTCACTTGAGCCGTCAACTGTTGTTCTCTCTGGTATCAAACTGCCTGAAGATGATACGGCTGACGAACTGATCGTCCGTGTTTACGAGGCAATTGGCCAACACACCCAGGCATACCTTCACATGAAAGGTGCCCAAAGCGCATGGCATTCTGATCTGCGGGAGGTGAGAGGAGATTCGGCCGAGTGTCTGGAAGAGCGTATTTCAATCAACCTAGCCCCATTCGAAATAAAGACGCTAAGGATCAGAAGGGCGTAGGTCCAATGAGCTGGATGGCCGCATACGACGACGATAGTAAGAACAATTTTGCGAAGTCCAACTGTCGCTGCCGGGAACCCGGGCATCTCGGCCCGATAAAAGCAAGCTGCTTCGGGCGCGTCTTCGAAATCACCGGCGCGGCCGGGTAAAATAGGGAACGAACAGAATGGCATCAATCGCGATCCGCAATGTCAGCAAGTCTTACGGCGAGCTTGAAGTGCTGCATGCGATATCCATCACCATCGAGGATGGTGAGTTCCTCGCGCTTGTCGGCCCGTCTGGTTGTGGGAAATCGACACTGCTGCGCATGATCGCCGGGCTCGAAGGCATTTCGGGTGGTGACATTTCCATCGGAGGCCATGTCGTCAACGATTTGCCGCCAAAGGCGCGCGACATCGCCATGGTGTTCCAATCCTATGCGCTGTACCCGCACATGACCGTGGCGCAGAACATGGCGTTTTCGCTAAAGCTGACGGGCCGGTCAAAGGCGGAGATCGACGAGAAAGTATCTCTTGCCGCAGATATTCTTGGGCTCCAGTCGCTGCTTGGGCGTCGGCCGGCACAATTATCGGGCGGCCAGCGCCAACGAGTCGCCATGGGCCGAGCCATCGTGCGCGATCCGGCCGTGTTTCTGTTCGACGAACCGCTCTCCAACCTCGATGCTCAACTGCGCGTGCAGATGCGGGCCGAGATCAAATCTCTTCACCAGCGGCTGAAGACCACGACGATCTATGTGACACACGACCAAGTGGAGGCAATGACCATGGCCGACCGTATCGTGGTGATGAATGGCGGCAAAGTCGAGCAGGTGGGGGCCCCGCTTGAGCTGTTTGATCGACCGGCCAACCTGTTCGTGGCGCGCTTTATCGGCTCCCCTGCCATTAACCTGATCGATGGAAGCGTCGTGCTTCGCGACGGCGCGCCGGTGTTCGTAAGCGAGAATCTCGAAGTTCCGCTCGATGTCGCTCGTGCGGATATCGGCGAGCGCAAGATTGTGCTGGGGTTTCGGCCAGAGCAGGTAAGTCTTGTGGTAAATCCGGGCATGGGCGCGCTGAAGGCTGAAGTCTTGGTTGTCGAACCGACTGGCACAGAAACCCTGCTCAGCCTGCGCGCCGGCAGAAGCTCTATTCTCGCGGCCTTCCACGAGCGGCTCGACATAGTTCCAGGCACGGTGTTGACGCTCGGGGTCAATCCGAACCTGGTCCATCTGTTCGATCAGGCCAGCGGTGCGCGACTAAGTTGAAGCCAGCGGACCATCGAGATCACCGGCGGGGCAAGGATTGCGCGCAAAGTCCTGGAAAATATGGCATTTACGGCCTCCTAAAGTCGGTAGCGGTTGACGTGCAGCATGAAACCGTCACCGCGATAGATGGACCGGACGTATTCGCAGACTTGATCGGTATCGGTCGCCGTGACGCGCCATACGACAAGGACAGGCGCATCCGGCTCTATCTGCAGATGCCGAGCTTCCTCCGATGTGGCAGCCATCGCCTCGAACAAGGCATCAGCCCAAGCAGGGACGACGCCCCAGGTGCGTGTCATGCGGTCGTAAAGCGAGCCGTCTTCGAAGGCTGCGCGTTCGGCTTGCGGGTACATCGACCTCGGAAGGTACGCCTCTTCCAGTGCGACCGGGCGCCCGTCGATCGAACGCACCCGGCGGATCGCGATGAAGGCCTCGGTTCCGTCCACCTTGAGATGTTTGCGGAACGCCTCGGGCAAACTCGCATCGGTTGCGAAGTCGATCAGGGTCGAGCCGGCGCTACCGCCCAGTCTTTGGACCTCGGAGGTGAAACTGTGGAACCCCGACAGGCCCTGCATACGGGACGTGGTGGTGAAATAGCCCCGCCCCTGTTCGCTGTAGATTGCGCCCCGGGTTTCAAGCTGCTTCAGGGCCTGCCGGATGGTGACGCGGGACACGCCAAACTCACGCGAGAGGTCGCCTTCGGAGGGCAGCGCGAAATACGCCCCCCGCTGTGATTTTATCTCGGCGCTGAGGATTTCTGCGACCTGCATGTAGATCGGAGCGGCGCCCTGGCTGCGGATTGGCCGCTTTCGAGACGCAGACTTTGGCTTCTCAGGGTCTTGAACCTGCTCAGTTGCTGCTGTCATCGCTCACCCTCTTGCCCGTTTCGACGTCGAACAGGTGCAGTTGATCGGGGGCAATCCGCAGCGCGACCGTCTCGCCGATATGGAATTTGCGACGGGCCGGGAAGCTGGCGACGATCTTTTGGGTGCCGACGCGTCCAGTTACGATCAGCTCCGGTCCCGTCAGTTCTGAAACTTCGACCAGCAGCGGAAATGCGTACCCTTCAGCGCCTTCATTCAGGGCCTCTGCCCGGATGCCCAGCATGATCTTTTCGGCTTTGGCAGCCTTTGGTCGTTGGACGGGAAGTGTTACATCCGAACCGTCGATCCGAAGGCCCCCTTCAACCCAGGTTGCGGCAAGCATGTTCATCGGTGGCGCGCCCACGAACGTTGCGACATAGCTGGTCGCGGGGCGCTGGTAGATGGCTTCGGGCGTGCCCCATTGTTCGATCCGGCCGTTGCGCATGACGGCAATGCGGGTGGCCAAGGTCATCGCCTCGATCTGGTCATGCGTGACATAGACAATTGTGGTTTTCAGCATCTGGTGCAGACGCTTCAATTCTGTCCGCATCTCCGTCCGCAGTTTGGCGTCCAGATTGGACAGCGGCTCGTCAAACAGGAAGATCTTCGGATGCCGCACCAAAGCCCGGCCGATGGCCACGCGCTGGCGCTGGCCGCCGGACAACTGGCTTGGCTTGCGGTCCAACAGCGGCTCGATCTGTAATAGGCGCGCCGCATCCAGAACGGCACGCTCAATGTCGGCTTTCGGCACCCGGCGCATTTCCAGACCGAACCCGATGTTGCGAAAGACCGTCAGGTTCGGGTAAAGCGCGTAGGACTGGAACACCATGGCGATATCGCGGTCCTTGGGGTGCACGCCGATGATCGAGCGTCCGTCAATGCGGATGTCGCCGGCGTTCGGCTCGGCCAATCCCGCGATGATGTTCAGGAGGGTGGATTTTCCGCAGCCGGAGGAGCCAAGCAGCACAAGGAACTCGCCGCTATCCAGCGCAATGTCGATCCCTTTCAGCGTCTGCACATCGCCGTAGGATTTTCGAATGTTGTCGATAGCGAGCGCGCTCATGCGGTCAGGTCCTGTTCATGGAGGGCAACTGCGACTGCAAGCGGGCGCATTCATTCGGTCCTTGTGATCTTGGTGGACCTCAGCGGCGTGCCAGCATCCGCAACCCGCGCGGCGGCAAAGGCGATCATCAGCCGCTGCGCCGTGGGCAGCATGGCAAATACGGCGGCAAGGCCTGACGCCTTGGCAAAGGGGATGGTAATAGCGCCATCTACCAGCGCCAATCCCGATGCGTCGAACAGAACGAGGGGAGAGCCCGTCTCGGCGACCGATTGCGCCATCGCAGTCACCAAGGGCGCAGTCGGATCATCACCGCGAAACAGGATCACGCCAAGATCCGGCCCCAGCATTTCCATCGGCCCATGCCGCAACTGCCCGCCTTCCAGGGAAAAGCACGGCCGCCGCGACAGTTCGGTCAAGCCAAGCGCCAGCGCCTCGGCCACGCCTTGCAACCGGCGTCCCGATGTCACCATGCCCCGCACATTGGCCAATGCGGCCAAGGCGGGTGCGACGTCCGGCTGGTCCGGTGCGCCGAGTGCGGTCAGCGCCGGGGCAGGATCAACGCCGCAGGCGGCCAGAACCGCCAAGTGCAGCGCCAGCGTCACGGTCAGGCTGCGTGTGGCGGCAAAGGCCTGTTCGGTGCCGCCGTGTCCCACCAGTGATGGCGCAAGCCGGGCGAGCGACGAGCCGCCTTCAAGCGTCATGGCGAACACATCGACCTTGGGCTTGGCAGTGTCGAACCAGCGGATGACCTCGGCGCTTTCGCCCGACTGCGAGGTGACCAGCACTGTCCGCCCCGCCAGCGGCAACGGAGCGCCAAGCTGTTCGGACAGCGGCAAGGCCAGCGCGTCGATCCCCAGATCGCGGTACAATGGCTCGACGGCCCGCGCCACGGCATGCGATCCGCCCATGCCCAGCATCAGCAAACGACCGGTACGGCGGATCGCCTCCGCAAGTGCCTTTGCCTGCGTTTTAGCCTGATGGAAGGACGCCAGTGCATCGCTGTGTTGGCGGGCCATCTCGCGGTCGATGGCCAGAAGGCCAGCGGGTTTGGTGTCTCTTTGAGTCATGGTCATCCTTTGACGCCGCCATTGGTCAGCCCCGAAATCAGGGCGCGTTGCATGAGAAGACCGATCAGCACGGGTGGCAGGGCGGCGATCACGCCTGCCGTCGCGATCATGCCATAGTCTGAAACCCGCCCCCCGGCGATGTCGGCGATGGCCACTGTCAGGGGCTTGGCCCGCAGGGCCGAGGTGAAGAGAAGGGCGTAGAAGAACTCGTCCCACGCCAGCAGAAAGGCGAACAGCACCGCCGTCGCGATGGTGGGCAATGCCAGCGGCAGGGTGACGATGCGCAGGGTCTGCCACAGATTGGCCCCGTCGATCATCGCCGCCGCCTCGATCTCACGCGGGATGCCGTCGAAGCCGGACTTCATCAGCCAGGTGGTAAAGGGGGCGAGGATCGTCAGGTAAACCAGGGCCAGACTGAACACAGAGTTCAACATGCCGAACTTGGCCAGCGCCATGTACAGTGGCACGGCAAGCGCCACGGGCGGCAGCATGTAGGTGGCGATCACCGCGTTCAGCGACCAGCCGACGGATGGCGTACGTGACACAGCCCATCCGGCAGGCACGGCCAAAGCGATGGCGGCCAATGTGGCCATGCCTGCGACCATCACAGAGTTGGCCAGCGACGAGGTGACGGCCGCCCCGGCGCTGTTTTCGACCCGCGACAACAGCGTCGCATAGCGCGACCAATCCACCGCATCGGGCCACCAGTGCAAGGGGCGGGCTGACAGATCAGCCGCGGGCGAAATGCTCATCACGAACAGCCACAGGACCGGCGCGATCATCACCGCGGCAAGGCCCAGTGCGGCAAGATGGATGAAGATTTTCGCCAGCGTGCTTTGGCGTTCCATCACATCGCGCTTCCGGCTGTCTTGCGCAACAGCCCGCCGTAAGCCAGCGCCAGCACGCTGACGATCAACGTGACGATCAGGGCAAGCGATGCGCCCGATCCTGCACGCTGAAACGAGAACCCTTCCTGATACACAAGAATCGACAGGGTGCGCGTGGTGTTCGCCGGGCCGCCGCGCGTCATGATCCAGATGATGTCGAAGACCTTGAACGCCTCGATGGTGCGCAGCACCAGTGCGACCATCAATGGTCCGGCCAGATGCGGCAGCATGACATATCGAAACCGCCGAAAGGCACCCGCGCCATCGACCAGCGAGGCCGCGATGGTGTCGCGCGGCACCGCCTGCAGGGCTGCCAGCGCGATCAAGGCGACCAGCGGAAAGTTCTTCCAGGCGTCGGCCAGAATGATCGCCCACATGGCGCTGCCGGGTTCCCCCAGCCAGGACCGATAGGCGTCGATCACACCTGTCTGCACAAGTGCCGCATTCGCCGCACCATATTCCGGGTTGTAGATCAGTCGCCACAGCGTGGCATTGACCACAGTGGGCAAGGCCCAAGGCAGGATCATCAACGCGCGCAGCATCGTGCGCCCGTAGAAGCGCTGGTTCAATAGCAGGGCTGCCAGAACGCCCGCCACCATCTCGATTGTAACCGAGGCCAAAGCAAACCACAGCGTAGTCCAGAACGTCTTTTGAAAGGCCGCGGAAGACAGCATCTTGGTATAGTTGGCAAAGCCCACGTATGTGCCGCCCGTGCCGACCAGCTTGGCATCGGTAAAGGACAGCCGCACGGTTTCCGCCAGTGGCCAACCGATGACGCCGATCATCACGGCCAGCAAGGGAAGCATGAGCAGCCACGCCCGCGTGGTCAGCCAGGTGCTTGACATGGGGTGCGTCCTTGAAATCGAAACAAGCGGTCATGGTCATCCGGGCGAACAATGCCGCCCGGATGAACAGGGGGTCAGAGGCCGCTGTTTTCCGCTGCTGTCGTCAATGCGTCTTGCGGCGTCGCTTGACCCAGCAACGCCTCCTGGATGGCTTGTTGCAAGGCAACTGACAGTTCCTGATACTTTGGCGTGGTCGGGCGCGGATACATCGCGCCGAGACTGATCTTGGCCGCCGCGATCAGCTCTTCCTGGCCGTTGGTGATGGCCGGGTCGTCATAGGACGAGGCCCAGATCGGCAGGCTCAGTTTGGCGTATTTGTTCTGCACCGGCTGCGAGGTCAGGAATTCCACCAGCTTCCAAGCTTCGTCCGGGTGCTTGCTGGCCGTGGTGACGCCCAAGCCCATCGACCCGTTCATCGCCGATACACCGCTCTTGCCGTCAACGCCCGGGGCCGGAACCACGCCCACATTCCCCGCGACCTTGCTTTGGGCCGGATCGTTGGCAAGGTTGTACATATAGGTCCAGTTCAGCGCGAAAGCGGCGTCGCCGTTCTGGAACACCTTGCGGACGTCCTCTTCCAGAAACTCTTTGGAGTTCTTGTTGGTCAGCCCGGAATTATAGCTGTCGACCATGTAGTTCAGCGCATCAAGCCCGCCGCCAGACTGGAAGGACGGCTTGCCATCGGTCAGAAAGCTGCCCTGATTGGCCGAGACGAGCGTGGTGTAGTCGCAAATCACCGCTTCGGCTTGCGCCCAGCTCCACGCGATGGGTGCATCGAGCAGACCCTTGTCCTTGATGATCTGCGCCTGCTGGGTCAGTTCGGCCCAGGTTTTCGGCGGTGTGGTGATCCCGGCCTTGGCAAGGATGTCCTTGTTGTAGAACAGGTATTTGGTGTCGAGGATCCAGGGCATGCCGTAATGCTTGCCGTTGTAATCGACCGTGGTCCATGCCCCGGGCAGCACGCCGGACTTCATGGCGTCGGTAACGCGCGAGGTCACGTCAACCAGCACGTTGTTCTCGGCATATTCGGCCGGCCAGATCACATCGAACAGCACGACATCATAGCCGCCACCCGACCCTTGGGCGAGGACGGTCTTGTCGTGCAAACCTTCATAGGGCACGAATTCAAGGTTCACCTTGATGTCCGGGTTCGCCTTGGTGAAATCGTCCGTCATGGCGCGGACGTCGGCCTCACTATAGGCCGACTGTGCCATGAACAGGGCGTTCAGTGTTGTCTCTGCAAAGGCGCTGGAGGAGGCGGCGGTCAAGATAAGCGCCCCCCCGGCCACAGCCCGCCTGACCCTAATCTTCATCTCAGACCTCCTTGTTGCGTTTGCGTTTGTTCGCAATTTGAACAGGCTTTGGATCGACGCCTGCACGCAGGCCAGATCCACGCCGCGCGTCGATTCGAACCCGCTGATTGAAGGTTGTATGCTTGTTAATACAAGTCGTCAATCGCGTGCCTAACGCAGGCGCCACAATCCTGAACTATTGAAACCTGCGAAACGCGCCGCAGACCATTGTCTGCAAGAGGGGCGTTGTTGCGCAACTCACGCCTGAGGCGTGACTTCCCCTTTCCCCTTTGAGTTCAGGTGACGCGCACGACCTCGGCGGTGCCGAGGGCCGAGAAGCGGTTCATCAGCGCGATGCGGATCTGGATTTCTGCGGTCTGGCGGTCGGGGTCTCTTGCGGCGATGCGTTCTCCGAAGGCCTTCAGG
>Ga0105047_10012134_pt1 | contig 13893 bp, 14 predicted proteins | sample MAT04_FD_78384 | JGI IMG/M metagenome (GOLD analysis project Ga0105047, IMG submission 78384) | Freshwater microbial communities from Lake Fryxell liftoff mats and glacier meltwater in Antarctica - MAT-04 (megahit assembly) | ecosystem: Environmental > Aquatic > Freshwater > Ice > Liftoff...
CCGCATTGAGGATGCGTCCTGGGTGTGCAAGCTGTTTGCATCCGTGGGCGTCGCCTTTCACGTGCGGGAAGCCCTGCTGGACGCGGTCACCGGATTGAGCGGAAGCGGGCCGGCTTACGGCTATCTGATGATCGAAGCTTTGAGTGACGGGGGAGTGGCGGCCGGATTACCCCGCGAAATGGCGACGCGTCTGGCCGCCCAAACACTTCTGGGAGCCGCTCGGATGGTGCTGGAGACGGGAATTCATCCGGGTGCGTTGAAGGATCAGGTGACGAGCCCTGGCGGGACCACCATCGAAGGTCTGCACGAACTTGAGAAGGCGGGGGTTCGCGCGGGTTTGATGAACGCCGTGCGGGCGGCGGCTGAAAAATCGCGCCGTCTGGCGCATAGCTCGACATGAATTTTCCTCCACCCACGTCGCGTCAGGCCCAGGTCATCTGGTTCGCCGTCACTGCTCTCGCGGTGGCATCGACGCTTGGCATTATTGGCGCGGTGATCTGGGGGGTGGGTCGGGTGTTGCTGGTATTGTCGCCGGTGCTTTGGCCGCTGGCGGTGGCTGCCATCATTGCGATGATTCTGGACCCCGTGGTGGATTGGCTGGTGGGACGCCATGTGCCGCGGTTGCGAGCGATTCTTTTGGTGTTCGGCGTCGCGGCGGTTTTGGTCTTGGGGGTGGTCGGGAGCATCGTGCCGCGTTTGGTGGTGGAGGCCCGGGATCTGGCCGGGCGGATTCCTGGATACGTGATGACGGCCCAGACGAAGCTTCAAAAGTGGATCAATGAACCACCTGCTTCGCTCATTCCTCTACTGCCCAAATCGATACAAGACAGGCTTCCCAGCCGGCTGCGGGGCGAATCGGATGGCCTGGCCACCAATGCGACGTTGGATGGGGCGGCGGTTGGGACGAATCGTTACGACGCACCGGAAACCGTTCTGCAGGTTTCGAACACTGCGAGGCCAACCCCGGCGACGCCTATCGGTGTTTCGACGAATGCGCCGTCCCAGAGTGGGGCGGCGAATGGCGTGGCCGTGGCTCCTTGGTGGGCCAAGGCCATGAATCCGGAGGCTTTGAAAACTGCCGGGGATTGGCTGGCGGCGGTCGTCCCGGAATTGGGGGGGTGGTTTGTGGGGCAGCTCGGACGGGTTGCGTCGTGGTTCGGCGTGGTGGCGGGATTGGCGCTTATCCCGATCTACGCATTTTACTTTCTGCTGGAGAAGCAGGGCATTGAGACCCGTTGGACCGACTACCTGCCTGTTTCCGATTCCCGATTGAAAGATGAAATGGTCTGGCTGCTGAAGAACATCAATGACGCCTTGATCGTGTTCTTTCGTGGGCAGGTGTTGGTGGCGATTTGTGACGGAGTGCTCTACGCCATTGGTTTTCTCCTGATTGGGTTGCCCTATGCGATGCTGTTGGGAATGGCGGCGGCCGTTTTGACGATCGTGCCGTTCCTTGGTGCGATCGTTACGTGCGGGGCGGCATTGGTGATCGCCATGGTTCAATTCGGCGACTGGCAGCATCCGCTGTGGGTGTTGGGCGTCTTTGCGATGGTGCAAGGAATTGAAGGATGGGTGATTCAGCCCAAGATCATCGGAGATCGGGTGGGATTGCACCCGCTCACTATCATCATTGCGCTGTTGGTGGGTACGACGCTGATGGGGGGAATTCTGGGGGGCTTGCTGGCGATCCCGACGACGGCGGTGATTCGGGCTCTGATGTTTCGGTATATCTGGCATGCCCGGGAGGTGCGGGCGTGAAGCCCGAATAAGTTGTGGGGTGGGGAAGGAACAGCACTCCAAATTGCTCGGATGAAACCAGTTGACATCTCACAGCTCACGGTGAAATCTGCCGGCGCTAGGTAGGTGCGTGATTGGACCGATAGACAACGACCTTTGAACCCATGAAGAAAGCGTTTCTTATTGCATTATTCGCAGCGCTCGGACTTGGAACTGCGTCAGCGCAGGCCAAGGACGTGGCGTCCGAGCGAGTCGCCGTCAAGGCGCTCTCGACTGTGGCGACCGCTGAACTGCCGGCAACGGCGGCGAAGTTGGTGATGGAAGCTCCGAAAGAAGCACGTGCGCAGCGCGTGGCTTCGGTCATCCAAAAGGTGGCTCGTACAAACCCCTCGGCTTTGCGCCATGTGGTAGCGAGCATTTCCAAGGCTGATGCGAGCTTGGCTCCTTTGGCAGCCGGCTTCGCGGCTAAGGCCCAGCGTGAGTTGACTGGTGAGATCGCGGCAGCCGCTTGCAGTGCGGCTCCCGAAAAAGCAGCGGAAGTGTTGGCGGTGTGTTCCGTCGCGACGGACCTGTCCAATGTCACCCTTGCCCAAATGGTTGCAACCATTGACCCTGTTTTCTCGGCGGAAGTCCTCTCTCAAGAGGCGGCCGCCGTTGATGTCACTGCCAGCGCCGCGACGGTGCGAGGCGGTACCGTGATTCGCCCGCTCCCGATTCCTGGTGCGCTCGGATCGACGATCTCAGGCGACGTGGTGACCGAGCGTCCGACACCAATTGGGCCTGGACGTCCCGGTTTTGACCCGGATCGATACGGGCGTGGCGGCCGGTAGTCTCCCGGTTTACCGGTGGGATTCCCAGAGCTCGAACGACGCGCCATTTAGCGACCCATCCCTTGCTAGGGGTGGGTCTTTTTTTTCCCGCTGCGCCATTTTTTCGCACTGTCCCTCCTGGACTGGGACAGATCATCGCGGACGAAGGCTGTTCGAGGCGTTGTTCGACTCTTATTGAGAGGGTCACCTCCCGAAATCGCCCGTTGTCTCTGGCACGCCTTGCGCTATGGGTGAGGAGGCAGGTGCTCAGCGACCGGATGTAATCAAGACACCATGAATCTATTCAGTCTTTTCGTTTTCTTCGGAACCATGGCGCTGGCATTGCTGGCGCAGATGTACGTGAAGTCGATGTTTCACCGGTACAGTCGTGTGTCCGGTTCCAGTGGCTATACCGGCGCGGAGGCTGCTGCTGAAATTTTGAGGAGGAACGGGATCCAGAATGTGGGGATCCTCGAGCATCAGGGGTTTCTGGGAGATCACTATGATCCCATCCATCGACGGTTGGTGCTTTCATCGGACGTCTTTCATGGAAGCTCGCTGGCGGCTCTGGGGGTGGCGGCCCATGAGGCGGGGCATGCGATTCAGCACAAGAATGCCTATTTTCCCCTGCACCTTCGGATGGCTGCGGTAGGAGCGACCCATTTTGCCAGTCAGGTGGTGATGTGGCTGCCGTTGCTCGGGATGGTCTCGGGGTTTGGGACATCGACGTTTTGGCTGACGCTGATGGCCTTGGGGTGGGGTGTGATCATGGCCTTCAATCTGGTAACGCTGCCGGTCGAATACGATGCGTCACGGCGGGCGAAAGAAATGTTGTCGAGGCTGGGGTTGGTGCGGACGGCCGAGGAGGGCGCAGGTGTGGCGCGCGTGCTCAACGCGGCGGCGCTGACCTATGTGGCGGCATTCATCACCTCGCTGGCGTACATGCTGATGTACCTGCTCCCGCTTCTGACCGGGCGGTCGAGGGACTGACCCAATCGACACGGGATCCTCAACGGGATTGCGGGCCAAACGGGTTGCCAAGGGAGGGGTCCGGGTGGCATGGGTGGGAGGTGATTCCGCCGCGTGTGATTCGAAATCTGGCCCTCGTGGGATTCATGGGGTCGGGGAAGAGCACGGTGGGAAGGATCGTGGCCCGCGAACTCGGGATGTCGTTTATCGACACCGACGAAGCGGTCGAGGCACGGACCGGGCGTCGGATTGCCGAAATCTTTGCCGCGAGTGGCGAAGCGGCGTTTCGGGAGCAGGAGCGGGAGGTGGTGGCGGAATTGGTCCAGCGGGAAGGTCTCGTGATGGCTACGGGCGGTGGATTGGTTTGCCAACCGGGAAACATGGCGCTTCTGAAATCGGGTTCCCTGGTCGTGTGCCTCTGGGCGGCACCGGACACCATTTGGGAGAGAGTGCGCACGCAGACCCATCGCCCACTGCTTCAGGTGGCGGAACCCCGCGCAGAAGTGTCCCGGCTCATGGGTCTGAGGGAGCCCTTCTATCGGGAATCCGACGTTCTGATCAATTCAGGCCTGCGAAGCCTGCGGGAGGTCGCCGTCCAGGTGGCACATCACTTCCGGAGCGTGTGCCGAGGGGCGGCCGAATCGTGAAGGAGTTGGTGCAGGCCCGGGCAGAGGACCTGGGGTTCGATGCGTGTCGGGTAACCGATGCGCGCCGTCCGGAGCACGCTGCCGCGTTTCGGCAATGGCTGGCTGAGGGAAAGCACGGGGGCATGGCGTATCTGGAGCGAACCTTGGAACGGCGACTGAACCCGGAAATCGTGCTGCCCGGCGCGAGGTCGATCCTGCTTCTGGCGATTTCCTATCATCGGAAGGAGAGGGGCGACGCTATCGGGCCCAATCCGGAAGCGCGCGGTGTGGTCGCACGCTATGCACGGCATCGGGACTATCATGTTGTCCTTGGGCCCCCTTTGGCCGCGTTGAGACGTTTTGTGGACGACTTGGGCGGGGCGGGAACACGGTCGCTGGAGTACATCGATACAGGCCCCATTCTTGAGCGTGACCTAGCGCAGAGGGCAGGTGTCGGCTTTGTCGGCAAGCACACCAACCTGATTAGCAGGGAATTGGGGAACTGGTTCTTTCTTGGGGCGATTCTGACGACGTTGCCGCTGCAACCGGATGAGGGGGCGGTGAATCGGTGTGGAACGTGCACGCGGTGCCTGACGGCATGTCCGACCCAGGCTATCACCGAGCCGTTCCGCTTGGACGCGAGGCGGTGCATCTCCTATCTCACGATCGAACATCGCGGTTCAATTCCGCTGGAATTTAGGTCAGCCATTGGTGACCGGATCTTCGGGTGCGACGATTGCCTTGCTGCGTGTCCCTGGAACCGTTTCGCGCGTGAAGGCCGACTGATGCGGGAAGCGTACCTTCCAGAGTTAAATCAGCCCTCGCTCGTAGGACTCGTGGAGATGGACGATGCGGGATTCCGGGCGCGTTTTCGCGGCACGCCGTTCGAGCGAGCCAAGCGTCGGGGGCTTGTTCGAAACGCTGCGGTCGCCCTGGGAAACATTGGGGACCGAGCGGTGCTGGGGGCGCTTGAACGGGTGGGGCGGGATCCCGATCCTTTGATTGTCGAGCATGCCCAGTGGGCGATCGAGCGGATCGAATCGCGGCATGGAACCTCGTGAACGCAAGGAACGGTGCGGGAATCTGCTTGTTTGAAGGATAAACGCGACGCCAAGTTGCCGACCGGTGACCGAGGTAAAAATCACTCCTGAGAACATCCGGGCCTTGAAGCGTTCCGGCCGAAAAATCGCGGCATTGACGGCCTACGATTATCCGATGGCGCGGATGCTGGATGAGGTGGGTGTACCGCTTTTATTGGTAGGGGATTCCCTGGGGATGGTGGTTTTGGGGTATCCCGACACCACGCATGTGACGATGGCTGAAATGGAGCACCACGTGGCTGCGGTGGCCCGGGCGAAGCCGAAAGCGTTGATTGCCGCCGATCTTCCGTACCGCAGCTATGACGATGCGACGAGCGCTCGGGAGAACGCCCGACGGCTTGTGGCGTCCGGTGCGGAGGCTGTGAAGGCGGAAGGTGGTTTGGAGATTCTGTCGCAAGTGGAGGCCATCGTCGGGGACGGTATTCCGTTTTTGGGGCATCTGGGCATGTTGCCGCAGCAGGTGGTGGTGGAGGGAGGGTATAGAATCAAGGGTCGTGACGCACAGCAGCGGGCGGCTTTGCTGGAGGGTGCAAAGGCGCTGGAGGCGGCAGGCGCCTTTGCGATCGTCCTGGAGTTGGTGACCCCGCCGGTGGCTGCGGAGATTTCGGCAGCGATTGGGATTCCAACGATCGGCATCGGGTCAGGCCCGGACTGTGATGGCCAGATCCTGGTCACGCCGGATTTGATCGGCACCTTTCCCTGGTTCACGCCGGGTTTCGTCCGTCGGCACGCGGACGGGGCGGGTTTGATTCGCCAGGCGGTGCAGGGATGGATGACGACGATCGGCGGTTGAGCCGGGACCGAGGAAGGATTCGGCTGAGGGATGGGCGCCAAAACGGCGCCGCGCGGGTGGTGACCGCAGGGCGCCCTTGACGGGGAGTATCGGATTTTTGGCTTGGCTCAGGCGATCGAGATGTCGCCGTCGAGGTACACGTCCTGGACGAGGTTCAGGAGCTTGATGCCTTCCTTCATCGGCCGCTGGAAGGCCTTGCGTCCTGAGATGAGTCCACTGCCGCCAGCGCGTTTGTTGACCACGGCGGTTTTCACCGCTTCGGCGAAGTCGTTGTCGCCGGAGGCGCCACCGCTGTTGATGAGGCCGATTCGGCCCATGTAGCAATTCATGACCTGGTAGCGGCAAAGGTCGATTAGGTGATCGGTCGAGAGGTCAGAGTAGACCCGTTTGTCCGTCTTTCCATAGCCGGATCCCATGGCGGTGTAGCCGCCATTATTCTCGGAGAGCTTCTGCTTGATGATGTCGGCCTGGATCGTCACGCCGAGGTGGTTGGCCTGGCCGGAAAGGTCGGCGGAGACATGGTAATCCTTGTCCTTCTTGAATCCCGGATTTCGCAGGTAGCACCAGAGGACCGTGGCCATGCCCAATTCGTGGGCCATGGCGAAGGCCTGGCTGACTTCGACGATCTGGCGTGCGCTTTCGGGGGAGCCGAAATAGATCGTGGCTCCGACGGCAGCGGCACCCATCTCCTGAGCTTCCTTGAGTGTGCCGAACATCACCTGGTCGAACTTGTTCGGGAGAGTGAGCAGTTCGTTGTGGTTGATCTTGACCAGGAAGGGGATCCGGTGAGCCCACTTGCGGGAGAGCATACCGAGCACGCCGAAGGTGGAGCAGACGGCGTTGCAGCCACCTTCCGCCGCGAGGCGGATAATATTCTCGGGGTCGAAATACACCGGGTTCTTGGCGAAACTGGCGCCGGCCGAGTGCTCAATCCCCTGGTCAACGGGAAGAATCGAAACGTAGCCACTGCCGCCGAGCCGGCCATGGCCATAGATGCGCTGGAGATTGGCCAGGACGCGATTGCTGCGATCGGATTGGGTGAAGATGCGATCGATGAAATCGGGTCCGGGCAGGTGAAGCTGGTCTTTGGAGACCTTGGCGGTATGGCGGAGGAGCGAATCGGCTTCAGTGCCGAGGAGATTGAGAAGTTCAGCGTTCATGGCGTTGGAAGCGTGCCTGAGCTGGGCTCGCCTTGGCAACAAATTAAAAGTATTGCTTATGCAACTGTAGTTGCAGCATTAGGTTTGCATTCTTTTCGGCGGAATGATGGCGGATTGAGGGTCGGGGCATGTTCTTTCGTGACGTTGGGCGAGATTGTATTCTATAGAGTGTTTTTTCCGGCGCAGAGGGTGCCGGTAGTCTGAAGCTGGTCATGAAGCACCTGTTGAGTCTGGAGTCGCTGACGCGGGACGAGATGATCGCGATCCTGTCGCGTGTCCCGGAGTTCAAGGAGAATCGCCAGGGACATGCGCGTCCTTTGGCGGGGCAGACGTGGGCGATGATTTTTTCGAAGGCCTCGACGCGAACGCGGGTGAGCTTCGAGGTGGGCATTCATGAATTAGGTGGCCGGCCGCTGTTCCTAAATGCGGTCGATATCCAGCTAGGCCGGGGGGAACCGATCCGGGATACGGCGAGGGTATTGGGGAGAATGGTCCATGGGGCGGTCATTCGGACCTATGCGCAGCAGGATGTGGTGGATTTTGCGACGTATTCCGGGGTTCCAACGGTGAACGCACTGACCGACGAGGAGCATCCCTGTCAGATTTTGGCGGATATCTACACCTTCGAAGAGCGGCGGGGACCCATCGCCGGGAAGGTGGTGACGTTCGTGGGGGATGGGGCGTGCAACGTTCCAGTCAGTTGGATTTGGGCGGCGGCGCGGCTTGGGTTTGAATTGAGGATTGCGGCACCCGTGGCCTATCAGCCGGCTCGATCGATCTTGGAGCGTGCCGGTGGGCGGGTGTTGTGCATGGAAGATCCGCGGGAGGCGGCGAGGGGTGCGGACATGCTTTACACGGATGTCTGGGTCTCGATGGGGCGGGAAGCTGAATCGGCGGAGCGGATTGCGGCGCTCGGGCGGTATCAGATAAACGCCGCCTTGGTTCGTGCGGCAAAGCCGGATGCGCTGGTGATGCATTGTTTGCCGGCGTATCGCGGGAAGGAGATCGACGAAGAAACCTTGGAGCGGCATGCCGACACGATTTTTTCCCAGGCTGAGAATCGTCTTCATGCCCAGAAGGCGGTCATGGCTTGGCTGGTGGGGTGACGGAGGCCCGCTTCCGGCGTAATCGCGTCGCCCCACTGGTTTTTTCGGAGCTGGCACATTGGCTTTACGGAAGCGGGCGGGGTTTGACACAACGGGGCATGCAATCGCGTCAGCGTCTCTTTGGGTGGGCGATCCGACTTCTTGGGGGCGGCTGGGTGCTCTGGCAGGGGATGTTGGCTTCTGGGGCGCAGGGGGACTTGTTTCCGGATGCGGGATTGGAGGCGGCGGTCCGCAGCCAGGTGTTCGCGAAGCGCGACAACCGGGATCCCCTGGTGGAGGCCGATGTCGCTCAGGTTTCGACGATCGTGGCTCGGGGGCGGGGGATTCGGAGCCTGGCTGGACTGGAGAAGTGCCGGAGCCTTGCCATGCTGGATTTAGCGGCCAACCAGGTGATGGACCTTGGGCCCCTGACCGGGTTGGCGCGCCTTCAATTCTTGGATCTTCAGAGCAACCGCGTCACGGAATTGGGTCCCCTGGCGACGATGACGGCCCTTCAGTATCTGCATCTGGGGGAAAATGTGGTGGGGGATGTATCGCCTTTGGCGGGGCTGACCAACCTTTCGACCCTTCACCTGAGCGGCAACCGCGTGGCTGAATTGGGGCCTTTGCTCGGATTGCGCCGGTTGACCTCGCTCTATTTGAACGACAACTGGTTGCCGTCGATCGACGGCATTGGGACGTTGCGATCGCTTTCAAGTCTCGCGCTGAGCGGAAATCGGATCTCGGACTTGAAGCCTCTCCGCGGGCTGAACGGGCTGCAGTACCTTTTTCTGGAGCGCAACCAAATCCGAGACGTGGCAGATCTTCGAGCCTGGCTGGAGAGCGACGAGGCGGATCGATTTGCCCCGTATGTGCAGATCCATCTGGCTGGCAATCCCCTGGGCTCGGTGGCGCGGCGCAAGTCGGTTCCGGCATTGAAGGCGGCCGGCATGCGGATCTGGCCGTAGGGCGGCGGTGGGAGGAGGTCATGGAACCTTATTTGAAAGGCATTCGGTTCGCCGCGATCGGGATGGCGGTGAATCTGGCGTTGGCGATCGTGAAGATCTTCACGGGAGTGGTGGGGAATTCCTACGCATTGATCGCGGATGGCATTGAGTCGACGGCGGATCTGGTCAGTTCGTTGGTGGTGATCAGCGGGCTCAAACTCTCGGCGCGACCCGCCGACGACGACCATCCGTTCGGGCATGGGAAGGCCGAGTCCATCGCGGGCATGATTGTGGCGGCGTTGTTGTTGACGGCGGCCCTTTGGATTGGATGGAGCAGCTTGCGGGAGATTCGCAATCCCCACCATGCACCGGAGTGGTACACGCTGGTGGTGTTGGCGCTGGTGATCGTGGTGAAGGAGGCGTTGTCGCGAAAAGTCCTTCAGGTTGGGGAAGAACTCGGAAGCACGGCGGTTCGCGGCGACGCCTGGCACCATCGATCGGACGCTCTAACGTCGCTGGCTGCGTTTATCGGGATCGGGATCGCGTTGGTGGGTGGGGAGGGGTACGCGCCGGCGGACGATTGGGCCGCCTTGGTCGCGTGCGGCGTGATGGGGTTCAATGGTGTGCGCCTCTTGCAGGGGGCGATCGACGATCTGATGGATCACGCGGTATCGCCCGACCAACTGGCGGACGTGCGCGCCATGGCGGAGAGGGTGGAAGGGGTGGTGGCGATCGAGAAATGTCGCATGCGCCGGGTAGGTTTGGGACACAGCATGGACATCCACGTCACGGTGGACGGGCAGGCGTCGGTACGACGCGGTCATGAAATCGCCCATGCGGTCAAGGACCGGTTGACGGCGTCGGACTACCGGATCACGGATGTCACGGTACACATCGAACCCGACGACCTCGGTCGGACCAGCTGACGGCCCGTGCTAGGCCTCGGATCGGATAAAGTCCTGTTCCTGAAGTCGCACGACGAGGACGGGGCACGGGGCGTACCGCACGACGTGTTCGGCGATGCTTCCCATCAGGACGTGCTTGAGGCCGGTGTATCCGTGTGTGGATATGACAAGGAGATCGGATTGGAGTTCCCGGGCGACGTCGGCGATAATTTTTGGCGGACTTCCTTCACGGACAATCGACTCGGCCTTGATCCCGATGCTGGCGGTGGCGGCGAGAAGTCCGGCGAGTTCCTTTTCGGCGCCGGCGCGCATCTCGCGCTCAAGCGCGGTGAAGTCGATGGCGCCAAATTCACCGTAGGCGTAGTTCACTTGAACCACGTGGAGGAACGTGAGGCTTGCGCCGAACTGTTTGGCGAACGCGGTGGCGTAATCGACGGCCTTCCGGGAGTTGGCCGAAAAATCGACAGGCACGAGGATGCGCCGGATTCGTCCGAGCTCGGTGGCTTGTTCGGCCTTCTCCATCAGCGGCCCGTCGCTCGGTTGGATTTCAACCAGGACATTTCCGGATCGAGTGGGTTTGACTTTCATGGCGTATCCTCCGCTTCGGGGTTCGCCTCCACGCTCGGCCCGGGACGCGGAGTCGGCAACGGAAAATTGGCGGAATGCCTGGGTCTAATGGCGGCGTCCGAAGAGGAGTCGAAGGCTGTTGAGGACGACCAGAACCGTGCTGCCTTCGTGGCCGAGGACGCCGAGAGTCAGAGGAATGCGGCCATTGAGGGCGAGGGCCACGAGGACGACGACGGTTCCAAGGGAGAGCAGGAGGTTCTGTCGAATGATTCGGCGTGCGCGCCGGCTCAGCTGGTGGGCCGCGAGGAAGTTCTCGAGGCGATCGTGCATGAGGACGACGTCGGCTTGTTCGAGGGCGGCATCCGAACCCCGGGCGCCCATGGCCACACCGACATGGGCCGCGGCGAGAGCGGGGGCGTCGTTCACGCCGTCTCCGATCATGGCGACCCGTCGTCCGGAACGGGTGAGTGCGGTGATTGCGGCGACTTTCTGTTCGGGCTTCAATTCAGCCCTCACTTCGTCGAGTTCGAGTTCCTTTTGGAGATGCCGGCCGGTGGATTCGCGGTCACCGGTGAGTGCGATCGTCGTCAACCCCAGGGTTCGGAGTTGAGCGACGACGTCCCGTGCCTGGGTGCGGATGTCATCTCGCAGCAGGATTCGGCCGAGGCATGAGCCGTGGCGGACCCAGACTTCTGAGATGCCGGGTTCCGCAGGAGGTTCCAGGACAACTCTTTCGGCGAATTCCTGAGTGACCACGAATTCCCGTCGACCGAGCCATGCGGGGTGGCCGTCGAGGGTTCCGCGAAGTCCGAGTCCGGTGACGGATTCGAAGTTCTGAACCTCAGTGGATGTGAGTCGTTCCTGTTTGCCGTAGCGCGCGATCGCTCGGGCGAGGGGGTGCAGGGAATGTTTTTCGAGGGCGAACGCGAGGGTGGCGACCTGGGATTCCTGGCCTGGGGGGAAGCTTTGGACCTTGGCGACGCGGAGTTCCCCAGTCGTGAGGGTACCGGTCTTGTCCATAGCGACCACGTCGATCTCGGCGAGTTTTTCGACGGCCGCGCCCCCGCGAAACAGGATACCCTGGCGGGCGCCTCGGGCGATGGCAGCCAGGATGGCAGAAGGGATCGAGAGGACGAGAGCGCAGGGGGACGCCACCACAAGGAGCGTCATGGCGAGGTAGAAGGCGCTTTTTTGTTCCGCAGTGGAGGCGAAAGGGGAACGTCCGAGGGACCACCAGACAAAGAACATGGCGACCGTGAGTCCGAGCGCCGCCAAGGTGTAACCTGTTCCAAAGCGGTCGGTAAACCGCTGGGAGGGAGCCTTCAGCTTTTGGGATTCATGGATGAGATGAATGATCCGTTGGAGGGCGCTTTGAGTCGCGGGACGGGTGACAATGCCCTGGACGGAACCCCAAAGATTCAGGGTGCCACCGAGGACGGTATCGCCGATCTGCTTGTCGACGGGGATCGCTTCCCCGGTGAGGTTGGATTCATCGGCGGCCGTGGAGCCCTGGGAGATCTCGGCATCGACGGGGAAAAGTTCGCCCGGTTTGACGACAAGGCGCATGCCGGCGGTGAGGGATTCGACGGGAACGCGGTGTTCGAGCCCCTGATCGTCGACGATGCCGGCGTCTTTGGGGGCACTGCGGATGAGTGACCGGATCTCCCGGTGAGTTCGACCGAGGGCGTAATGTTCGAGTGCGCCGGAGAATGAGAAGAGGAAGAGGAGCGTGGCGCCTTCTTCCCAGGCGCCGATGGCGCCGGCACCCGCGGCGACAGCGATCATGAGAAAGTGAACATCCAAACGACGCTCTTGGAGTCGTTCCCAGACTTCGATGGCGGGGAACCACGCTCCGGCCAGGTAACTGAGCAGGAAAAGGGCCACGGCTGACGGGGCCGTACCGAGACTCCAGCCCACCATGCCCGCGGCGAGGCACAGGAGGGCGGCGACGAGTTGAGCCTTCCATTCGTTCTCCTCGTGTTCGTCCTCGGGGAGTCGGACTTCCCGGGGCACGAACAGGGGCAGAGGATGAACACGCCAGCGCCAGAAGGTCGGTGCGGTGGGGCAGGTGACCCGCGCGATGGTGGTGATGCCAGGTTGGTGTTCGACCGTGAATCGCCGTCCGTCCGGTAGTCCGCCTGAATGCGGGCATTGCGCGCAGTCCACCTCTCCGGTGAGCAAGGCACAATGGGAGCCAGGGATGGCTCCGTCGATGGTTCGCAGGCGGGCGGCCAGGCGATCAGCGACGGAGCCGTCGCGCGGCGCACCCAGGGTGGCGACGGAGAGGGCGCCTGCGGCGCGATCGACCCTGACGGCTTCGAGCGTCGGGTCTTCGTTCATCTCGTCGGTGACGAGATGAACGAGGCACCCTTGAAGGGCAGGATCGCCTGAGCTCATGCGGATTTCCGGCAGGAACGGAAGCCCCCGACGGACGACCGAGCATTGTCCTCCGGGGCGGCAAGCGCAACTCGCGTGAAGGGAGCGTAGTCTATTGCCCGGTCGGACCGGGGGCCTTAATTTGCGTCACGATGATGTGTCGTGGATTTTTTGCCTGGGTGATGGTGGTGGCGGTTTTCGCGGGTTGGGCCAGGGGCGCGACGACGGTTTTTGGTCCGGAATCGGAATGGCGCTGGATGAAAGGGACGCAGGAACCGTCGCCGGCGGATCTGGCCGCCTGGCGTGAGGTGCGGTTCAACGATGCTGGATGGGCGGTTGGGCCGGCGCCCTTTTCGTATGGGGAGGGTTTATCGGGGACGGATTTGGGGGACATGCGCGGTGGGTACACCTGCGTGTACCTGAGGAAGACATTTTCGGTGGGGGCCCCTGCGGTGTTTGGAGCGGTGCGGCTGAAAGCGCGGTCGGATGACGGATTTGTCGCATGGATCAATGGGAAGCCGGTGGCACGGTTCAACATGCCCGAAGTCGAGCTGAGGTACGACGCGACGGCTTTGGGCACCTTCAACGAACCGCTGCCCACCGAAACGTACGAGGTGGCGGATTTCGCCACGGTACTGGTGTCCGGGACCAACGTGGTGGCCGTGCTGGCGTGCAACGCGTCGTTGTCGAACAGCAGCGATTTTCTTTTTGAAGCGTCCTTGGAGACCGAAATCGATGACGTTCCGCCGGTGGCGGTCCGGATTGTGCCGGCACCGGGTTCCCGGATGCGGGAACTGACGCAAGTGACGGTCACCTTGA
>Ga0105047_10012136_pt1 | contig 13889 bp, 12 predicted proteins | sample MAT04_FD_78384 | JGI IMG/M metagenome (GOLD analysis project Ga0105047, IMG submission 78384) | Freshwater microbial communities from Lake Fryxell liftoff mats and glacier meltwater in Antarctica - MAT-04 (megahit assembly) | ecosystem: Environmental > Aquatic > Freshwater > Ice > Liftoff...
ACGGCAAGCGGATCGCCGTGATCGAAAACGAATTCGGCGAGATCGGCATCGACCAAGAACTCGTGATCCACGCCGACGAAGAAATCTTCGAGATGAACAACGGTTGCATCTGCTGCACCGTCCGCGGCGACCTCATCCGCATCTTGGGCACCCTGCTGAAGCGCCGCAACCAGTTCGACTACATCCTGATCGAAACCACCGGCCTCGCCGACCCCGGTCCGGTCGCCCAGACTTTTTTCGCCGACGACGAACTCCAAGCGAAAACCGCGCTCGACGGCATCATCGCGCTGGTCGACGCCAAGCACGTCGCCCAGCACTGGGACAGCCGCGAAGTGCGGGAGCAGATCGCCTTCGCCGACGTGGTGCTTTTGAATAAGTGCGATCTCGCGAGCGCCGCCGAACTCGACGCGCTCGAAGCGAAGATCCACCGGATGAACGCGACCGCGAAAATCCACCGGACGACGAACGGCATCATCGACATGGACGCCGTGCTGAACGTGAAGGGCTTCGACCTCGACCGGATCTTGGAGTTCGAACCCGATTTTTTGCCCAAGCCCAAAACCGTCGCGCTCGGAGTCGTCGACGACTGCCACGACGACGATTGCGGCGACCCGGCGCACGCCCACCATCACCACAACAGCGACCACGCCGAGGACGGCAACGACCACGTCGAAGCGCATGACCACACCCACGACGCGACCGTGACCTCCGTCGGTATCCTCGAGCCGGGCGCGCTGAACCCGAAGAAACTCAACGAGTGGATCTCGGTGCTGCTGCGCGACAAGGGGCAGGATATTTTCCGGATGAAAGGTGTATTGAACATCGCCGGTGACACCAAGCGATTCGTCTTCCAAGGCGTCCACATGCAGTTCGATGGCCGGCCGCACACCGCGTGGAAAGACGGCGAGACCCGTACAAACAAGCTCGTCTTCATCGGCCGCGACCTGAACCGCGCGGAGTTGACCGACGGCTTCCGCAGTTGTCTCACGTGATCAAAACCGCCAAGTCCTGAAAGTCTACGAGCTTGCGGACGTATCCTCGATAGGCGATAATCTAACCATTGACCGTCTGGTTCAGGATGAACACCGGAGGCTTCCAACCCATGCGACGAATTATTCCCTCGGCCAGCGGCCGATCGATGGCTTCCGTGATGGCGGCCGTCATGCTCGGCACGGGCCTCGGTGGCCAAAACGCCTGCGCCGGCACCCCGTCCAACTCACAGCAAATCGATGATAGCGCTGTCCGCGACATCACCCGCTATTGCCAAGTCTGCTGGCGGAACGCCCGCCTCCCGGACGACCTCTGGGCCGACTGCACGCAGCAGGTATTCACCCGGTTGTTGGAGACCGTCGGTCGCGATCGTTGGACGGGCCTGTTGAAGACCGAGAACGAGGACAAACGCGAATTCCTTCGAGCCATCGATGCGGTCAAGAAGCGGACGCAACGCGCCCGCCGCTTCGTCGATCTGTCGAACGACGTGGCCGACCGCTGGACGCCGTCGTCAGTGCTCGACCAACGCGAAGAAGTGAACAAAGCGGCCGGGGAAGTGCTGAGCCCGCGTCAACAGACGATCATCCACCTCTCGGCCGACGGCTGGGCCGTGCCGGACATCGCCGTCGAACTGGGTACGACGACGCAGCGCATCAGCGACGAGAAGTACAAAGCGATCCGCAAGCTCCGCGAGAAGCTGGGAGTCGACGCGGCGGAGTGAGCCCGGTCCGCGCGCGGTTTGGTACATTGTTTCCACCTCCGCGCCCAAGTTCGGGATTCCAACATGTTCCTCTGGTTCCGCAACGTCGGGCAGACCGTCGGCAGTATTTCCCTGAGCTTGTACATCACGCTGCGTTACTTCGCGCAGACGTTCCGCCGTCGCCCATTCACGAAGAGCTTCGAGTACCCGGAACTACCGGTACCGGTGAAGCCGCGCTACCGGGGGTTCCACCGCTTCGATCTGACGGCATGCATCGGTTGCGACAAGTGCGCCCGCGCCTGCCCCGTCGATTGCATTTACATCGAGAAGGAAAAAGCCGTGGCCCCCGCGAAGGGGTTCGTCGTCACGGGGTTCGCCATCGATTACACGAAGTGCATGTTCTGCTCGCTCTGCGTCGATCCCTGCCCCGCCGATTGCATCTTCATGGGGAGCACCTACGACATCAGCGGCTATACCCGCGACGGCTGCATCGTGGACTTCGCCAAGCTGCCACTCACCGTGGCCTGGGGACAGGACACACTGAATCCGACTTCGGTGCAGGAATCGAAGCGGGTGAGCTTGCCGGTCTGGACGAAGGCCGGAGTCAGCACATGATCGAACTCGTCGTCGGAATCCTCGTCTTCCTCGCGGTGGGAACCCTGTTCCTGCTGGCGAACCTCGGTCTCGGGAAGATGATCCGCCCGAACCGGCCCAGCGTGGCCAAGGGGGAGATCTATGAGTGCGGCGAGAAGCCCGTCGGCACGGCGTGGATCCAGTTCGACCTGCGCTTCTATGTCGTCGCACTGCTGTTCGTGATCTTCGATGTGGAAATGGCCTTCTTCTTCCCGTGGGCCGTCGTCTTCGGCAGCGCCAATCGCGCCGGCGATGCCTCGCTATCGGAAGCGGATCGCCTGGGCGCCGCGAACACCCTCGCACCGGGAACGACAACCGCACCCGACACCGATACGATGCAATTGTTCGCTCAGTTCGCCTTCGCCGAGTTCCTGATTTTCTTCGCGATCCTCTTGGTGGGCTTCGCCTACCTCTGGCGCCGCGGCGACCTCGAATGGGTGCGGAGCCTCGGGGGACAGATTCAGAAGTTGACGAAGGATGTATAGTTGGAGGGAACTTTGGAGGTGAAACCATGGCCCCGCGAATCCCCGATCCCCGCGATATCGAAGTGATCGACGACGCTACCGCCGCGATGTTCCGAGCGATGACGCCGGCGCAGACTGTGGCCGTCGCCTGCGATGCCCACGACACGGCCACTGCCATGATGGCGGTCCGCGTCCGGGAACTACACCCGGATTGGCCTCGGGATCGCGTCCGGCTCGAAGTCGGCCGGAGGCTCACCCGTGAATCAGCGTGAACTCCTCGCATACGTCGTCGAGACCTTCGATCGTTTGGCCATTCCGCATATGATCGTCGGCTCGTTCGCCAGTTCCGCTTAGTACCTGTCCAAAAACAACGCCGTGCTTTCATCCAATGGTTCGCGTAATCTACTATAACTACAAGCGATACGGCGTGAATATCGCCAAGAACACGGTGTAGATAATGGACAGGTCCTTACGGCGAACCGAGGTTCACCCAAGATATCGACATCGTTTTGGATTTGACGTCCGGCGGAGTGACGGCGTTCTGCGACTCGTTTCCAGCCCCTGAGTTTTACGTGAGCGAACCGGCCGTGCGCGACGCCGTCCGCACCCGCTTCCAATTCAACATCTTGCACCCGACCTCCGGGAATAAAATCGACTGCATCTTCCCCGCTGGCAATGAATGGGCGCGGTCGCAATTGTCCCGCCGGCGCCGGTTGCTGCTATTGGAAGATGTGGAGGCGTACGTCGCGGGGCCTGAAGACGTCATTCTCGGCAAAATCTGGTATTATTCCGATGGCCACTCCGAAAAGCACCTCCGCGACATCGCGGGGATTCTCCGGATCAGCGGCGATCTGGTCGACCGGGGCGACGTCGCCGCGTGGGCCGCGAAACTCGGGTACACGGCCATTTGGAACGCAATCCTCGAAAAAGTGGACGGTGGCTGATGGCCGAACTACTCCAACACGATCCGAATCGCACGCTCGATCAACCGGCGGTGGAAAGCCCCTCCACGTTGGACGCGACGGGGGCCTATCAGCCGGCCGCCGATACGGAACCGCGCGCGACCCGTGTCGCGACCGATGCTCCAGCCATTCCCGGCTACACCATCACAGGGGAAATTGCCCGAGGTGGAATGGGCCGGGTGCTGTCGGGTCGGGAACTTTCGCTCGACCGCGAAGTGGCCATTAAGGTGATGCTGCCGGGGGCGGATGCCGGGCGGTTCGTGATCGAGTCGAAAATCACCGCGAAGTTGCCTCACCCAAACATCCCGCCGGTGTACGCGCTCGGAACGCTCGCCGACGGGTCGCCGTTCCTGGCGATGAAATACATCCGGGGACGCACGTTAGCGGACGAACTGAAAGCCCGACTTGATCCGAAAGCCGAACTGCCGCGATTCCTGCAAATCTTCGAGCAGATCGCCCAAGCGGTCGGGTTCGCTCACTCTCGTGGGATCATTCACCGCGACCTGAAACCGGCGAACGTGATGGTCGGCGAATTCGGCGAAGTCCAAGTGATGGACTGGGGACTGGCCCGCGAAGTTCGGAGTGAGGAGTTGGGACTGCAGAGTGAAGAATCCGAGATTCGCCATTCGGAAATGACGCAACCCGGGGCGATCATGGGCACGCCGGCGTACATGGCCCCGGAGCAAGCGCGGGGGGAATCTGTCGACGAACGGGCCGATGTATTTGCACTGGGCGGCGTCCTGACCGCCATCCTGACCGGGAAGGCGGTGTTCGCGGGCGGCAGTGCGGTCGAGACGATCCGACGGGCCGCCTTGGGGGATACGGGGGAGGCGCTCGCGCGGTTGGCGGCTTGCGGGGCCGACACCGAACTATTCGCGGTGGCGACGACCTGCCTGCAAGCCGAGCGCGACGCTCGTCCCGCCGACGGCCGAGCGGTAGCGACGATGGTAGCCGATTACCGGCAAGGCGTTGAGGAGCGGTTGAAGACGGCCGAGCGGGAGCGCGGCGAAGCCGTCGTGCGGGACGCGGAGCAACGCAAACGTCGGCGCGTCTTGGCTTGGAGTGCGGTGGCGGTCTTGCTCGTGTCGGTAGTCGGCACGGCGGTGAGTTTGTGGAAGGCGGAGCAAGCGGAGACGGCCGCCGACGCGGCTACCCAAGCCGAAGCCGCGACGGCGGCGCAATTGGTGAAGACGCAAGCCGCGGAAGCCGCCGCCAATGCTCGAACCAAATCTCTGATCGATACCTACAGCGATTTCGTATTCAGCATTCAGAACAAGCTGGAGGACCGCCCCGGCACGCTGGAAATCCGCAAAGAACTGTTAACCATCGCACGCACGGGTCTGGTCCAGATCCTTGAGGATGCTCGCAAGCAAGGCACCCCGGATAGTACTCTCGTCGTGAGCCACCTCCGCATGGGGGATGTCGAATTGAGTCTCGGCAACAGTCTCGCGGCTCAGAAAGAATATCAAGCCGGACATGAGATCGCACGTCTTCTGACGGATGCCGACCCCAAAAACACACGGGCCCAACGCGATCTCAGCATCAGCTACAACAGGCTGGGCGACGTGACGCTGAAACTCGGCGACACCCAAGACGCGCTCGCCTTTTACGAGAAGGCCATGAAGTTCCGCCAGACCCTCGCCGATACGGACCCCAAAAACCCCCAAGTCCAACGCGAACTCAGCGTCAGCTACGACAATCTCGGCGACGTGACGCTGAAACTCGGCAACACCCAAGACGCACTCGACTTCTACAAGAAGGGTCTTAAGATCCGCCAGAGCCTCGCCGACGCCAACCCCACAGACGCAGAAGCCCAACGCGACCTCAGTGCCAGCCACGACAAACTCGGCAACTTGACCGTGCAACTCGGCAACATCCAAGACTCGCTCGACTTCTACCAAAAGGGGCTGAAGATTCGTAAGACCCTCGTCGACGCCGACCCCAAAAACACCCAGGCCCAACGCGACCTCAGCGTGAGCTACGACAAACTGGGCAACGTGACCCTGCAACTCGGAAAAACCAAGGACGCCCTCGACTTCTACGAGAAAGCGCTGAAGATCCGCCAGACCCTCGCCGATACCGACCCCAACAACACCCAAGCCCAACGCGACCTCAGCGTCGGCTACGAAAAGCTCGGTAACGTGACCCTGCAACTCGGCAACACCCAAGACGCACTCGGCTTCTACCAAAAGGGGCTGAAGATCGATCAGACCCTCGCCGACGCAGACCCCAAAAACGCAGATGCCCAAACGGCATTGTTTGTCAGCTTCTACAAACTCGGCAGCGTCGAAAAGACAGAGCACAAATATGCGAAAGCAGCCGAATGGTTCGCGAAGGGACTAAACCAGATTGACCCGATCAAGCGAGCCGGGCGACTGAGCGCACAGCAAGCGACCTGGCCAGCATTATTGGAGCAGGAGCTCGCCGCCTGCCGCAACGCCGAGAAAGCCATCGCGGATATTGAGTTCGTCTTCCAGCAACCCGCCGAGCAGATTCCCGCTCTCCTCGAAATCCGCGTGAAGGCTGTGCTGCATCGTAAGAAGCTCGCCGATGCTGTCGTCACAACCGAGCGATGGGCTACTTGGGCCGAGAAGCAAGAGAAGGGGGGCCGCGACGGCCAACGCTACAACGCCGCTTTTGCCTTCGCCCTCTGTGCGGCGGCCATCGAAGCGGATCGCGAGAAACTTCTCGACCGCTCGCTCGCTCTGCTGAGGCTCGCCAAGTCCGGCGGCTTCTTCGACGCCGCGAAGATCGCCCACATCAAGCAGGACAGCGACTTCGATGGCATCCGCACGCATCCGAAGTTTGCCGCATTCCTGAATAGCTTTGATAAGCCCGCCGAGCACGCCCCGCTACCCCGACCCGCCCCCGAGAAGTAACCCCATGCCCCTGCTCGAAAATCGCTTCGAAGACAGCCTCGTGATGACTTCCCTCGACCAAGCCATCGATTGGGCGCGGGCGTCGTCGCTTTGGCCGATGACCTTTGGCCTAGCCTGCTGCGCCATCGAGATGATGGCCACCGGCGGGCCGCGCTACGACATCGACCGCTTCGGCGCCGGGGCCTTCCGCGCCACGCCGCGCCAAGCCGATCTGATGATCGTCGCCGGCACGGTGAACCTGAAAATGGCCGAGCGGGTCCGACGCCTCTACGACCTCATGCCCGATCCGAAGTTCGTCATCGCGATGGGCGCCTGCACCTGCGGCGGCGGGCCGTACTACAAGTACGGCTACAACGTCGTGAAGGGCGTTGACCTCGTCGTGCCGGTGGACGTCTACGTGCCCGGTTGCCCGCCACGGCCGGAGGCATTGCTCGAAGGTTTGATGCGCGTACAAGACAAAATCCGCACGATGCGGACGCTGCGGAAGGAGAAAGTGATCGAAGACGTGTTGATCCCGAAACGCACGGGGAACGCGGCGATCCCGCCGGAGTTGGCCGACTTGGAAACAGCGAACGCGTATAAAATAGCGCAGAAGGAAGCGGCGAAGCCGGCGAAAGCCTGACTGGGGAACGAGCCGTGCCGGAAAATGCGCTCGCGCTCGTGGTCCGCGGGACCGACTGGAGCGAAACCAGCCGCATCAGCACGCTGTTCACCCGCGAGTTCGGCAAGATCCGGGCGCTCGCCAAGGGCGGTCGCCGGCTCAATTCCAAATTCGAGATCGCCTTCGACCTGCTCAACGTCGTCCAAGTCGTCTTCTTGAAAAAGACCGGCGGCCTCGAACTTCTCACCGAAGCGCAAATCGTCGAGCGCTTCCCCCATCTGCGAACGAACCTCCCCGCGCTCTACGCCGGCTACTACATCGCCGAGCTGCTCTCCGAGGGAACCCAAGACTACGACCCGCACCCGGCGCTGTTCGATGCGGCCGTGGAAACCCTGAGGATGCTGACCGAAAGCGTGCCGCGGCGCGTCAGTGCGTTTGAGCTTGTTTGGCTCCGCGAACTGGGCTATAGCCCGCGGCTCGATGCCTGCGCCGTGTGTGCGCGGGAGCTCTCGGTGCCTGAAGCCGAACCGGTCCGGGTCGAATACAGCCCCGAAGCCGGCGGCCTCGTCTGCCCCGATTGCCTTTCGCAAGCGCGCGATCGCCGACCGCTTTCCGCGGTGGCCCGGTCGATTCTGGGTGAATTGGCCGGCCCGGCGGGAACCTCCCCGAAGCCGCCCGAACTCGTGCCGCAGTACGCGGTGCGCGAAGTCCGGGCCGCCCTCGGGCAGACGGTCAGTTACGTTCTGGGCCGCCGGCCAAGGCTGCTCGGCTACGTCGACGGCACTTAGCACGGGCATCGAACGTCCATCGTTCCGGGGTTGGGGGAGAATTCGAATCATGCCGACCATTCACCCTCGATTCCCGCGCCGCCGCGCGGCCTTCGCCCTCGCGGTGTTGGCCGCCGCCGCGCTCCTCACCGGTTGTAATTCCTCGACCGGCAAAAAGAAGAGCTGGAAGGACAAGATCTACGACACCGTCCGCAGTACGGTGACCAACGCCTACCACGACCCGGACGCCGAAAACAAGTTGGCGAACGCCGAGGAGCTCTGGGCGACCGAGAAGTACGCCGAAGCCCAGAAAATCTACGGCGACTTGGCCGACAACACCTACAACCCGGCGGGGATGACCGAGAAAGCCCGCTTCAAAGAAGCCGAGTGCCTGCGGATGCGCGGCCGCCTCCCGGCCGCCGTCGACACCTACCACCGCCTGCTGCAAGATTACCCAGCCGGCATCTACAGCGAACAAGCGGCGACGCGGATGTACGCCATCGCCGAACTCTGGATGAAGGAAACTCTCGGCGACCTCGAAGATAAAGAAAACGGTCGGGCGAAAGTCCGCCTTCTGCGGATGCCGAACTTCACCGATCGCAGCAAACCGGCCGTCGATCAAGAAGGCGAACTGCTGAAGACGCTGGAGAACATCGCGGTCGGCGCGCCGAACGCCACCGTCGCCGACAAAGCCATGTTCTGGAGCGGCTTCATCCACTTCTCCCACGGACGCTTCGAAGAAGCCGACCACTTCTTCAGCACGCTCGTCGACCTGTATAAGGACAGCCCCCTGCGGCAGGAAGCGGCCCGCTACGCCGTCATGGCCAAGAACAACGCCACCGGCGGTGCGGTGTACGACGGCCAAAAGAGCGCCGAGGCACTGCAGCTCGTCCACAACCTCGAAGCGACCGAGCCGCAGTACGTCCAAGACAAAGACAAATCGGCGTGGCTCACCCGGCAGAAGTTCGCCATCCGCATCCAGCAAGCCGAGAAGGACTACGAGACGGCCGAATACTACCGCCGCACCGAACACCCCGGCTCGGCCTACTTCTACTACGAGTTGGTGCTGCGGCGCTACCCGGGCACGAAGTTCTCGGACTTGTCGAAGGCCCGCATCGATGAGATGGAGCGCATCAAAGCCCAGCGCGAAGCCGACAAAGCCGCGGGCAAAGTGACGACGCGCGAGCAAATTCAAAACGGCTGGGACAAAATAATCGACGCGGTCACGGTGAAGCCGAAGTCGGACGAGGGCGTGCCGATGAAGGACGTGATCACCGGGCCGAAAGACAAACAGCCGACCATCGTGCCGCAAGGCTACGACGGGAAGTGATCCCAATTCGGAATGCGGAGTTCGGAATGCGGAATGCAATCACCCGGCGGACGTTCCTCGCCTCCGCCGTCGCGGCCGGCGCCCTGTCCGCCCTCGGCTGTCGCACGGATCGCAATTTCACGCTGTTCGGTTACACCACCGAGCCGCAGTTCGATCCGAACATCCGCTCGATCTACATCCCGACATTCAAGCTCGCCGCGTTCATCACGAACCCGCACCGCGGCATCGATGTCGACGTGACCGAAGCGATCGTGCGCGAACTCGCGGCCCGCCGGACGCCGATGAAGATCGTCTCCGACCCGGCCCGCGCCGACACCGAACTCATCGGCACCATCGTGTCGGTGCGGCAAAACGTTCTCAACCGCAACCCGCAGAACTTGACGCGCGAAGCCGAGATTTCCATCACGGTCGACGTGGTGTGGCGCGACCTGCGCACGAGCGAAATCCTGACGAACCGCAAGCCGTCCGATAATCCCCCGGCCAGCGACGCCTTCGATCCGAGTGTGGAAAAAGGCCCGGCGGTGAAGCCCGATCCGAAGCCGGTGCCGGTGCGCGTCACGGCCGTCGGCCGGGTGCTCCCCGAACTCGGGGAATCGACCGCGACCGCCGATCAGATGGCGACGAAGCGGTTGGCGAAGCAGATCGTGAATATGATGGAAGCCAACTGGGAACTGCCGCCGAAGTGACACGCGCCGGTGGGCTATTTGTGAAAGCCACAGCCTTGGCCTCGGCGTCCAACTCGGTTTGCCGCCGACTCGACTATTCGTGCGTCAGTCGTCAGTTGATTCATTCCAGATCCCGAAGGCACTTCCCCGTCGAAACATCGAAAATTTTGACGCCACCGCCCGACTTGATGCGCCCTTCGATCTCCCGGCCGTATCCCACGGCGATCTGCTTGCCGTCCGGCGCGAACGCCACGGCGTTGATCCGCATGGTGATCTTTTCGAAGCTCCGCGTCACCTTCAGCGTTTTCGCATCCACGAGGTGGACGCCCGCGTCCGTCGCGGCGGCGAAGGACTTCCCGTCGGGTGCGTAACGGACGACGTAGACCGGAACCGCATCCCCCACCGAAGCGGTGCCCATGACCTTGTCGAGTTTCGCGGTCAGGATCGAGATTTTGCCGTCGTCCCGCCCCACTGCTAGGTGGGCGCCGTCGGGCGAGAATGTCAGGCAGCGGGCTTTCGCCTTGTCGAGTTCCGATGTGGAAATTTCTTTGCCCGAATCGGAGTTGTAAAGGCGGACCATCGGGGCCAGCGTGGAGCAGGTGGCCAGCGATTTCCCGTCGGGTGAGAATTCCAAGCTGGTTCCGCTGCTGCCGAGCTGCCCTTCGGGAACGTATTTCAGCTTCCGCGTTTTTGCGTCGACCACCACAGGGACATCCCCGCTGCGCGCCAAGCCGATCAACCCTTGCTCGTGGGCAATGCTCATCTGGGTGACCGAACCTCCGCCGTCTCGGCGGTGTTCGACATCGATGGTGTCGAGCACCTCGCCGTCCGACAGCTTCCAGACCGTGATGCGATTCCACAGGCCCGGGCTCCCTCGGGAGTTCCGGTGGCAGGCATTGCTGGCGGCGATCATTTGCAGGCCGTCGGGCGAAAACGCGACGCCTTCCACTCCGTTGGTGAGGTCGTTCGTGTAAACCTTCGAGGTCCAGTCTTTGGTTTGCCAAACGGTGACCTCGCCGATGCCGCCCCACGGAGACCCACCCGTGTTGTCCCCACGGGTGCCGCGGCCCACGGCCAACGCCTTGCCATCCGGCGAGTAGGCCAGGCTCCATACGGGCGAAGGATCGATGACAAGCTTGGTGTCTTCCGCGCAACCGCATGCCAGCGCCAGGAAGACGGCGCAAGCTAGGGACAGGAGTATCTTCAAATGCGATGACATAGGCATGGTCAAGGGCATCCGATACTCGCCGTTGTTGATGTTGTTTTGCGGATTATTGAGTGTTATTTGCGATTGGTTCGCAGTTTGTAGTTTTTATACTGGCGGATTTGCTCTGCGGTGATTTCGACTTCGATTTCGTTTGTCGTCAAAACCACTTGTTCGAGAGTCGGGAGTATGCACACTGTGACTCGGCCACTGATTTGGTACTTGGCAGGTGTGCACGCATCAAATTCGAATTCGTCGCCGACAAACCAAAACTCATCTTTGACGCTAGTGCCCTGCTCCAAGTAAGCGGCATCGTAGGATCGTTTGAGCGGCTCCGGTGCAGGGTAGGCCTTTTCGGAATTTGATGAGCACGACCAGCGTGGAGCCGATTTATTTGTGAAAACGACGCCTTCACGCTTCACAAATATTTTATGGTTGCGAGAATATTCCGCTACTTGGTTGAATTGGTAGCCCGGACCTTTGTAGATGAGGAGTGGCAAAGTACCACGGTTCACAACCGCAACAGAAGCGTAAAAGGTGGGGTGAATCAATGGGTTGTCTACTTCTTCGATCTCTGCGAATTCCGGCTTGACGGACGAATGTGATAATGCATCACGCAAGTCGGGATCTTGCCAAGCTTGTTTGATTGAGAGATTCCAGAAGAAAAGCTTATTTCGCTTCTCTTCGGCAGTAGATATGATTATTTCTGCACGGAGTCCTTCACTTGTAATAGCCAACGTAGTGTCGGATGAATTGTATTGACGCGAATATTCGATGGGCTGTTTAACGAACCAACCTACAGCGCCTGCGATAGTGGCGGTGGTAATCAGTACGGCAACCCACACTCGAGTCTTCATGTGTCACTTCGCAATATAAAACTGAAGGAGTGGGTCTTTACCCCTCAACTGCCCCATGGTTTGTACATAAGTAGTTAGCACTTCAGATAACTTCATACTTTGTTTGAGTGGATCGAATCCATTTTTGGAAGTGAAAACAGTTATGTCTTTGTCTGCGAATTGTCCGGCTATCTCGATCGCAGTCGGTACCGCAGAGTGCGAGTACCATTGTACCAAAGCACCCTTCTTTCCAAGACCTGGTTCATCTGCTACAAGTATAGTAAACGCGGAAAAAATGGCGACGGGTCGTTTGTTCGCGGCGAGGAGTGCTTTGGCTTCTTCAACGGTACAAAGCTTGTACAGTTCTTCAATGAGGATTTTAGGCGACCCGATATCGATAATGGAAAAGTCTCGCGTTTTGGAATCAGCGCAAATGATGCCGCGAGTGTTGAATGTCAATCCGTGACAGTTGTAGCTGAGATCAGGGTTTTTGTCCTTCACAGATGCGGGCTGATCTGCCAAAGGATCTGCCAAGAAGACTTTAATCGTTTTACCGCCGACGGTCTTAACATCATAGCTCATGCCTTTGACATCAACGAATGTGTGCTTTTTACCATTGCCCATGTCGAGGGTTTCCCAATTGATGCCATCCCGTTTGCCTGTTGCGGTACCTTTGGGCTGCGTCTGCGGAACTGCTTGACCGCCGGGCAGGCCGATAGATCCGTTGACATCGCTACCGTTCACGTTTAAAAAAGCGGTCTCACGAACTTGGTTCGTGGCCAGATCGATTGCTTCCACGTAATACGTGCCCGCAGCGAGTCCAGTAAACGCGTAACGGCCTTGCGAATCCGTCGTACCCGTTGATATCGTTGTGCCATCGACTCTGTGGAGAATGACGGTCCGTCCGCTGAGTTCAAACTCCTCTTCTTGACCCACGCCATCCGGTTTGGGTGAATCGTCCCAAACCTCCCCCCAGATCGATCCAGTTGTCGATGAGGTAACAATGATCGTATCCAAGATGACCAGCGTTGCCGCCGGGCCAGTGGAATCGATCTGATAGGCCCCGTTCGCGGACGTAACGAGCGATATCGAAAGCGTCTCTGTCGGTTCGGACAGCGAATCGGCAATTGGCTGGATGAAGAGGAGCTTGGAATTCTCGCCGGCCGCGAATGTCACCGATCCGCCAGCGGCGCTCAGACCCGTGTAATCGCTCCCGAGTGTGGCACTGCCCGACGGGCCCGTATAATTGACCGTCAGACTGCCGTAGTTGCTATTACGGTGGATCGTAAACCAGCCACCGGTGTTGCTACTCTCTGCCACTTCCATCGAGCTTTTAATCGATACGCGTGGTATCGCCGTGGATCCGATGTCATTGTCTTTCAATTCCATCGTAGCGTACCAAGTGGCCGAATCGACCGAATACTGACCGGTTATGGAATTCGAGAGCCCAACGATTATAGTCTCGGCACCTTCCAGAATTGAATCAGCAATTGGTGTGATTAAAAGCAGCGCATCGCTTTCGCCATCTAAAAAGCTCACCGTGCCACCATTGGAACTTAAGCCCGTATAATCGACCCCCGCAGTTGCCCCACCCGTAGGTGCCGAGTAGTTTACTGTCAAACTGCCAATATTTGCGCTTCGATGAACGATGAACCACCCTTCACCACTGTTGTTCGGATCGAATTCGGCGGCGTCTTGAACTTTGGCAATTGACACACTAGGAACATTATTATCAATCAACTGAATCGTCGCGCCCGCGGCCATCGTGTTGATCTGGTACGCGCCGCCACCTGAGCCGGCGTACAGATTCAGCGAGATGATCTCATTGCCTTCGACCAACGCATCTTCGATGGTCGGG
>Ga0105047_10012137_pt1 | contig 13889 bp, 8 predicted proteins | sample MAT04_FD_78384 | JGI IMG/M metagenome (GOLD analysis project Ga0105047, IMG submission 78384) | Freshwater microbial communities from Lake Fryxell liftoff mats and glacier meltwater in Antarctica - MAT-04 (megahit assembly) | ecosystem: Environmental > Aquatic > Freshwater > Ice > Liftoff...
GGATACTCAAAGTTATCCGCATCGCCGCCGAAAAAAGCCGTCGCCGCTTCCGGAGCCCAAACCAGACGCACATCGGTGTATTGCTTGTAACAGTACAGGTGATATCGGCCGCCGCCGTAGAGCGTTACCACATCACTCCGCAAGCCGGTCTTTTCTTTCGACTGCTGCTCGATGCCCGCGATCGCCGCACGTCGCGCTTTGGCAGCATCGCTGGCAACGACACCGGCCTTCACGGATGCATTGACTTGTTCTGTAACATCTTCGATCGATACCAGTTGATTCAGCTCCAAGTCAGGTGCCTTCAGTTCATCCGCTTCAGTCTTCGCATAGTAACCATCACTGTTTATGTTCCGCTCTGGCGTCGATAGCTTGTACAGCGTATCGGAGGCGACGTGATGATTTGTTAGAACCAAACCGTTACTTGAGATGAACGATGCCGAACCGCCAGAGTTGAAACGCACGCTCGACATCATCAGGTGCTTCGTCCACTCTTCGTCGACGTCAAATTTGTGCTTATCTTTGAGTTGTGACTCCGGCAACGAATTGAACAACCACATGCCTTCATCGGCAATCACGCTAGTGACCAGCATCGCCTGCAAACAGGCGCTCAAAACCATTATTTTCATTGTGTGATCTCCTCAAAGCGACGAACGAACGGGACCCGATGTTCCCGATTATAGCCCAGTGAGCCGATGGCGCTAGCCACGGGCTTCGGAGTGTGAGACTCAACTTCAACGGTGACTGCCCAATGCCAAACGATTCGCGGCGAACGCACTATCCGTTGGATGAACCACTCAACATGCACAACCACAACTTCGATACCCGCGGCTAGCGCCGACGGCTCACGTCTTTGGCGCTGACGGGGCTCGTTCAGCAATTCGGTTGTCGCATGCGATTGATTTCAAGGCTATTTGATTTCGGCTACAATACTGCTGGCGGTAAACCTCGATCCGAACGGAGCATCAGGCATGCTAAGTTTTTGTAATCCACTGCGGCAGTCGGCTAACAATTCGCGGCGCGACTTCTTGCGAGTCGGCGGTTTTGGGCTCGCGGGCCTCACACTCAACCAAATCCTTGCGCAGCAAGCTCGCGGCAGCGATCAAAAATCGCCGCTCCGCGACAAATCCGTTGTATTTCTCTTCATGCACGGTGGACCTTCGCAATTCGAGACCTTCGATCCAAAGATGAGCGCGTCGTCGAGCATCCGCAGTGCGACAGGCGAAATCGCCACGAGCATTCCCGGCGTCAGCTTCGGAAGCACATTCGAGAAACTCGCGCAGCGAGCCCATCTGTTCAATATCGTCCGATCGTTCGTGACCGGTGATGGCAATCATGATATCAAACCGGTGATGAGCAAAGATTCTTTGAACGCCAATCTCGGTTCGCTGTACTCTCGCGTCGCCGGACCGATTCGCACTCAAACAGCTATACCAACTAACGTCGCATTGTTTCCCCGTGCGGTGGAACCTGAAGCCGGCCCAGCCATCGACAGCTTTGGTAATTTTGAATCGTCGGGCGAATTCGGCAGCGCCTTCGCACCGTTTGTTCCCGGTGCCGGAGTCGGTTTGCAGCAAGACATGCGACTCAACTTGCCGCACGATCGACTGTCCGATCGCCGCGCTCTGCTAGCCGGCTTGGATTCGTGGAAACGATTTGCCGAAGCCAACAAGACTATCGACGGCTCGCAAGCCCTGCAGCAACTTGCGTTCGACGCGCTTATCAATGGAGTCTCCGATGCCTTCGATCTCAAACAGGAAGATCCTCGGGTTATCGCTAGCTACGATACTCGGCCGCATTTCAATCCGGATCGAATCGACAAGAAATGGAACAACCACAAACACTACGCGGACCATGGCACGTCGATCGGTAAGCTACTTTTGCTCGCGCGGCGGCTGTGCGAACGCGGTTGTGGTTTTGTGACCATCACGACCAGCTTTGTGTGGGACATGCACGCTGACATCAACAACGCTACAATGCGTGAAGGAATGGGTTACGTCGGAGCTCCGTTTGATCACGCTGTTGCGGCCTTCATCGACGACATCGAAGCTCGCGGCCTGCGTGACAAGATCCTGCTTGTCTGCTGCGGCGAAATGGGCCGTTCACCAACCATCAACGCAGCCGGTGGTCGCGATCATTGGGGCAATCTCGCCCCGCTCATGCTCTACGGGGGCGGCTTGAAAACTGGTCAAGTGATCGGCCAATCCGCTCGCGATGGTGGCACACCCGCATCGGACGCCATCACCATTCAAGACCTGATCGCCACCATTATGCACACGCTGCTCGACGTTGACCAAGTCCGAGTAACTGGTGGCCTGCCTCGGAATCTACTAGATGTCGTCGCACGTGGTACACCGATACGGGGCTTGTGAGCGGAGTGGGTTCCCCGATCGCTTTAGCAAAGTGCTCCATCCAATCTGGGCCGTTTGAAAAACGACCGTTATAGTACAGTGGCGCTGGAGGTAGCGTGCCGCCTGTAACTAAGAAGAAATTCCCCCGTTTCAGACAGGCTGTCGCCGCAAACAACGACTTTCGCGCGATACGGACTCAAGGATGAAAGTGAGACTGCAAATAGCGAAAGACAGACGGAAGGAAATTTCTAAGGAAACCAGTGCGAAAGATTGTGTTCAATGTTTCAATGCAATCGATTGGGCGATGTGGTAGTATGTTGATAGGTCGCTGCAGCACGTGCTCGCACTAGTCGTGCTAGTGTCCTGCCTATCAATTATCGCTAGCCGCAAAGAGCTCCACCATGACTTCAGCGGGATCGCTTTCTACCTCCACTTCTTTGCTCAACCAGGTTCGATTTGGCGAGCAGCGAGCTTGGTATCGATTGGTAGAAACTTATACACCGCTAATTGTCGCGTGGTGTCGCCGGTACGGCATCCAGGGTGCCGACGCGGAAGATATTACCCAAAGTGTTTTTTTGACCGCATCGAATCATATCAACGACTTTGATACGAATGGCCCGAATCGGTCATTTCGCGGTTGGCTTTGGACGATTTGCCGAAGCTGAATCGTTGATCACTTGCGGTTCCGCAGGAAGAATCCAGTGGCGCAGGGCGGGCAGAATTTTTTCGACTTAGAGCTGCCGGGGGCTGAGCTTGACACCGACGTCAGCTACGTCGAGTCGTCCAGCGATCTCAAAGTGCTAATCGCCAGTACGCTTGACGTGATTCGGCGGGACTTTTCGGAACAGACCTGGGTGGCCTTCTGGCAAACAACCGTTTTGAACCGGCGACCGAGCGAAATTGCTCGAGAAATGGATATGTCGCCAGCCGCAGTTTGCATGTGTCGAGCTCGTGTTTTGAAGCGACTGCGAGAAACTCTGGGCGATTTTTGAGCCCCAAAAATTTTTCGCGTTAACGATTTGCGTTAAGCATTATAGGAATAATCTATCCGTCGTTGCGAGAATACAAGATCATGAAATGCCCCGATTCTGAAGCTTGGCTAGGTTACCTTCGGGGTGAATCCGCTGAAAATCAAGTGTCTTCGCTCGAGGATCATTTGGCAACGTGTCCACAATGCCAAGTGGCCATCGAGCTACTTGCCGAACAGTCCGATTCGGTCTTGAGGTTGATTGCCGAGGCGGCGATTGGCGGCAGAGCCACAGAGCTAGAGCAAGGCAAAGCCGGCGCAAAGCCGGTTCGCGAGCAGAGCTTTGTTCGTGAAACCGATCCTCGTCCCTTTGTGATCCACGAAGCCGCCATGATTCGAGACTATCGCATCATGGAACGGATTGGCCAAGGTGGGATGGGCTGCGTGTACCGCGCCCTGCACGTTCGACTGAATAAGTTGGTTGCGTTGAAGATCCTGAAGCCTGATCGCAGCGATTCGCCGGAGGCGGTATCTCGATTTGCGCGCGAAATGCGCTTGCTTGCGAAGCTTGAACACCCATGTATTGTAAAGGCGCTGGATGCAGGCGAGCATGAAGGCAAGCCCTATTTCGTGATGGAGTTTGTCGCTGGGATCGATCTTGCCCAACTGGTTCGCCGACTGGGACCGTTGCCGGTACCCGATGCATGTCAAGCTGTGCGTATGGCCGCCTCCGCGCTACAATTTGCTCACGATCAAAAAGTAATCCACCGTGACGTGAAGCCGTCGAATGTGATGATCGCAGCGGACGGTAGTGTAAAACTGCTGGACCTTGGATTGGCGCAGATTTTTGACCTCACTCTCGAGGACAACATTTCGCGAATGGATCAAGCGGTCGGAACTTTTGCTTACATGTCCCCTGAGCAAATGACCTGCAGTCAGCAGGTGACTCGGCAATCTGACATTTTTAGTCTTGGCGTCACGCTGCACGAATTGTTGACGGGGCAGCGTCCGTTTGAGCAGCGCGGGCTGCCGCCATTGGTCTTAGATATCCGAACGGTTCGGCCTGACGTTGATGTAGCGCTGGCAAGTCTGGTCAAGGAAATGATTGCGCTGAAGCCTGCGGAACGACCGCTTACGATGACTGACGTTGTCATGCGGATACGCTCAATCGCGCCTACAACCGATTTGTCAGTGCTCGTCGCGGACTACTATCGCTGGACCAATCGACGTTTCACCGGCGCTGTTTCCGGTGCAGTTCGGGCTGACACATTAGTCGACTGCGCCACGACTTCAAAAATGGCCCAGTCCAAATCCTCGACCGTGAAGGAAGGACAAGTGACACACAAATCACGCTGGATGAATCCATTGATCGGCGCTTCGCTTGTAATTGCCGCAAGTACGCTACTTGCCATCGTGTATGGTGCCGGTTGGATGACCTGGAGAAAACCTGAGCCGATAACTGCTGACTCGACGCCCCCGATGAATCCAATGGGTACGGTAGTGATTAGTCCAAGCGATGATGGCGAAGTTATTGCCCAGTTGATGAAAAAAGCCAAGCTGGTTCATGTCGAGAATGGGCGAAGTTACGACGTTCGAGAAGGCGATATGAAGTTGCCCCCAGGGAAGTATGAACTCAATCTTAATGCCCCCGTTGATTTTGGGATGGACGGGAGCATCGTCCAGGTAACTGCCGACAAAACCACCCCCCTCGAGATCGAAGCCATATTGAAAACGGCCTTCCAGTACCCTGATATTCCAACTAAACCCGGGCTCTTTTGCTCGTACGGGGTCGGACTGTGGCGAACGGATTTTATCAAGGCAAGACCTATACGACGTGGGCCGAGTTTGGCGGTACTCTCGTTTCGCAGGGCGGCGAAAACGTGCTGTTGCGCGACAAATGGGAGCAAGAGATCATCGTGCCGCTTCGCATGCTCAATCCGGGACTCGATGAAAAGTTACGATACCCAAGCGAGCCAACAACAGAAGCCGACAAAAAATGGTTGAAGAAACGACGAAACGTAATTAGCGCAATTAGTTACCCTAACAACTTGAAGCGGTATCAAAATTGGAAGGACTTCGCAGGCTACGTTCATTAGAGAGGCAGTAGATCTCTCCCGATTCGGTTAGATTGCCACAGATCAGGCCGTCTACTACGGATTGCGTGGATCGATTCGAAAGACCTCGCGGGCGAAAGTCCTCAGCCCGCAGCACGATGGATGTCGCAGTAAACTTGCGGATGAATTCTCTTTGGGGAGCGCATCGGGCTTAACTTTTGTTGTTGGCTTGCTCGACCATTGATGGGATGTTTAGCGCGCGGCGCTTTAGGCTGACGAGACCGGAGCCGCAACCGAGTTCAGCGGCGATTTGAGCATCGACTTGGGCCGAAGTGAAACGGTTAGCACCTAGTCTAAGTTAGACGGCATGCGGGATCGGCCCCGAGAATCAAGAGTCTACGACGCCATGAACATATGGGACAGATGTTCTACAATCGCTCTGCTGGGAATAAACTCTTCGGCTGGCTTCGTATGCGATGTGAGACCCGCGAAGATGCGAAATTTCAGGGTTTTGGACGAATTAGCTGTCCAGCAAGCGACCGATTTCAGCTACGGCTAGCCTGAGTGAATGTGCGGCCATTTTGAAATTGGTGTGACCGGAGACTTCGGGTTGGATCTCTGTGAAGAGCTCGGTGGCCCGTCGCAGTTTGCTGTACTTCTTCCTGGCTAGCTTGAGATAGGTAGCTTCGTCTTGACTGTCGAGCGAAGGGCCGAGGGCGAGCATGTAGTCGTAAAGATCGCGATGCACCGAGGCTAGTTCTTCGTCCTCGATCTGTTCATCACTGTGCTTTAGAAACGCTCGAACCATCCAGACGTGAGCGAGTTGAGCGTCGATGCGAGTCATAAGAGTTTCAGATACGGAATCAGACATCGTTATTTTGCGGTCTTGGGAAAATTCAAATGCTTGTGGAGGAAATCAAATGTTCCGATGCCGTTAATCGTATGTGGGCCAGCGAAAAACTCTATCTCACACCGGTCACCGATCCCAAGTCTCGCATTGTAGAGATGCCGCACTTTTGCAAACTCGCTAGCCACGCGGTCATCGGGTCCGACGCCATCAAAGTGTCCACGTTCGACCATGAACGGCCGTGGCGCAACCAGAGCGGCCATCTCGGCATAGTTGAACTTCGTCCCCAAATCGAACTCAAAAATTTCGTACTCGTTCGTCCATACATAACTATAGTTTGATTGCGTCGAAGCATTCTTCCATACCCAATCGTTGAAGTCGGCTGAGCAGATCGACAAACAATATTCGGGCACAAGCGGTGGAATACGCATGGCACTCTTACCACCATAAGATAGGCCATAAAAACCAATTCGCTTGGCATCCACAAACGGCAACGTCCCCAACCAATTCACGATCTGCTGATGCTGCGGCACGATGACCGAGAACAGTGTCTTTTTCAGAAGATACGACTTGCGCTGGAGCGTGCGAAATCGATCGTGGCCAATGTAAAGATTCTGCGGTGCGAATGTGATAAACCCGCGTTCAGCCAATCGGCTGGCAAAGTCATGATAGGCGGGATTGTCACCAGTTACGATATCTTGCGGTCGACCTTCCAAGCCGTGTTGGCAAACGACAACTGGTCGTTTTTCACCTGCGGGCAGATCCTTCGGCACGCAGAGAATTCCGTAAGCGAACACATCGGGAAACACGTCGAGCATAACTTCATAGCCAGTCCACGTCGCGGCATCATGAGTCTTGCGGAAGCGTGGATTGGCGGCGAGCAGCGGTTGGTTAAAACGACCGATGACCTCTTCGCGATAGTAGTCTCGGTAGCGTTCGATTGATTTGTTGTACGCATCGATCGAACTGGTATCGATACGATTTTTTCCGTCTTTGTCATCGTATTGCGGCAAGTTGATATTGATGAATTGACGGCGTTCTTGATCGCTCACGGCCAACAAACGTTGGGTAAATTCATCCATCTGCTTCAATTGACGAGCTTGTCTTGCGGCGGCATCGAGTTGATGAATCGGGGCAGGCGGTTCGCCATCAGCCAGTTTTGCATCAGCCTGAATTGCTTGGATCGAGGAAGCTAATTGTTGCAGAGCTTCTTCGCCGAATAGTTGCTGACCATCGGTTGGACTTGGAAAGAATTGAATCGACTTAGCAAGCTCACTTGGGCCAGCTTCGTTGCTGAGCAGTTGTTGAGTTCTATCGAACTCTTGCTTCACTGCCGCTTCAGTAGGCGTAGCCAGTATTCCCGGTGCGCCACCTTCACTGGGTAGATTCACCGATGGCCACTGCGCGGCTTGAATGATCATTTTGCGAGGGGCAACCAATGTCGCCAGTTCCGCGCCGCCGAACTGCTCAAGTAGACCAAACACATTGCGATCGATCGGCTCTTGCCAAAGCTGTTCACGCGGTGCAAAGCAACCGCTAATCAGAGTTGCGTCGATCCGTAGATCGACGGCGGCCGCATACATAGCCAGCATTCCACCTTCACCGTATCCCAAGATCGCTATCTTTGCCTCGGCTCCGTTGGTCCGCTCGATCCAATCCACCAAAGCCAACGACTTTTGCACTTCGTAGCCTATCAAGTGACGTCCAAGTTCATACGCGCTGCGGTAGACATACTCGCGGTTCGTCATCGTTGATCGCGAGTTTCGCGGCGCGTAGGTTCGATCAATGAGCGTCGGCACAATCACTTGGCAACCCGCTTCCGCCAAGCGCCGAGCAACTTGACTCGACTTAGCCACGCCCGGTTGCAATCCGCAAAGCATCTCTGGCGTTTGATCCGCGTCTGGCAGTACAATCACGTGTGCCAGCGGTTTGGCGACAGGCTGCAACAACAGTCCCTCGCCTTGCAAACTATCGAGCACCAACCAACGCACCGCATGCACACGATAGGCTGGAGTTTCTGCAACTTTATCCGAAGTCGTCGTCGAACTTACGAACTCAAGAGAATCCAAAGCGATCCGAGTATCTCGCAGGCCAATGATCTGCGACAGGCGATCGCGATTCTTTTTAACTGAAGCATCGTAAGCAGCCGGTGACGACAGGTCTCGTTGCCAATGCTTCGCGCGGCCGCTGACCGACTGTTCGATTTCGCGCAGCAGAAAACGATCGACGCCGTCGACCAACTGGGCCGCAATGTCCCCTTCGAGCGTCAGGGGCATTGCGTCAGGCAGGATCGCTTGAGCATCGGCGAATCCAGCGAGGACAAACCAAATCGCGAACGCAAGATTTAGAATTCGCATTGTCAGTGTCTCACTTCTTTCTTTTTAACCGGTTACGGAAGGTAATACATTGAAGTTTGTATTGTACCTGCCCCGCTAGGGACGCAGTGGAGGAGAGTAAGAAATGAGTGATGCTGATCGCTATAGTGGTACTTTTCGAAAGTAGAGAAGAGCCGCGACGCGTTCCAAATGGAACGCCGTTAGTAGCGGAACGGCGCTAGCCGTTCGGTGGAGCGTTGAAAAAATTGGAAACCGGAGGGCTCGCGCCCTGCCGCTACGGCATTCAGGCTAGCGTCGGCGCGGATGCTAGCAGGCTCTTTGTACCCCACATCTTCGATTTGTATTGGCCCCTTGCCAGCTTGCCTGGCAAGAGCCAAAGTTTTTAGAGGTAGAACATGCCCTATACCCGCCGCTTCTCAAGTTCCGACCCGTTGGCTGCCGAAGGGTCGGAACTTGAGGGTACTGGGAAGGATCGCGAGCTAACTTCAAAACTTGTTCACCTGTGAGGCAAGCTCACAGGGGCTCAGGCAAGACATGTGGGGTATAAACAGGCTAGCAGCATCCCCCACGGGAGGATGATGGAGCCGAATAACTCAACGCGCAATCATTGTGCAAGTTCGTCAGCTCTTGAGTTGGATACTTCGACGGAGCAATAAAGCGCTGCAACGCAAGCGTAGTATTTGGTTCGTTGGCATTGGCCTCGCAATATTTGCTCACCATCAACTTTCAAGGACAACCCAGTTTCATCGATCCGAAATCGCATTTCTCTTGGCTCGCCAAGTTTCAAATCGACATTGGCGCGGCCGATTATTTGGTCTGCGCGGTTGGGGGCTGTTCGCAACAACTCAACAGATGACTCGCGTACACGAAATTGCACGAAATACTCATGAAAATCACCTTCGCAAGACTGAAAAACGAATTTGACGATGGGTTCCGGGGCTCTAGTTTCAAGAAATCGAACGTTCGCAAAAATCTCCAACGAACTAGACGTAACTTGCTGGTAATTCAACCAAACTTGATCCCGATTCATCGCATTCAGGGTCAATCGATTCCCTACGATCTCAATATCGGTTTCGCTCCCATCAGCGAAGCCCGACGGTTCAGTTAATGCAATGCTGCGCTGAGGGTCCGTTGTTTTTTTCGGGCCTGCGCAGCTCGACCAGTTGAGCAACAGTAGGATGCCGAGGATGCCGGCGCTAGCGACAACAGTCGATCGGCGTGACAGGCCGTTGTCACTGGCAAGTAACTTTGACACAGCAGGCGGTTGTATGGGCAATTGCGGTGAGCAGAAAGGCGCAATTGCTGCTACGACTTCGGACGCACTCTGATAACGGTCTTCGGCGCGCTTTGCCATCATCTTCGATACGATTTCTTGCAAGCTCTGCGGTATATTCGGTACCGGTTCGGCAGTCATGAATCGCTGCGAGTCTAGCTTCTTTAGCTGCGACATGCCCTTAAACGGTGCTCGTCCACTGAGCAAATGATAGAGCGTACATCCAAGGCTATAGATGTCGGACCTTGCATCGGCTAAGCGCGGGTCGTTCGCTTGTTCCGGCGAGATGTAATCGGGCGTTCCCATTACAATGTTTTCACCAGTTATCGACGAATCATCGCTGGGCTCAACGACCAGTCCAAAGTCGAGCACCTTGACAAGTCCATCGTCGTCAAGGATTAAGTTACCCGGCTTGATATCGCGATGAACCAATCCCGCAGCATGGGCATGCACCAGCCCTAGGGCAGCGTCGCGCACCGCAGTGCATGCTTCGCACATACCTAGCGGCACCTTTTCGACACATTTCGCGAGCGTCAAGCCTTCGATGTATTCAAACACCAAGAAGTGTGTCTCGCCTACGTTACCTGCGTCATGAGCGGTAACAATATTTGGATGACGTAACCTTGCTACAGCTTGCAATTCACGGCGGAACCGTGCAATCGATTCGGGTTTCGCTGCCAACTCAGGCCGAATCAATTTGAGCGCGACCAGTCGTCGCATCGACAATTGCTCAGCTAACCATACGGTTCCCATCCCGCCTCGCCCAATTTGTCGCTTGAGTCGATAGTTGGGGTGCTTAATCAGCTCAGGGGGCACTCCATGCAATGGTGGCGTAGGTTGAAGGGTTTCGTCCGTGGCTTGTAACTTCGTTAATTCATTTTGGTTGACAGATTCTTCATTCTCAATGGCTGCACGAGATGTTGAGTCATCACTCGCAACGAAGTCATCTAGAAAGCCATCGATCTGCCATTGAATCGCGATCACATTGGCGAACGCGGGAAAACGCTGTTGGTAGTCTTTCAACATTGGTGACTCGCCGCTCAGTTGTCGCAGGTAAACCTCGTTGCAGATCAAGTCCAGAAGTTCTCGGCCATCGGGTGATTTTGACGGAAGAGTGTCGAGCAGTTGCTCGATAGACAGCGGTTCACCTCTCTGCCATGATGCGTCTTGGCGGGAGATGATCACCGACAACTGGTCACCAATTGGTGGCTGGGGCGCGTCGCCGCTGAGAGCATTGTGGTCCATAAAGATACATTCGAGAACGTTGGGCGATTTGGCTCGGAAGAAGAGCTGCGTAAAGTTCAGTTTCAGATGAGCCTCAAGTCAATTATGTTCGCACAAATTTGGCCGATGATTAACAAACTTCTAGAAGTTTTTGGTTGGTTTTTTATTTTCTGAATAATTTCAATTTTATGTCACATTAACAAAAAAAGGCAGTGACTCAGAGCGGGTTCCCCTCGCTTACGCATTCGGGTTAGTAAAATCGCGCAACTTCAACCAAAAAGCTTCTGGCAAACTCGCCCTTCATTTTGGGTGGCACGTTCTGGCCTACCTTGATGAGCGTAAACTAGTTTCCAGTGATCGACGCCGACCGCATGTAAAATCGTGGCGTGTATGTCGTGAATGTGGAGTCGATCTTCTACTGCATGCAAACCAAGTTCATCGGTTGCACCCAATGTGAAACCGCCACGCACTCCGCCCCCAGCCATCCACATTGAGAATCCGTACGGGTTGTGATCCCGGCCATCGCCCTTTTCGCTCATCGGTGTTCGTCCGAACTCACCACCCCATACAACCAGAGTACTATCGAGTAGCCCGCGTCGCTTTAAATCTTGCAACAGACCAGCCACAGGTTTATCACTCGAACGGCACAGCTTGGAATGATTCTCTTCCAGTTTCGTGTGAGAGTCCCACTTGCTACCGGCACCGTGATATAGCTGCACAAACCGCACTCCACGTTCGACTAATCGTCGAGCCAACAAACAATTTCGTCCAAACGATTCTGTTTCCTTATCGTTGATGCCGTACAGGTTCTGTGTCTCAGCAGTTTCACTGGCCATGTCGACCGCTTCCGGCGCTTCGGCTTGCATACTGCCCGCCAACTCATAAGCTCGAATGCGCGCCTCGAGTTCACTGTTCTCGGGGCGATCGGCAGCGTACTGTCGATTCATTTCGTACAGCATTTGCATCTTAGTGGCTTGACGCTGCGGACTGACTGCCTTGGGGCGGGTGAGAAACTGAATCGGTTCAGTTCCGCTAGCCATCGGCGTGCCTTGATAGCTGGCGGGCATGAAACCTGCGCCCCAGTTGCGAGGACCATTGATTACTTTGCCTGCAGTATCTTCCACCACTACGAACGCAGGAAGGTTATTGTTCTCTGTCCCTAATCCATAGGTGACCCAAGCCCCCAGTGATGGACGACCGGCAAGAATTGAGCCAGTGTTCATTTGGCACACGCCGTTTGAATGATTCAACCCATTGCCCCAAACCGAACGAATAACTGCGATGTCGTCGGCACACTCGGCTATGTTTGGAATCCAATCTGAAAACCACATGCCGCTCTCGCCATATTGATTCCAAGAACGCTTAGAAGCCATTAAAGGCGCGTCGTACTCTCCCATCGGTGTAATGATCGGTCCGAAACTGCTCGGCAACGGCTGGCCGGCCAGTCGAGTCAATTCGGGTTTAGGATCCAGTAAATCGAGGTGACTGGGGCCCCCTTCGAGAAAAACAAAGATCACACTCTTCGCACGCGGCAGTTGATGGGGCTGCTGAATGACCTGATCGCTTGCCGATATGTGCTCAGCCATCATCGCTTGTAGGGCTACGGCTCCAAAGCCAGCTCCGGCGGTCGCCAACATCTCGCGCCGCGAGGAATAACCGCTGCCTCGAGGACTTTGTTTTGGCATTGTTTTCGACATCAGACAGTCCAAAATCGTTCGTAAAGGTGGTTTTAGCATTTCGACCCTTACCATCCTAACCGATTGGGCAGGTCTCGCAAAATACCTTTATGCGTCGCCGTCAACCGAAGGACCGCTCACTCCGTGTTCTCTTCCCTCTCTTCCAACACTATTTCGACGGCGACGCGCTTGAGTGCACGTGTTTGCATATTACTTGTATTTCGGGCCGAAGGCCCACTAATTTGCCTAGCCCAGTCCGCAGGACTGGGTATGTAGATAAACCAGTCGCAAGGGCCGACGGTCCGATAGTTTGAATTCGTTGCTTGCAAACGGCCGGGCCTTTGGCCAACGCTGTGAAGCATTTTGGACGAGGAAATGTAGCTGGTTTCGTGAGAAACCGGTGCTTGTCAGCGACCTCCTTCGCATCCGGTTTCTCACGAAACCAGCTTCCTAACTGAATTCCGTAAATTGTGCTCCTGGATGACGTATAAAAATGCTTCACAGCGTTGGCCTTTGGCCGTTGCAATTCGTTGGCCGTAAGATACCCAGTCCTACGGACTGGGCTAAGCAAACAGCTGTGGCGTTGCGCCGAAAACCAAATAGTGCAACATCAAAAAGCGTAAGTGAGGGGTTTGCTCTATCCCTTTCCCTCGCTTACGCTTCGGATTGTGCTCACAGTGGCGTTGTCCAACAAGGCTTCGTAAAGCATTCGGACTGATGTAAACCTTGTGCTCGCCAGTTAGTTAGACTATCGCAAATTTCCACAGATTAGTCGAATTTTCGAAATTACTTTCGTTGCTAAACTCCGTTCTAAGAACCAGTTTCTGTTTTTGGTCTGTCTTCACGCTCGCCTGCGTGTCGCTGTTGTGGCCAGGAATATTTGTAGGTGAAGTGCCCGCATTTCGCGATGCATTTCACTTCTACTATCCTCAAGCCGTGTGGCTCGATCAATGCGCGTCGCAGGGCGAATACTTTCCTCAGTGGCAATGCAACGAATCGCTCGGAGTCAACGTGACGGGCGAAACAACTTCGGCTCTCTATTATCCGCTGCGTATAGTTTGGTTCCTGCCGCGTCTATCAGCTGCTCAGCGATTCGCGGCGTTTGTGCTAGCTCATCTTCTGCTTGCAGGCCTCGGCATGCAGTATGCGTGCTCGCGCTTGCAA
>Ga0105047_10012139_pt1 | contig 13887 bp, 13 predicted proteins | sample MAT04_FD_78384 | JGI IMG/M metagenome (GOLD analysis project Ga0105047, IMG submission 78384) | Freshwater microbial communities from Lake Fryxell liftoff mats and glacier meltwater in Antarctica - MAT-04 (megahit assembly) | ecosystem: Environmental > Aquatic > Freshwater > Ice > Liftoff...
GCACGGACGCAGGAAGCCATACGGGGGTGGAACAGGGGACCCCCCCGGATTCCGACACGACGCACGAACACCCGGCTCGGGCGTTCGGCCCGTGTGCCGGTCCCACGCCGCGGCGCGCCTGACCGGCGCGACGTGGCTCATCAGAGGGGGAGGGGCGAGTTGAGGAGACATCTGAAGGTGATCGGCGTGGCGCTGGCGGTCGTCGTGCTCGGGGCCACCGTGGTCGCGTGCGGAGACGACAGCAGCAGCTCGGGGGACGCGGCATCGACCGCGCCGGCAGCGACCACACCGGCGGTGACGGTTCCCGACACGCAGCCGAACGTGGCGGTCCAGGAGCAGGCGGTCCCCGGCAGCGGCGCGGGACTCAAGATCGGTTACATCTCCAACCTCGAGTCGGTGCCCATCGTGCACACGATCTCCGAGAGCATCAGGGAGCAGGCGGAGCGCTCTGGCGCCGACTTCGTGTTCTGTGACGGCGCCGGGGACACCGCCAAGGCGCTCGACTGCGCGAAGAGCTTCAAGACGCAGAAGGTCGACGGGATCCTGAACTTCCAGCACGACGCCGCGGCCTCCGCGAGCATCTGCGCCGCGGGACCCGACGTGCCGACGATCGCCATCGACATTCCGCAGGAGCCCTGCCAGATCGCCTTCATGGGCGTTGACAACGCCTACGGCGGGTTCGTCGCCGGCAAGCTGATCGGCGATTACTACAAGGCCAACTTCGACTGCAAGTACGACGCCTGGGTGTCGCTCGAGCAGCCGGAGATCGGCAAGCCCAACGACGATCGCCTCGGCGGATACCGCGAGGGCTTCGCCAGCGTCTGCGGTGAGGTCACCGACCCCATCATCGAGGGCTTCGACGCCTCGGCCGACGGCGGTCGTGCGGTCATGGCCGACGTGCTGACCAAGCTGCCCGGCAAGAGCAACATCATCGTCGTCTCGATCGACGACGAGGGCATCCAGGGCGCCTTCGCGGCGGCCAAGGCGGTCGGCCGTGAGAAGGATCTCTGGGCCGGTTCGCTCGGCGTCGCCGACGACGTCCAGAAGTGTGGCATCAAGAACAACCCGAACTGGCTGGCGGCGACCGCCATCTCCCCTGAGAGGTACGGGTGGGTCGGCGTTCCGAACCTGATCAAGGCAATCAAGGGCGAGACCATCAACACGGAGCTCTTCGTGCCCCTGGTTGCGGTAAACAGCGACACGATCGGTGACCTGTACCCGGAACTGACCTGCTAGATCGCGTGAGCTTCCGCCTCCAGACACGAGGGATCCGGAAGTCGTTCGGCGGCGTCGAGGTCCTGCACGGTGTGGACCTCGACGCTCCCGCCGGTTCCGTTCTCGCCCTGCTGGGCGAGAACGGCGCCGGCAAGTCGACCCTGGTCAAGATCCTCGCGGGCGGCCAGCCGCCCGACGCAGGGGAGATCCTGGTCGACGGCACCGCGTACTCCTCGCTCGACCCCGTTTCCGCACGGGGCCTGGGCATCACGATGATCTTCCAGGAACTGACCGACGCGCCCACCCTGACCGTCGCCGAGAACATCTCGCTCGGCCAGTGGCCTCGTAGGCGGGGCATCGTCCAATGGGGGGAGCTCCGGAGACGCGCGGCGCGCATCCTCGACGAGCTCGAGGTGGAGCTCGACCTCGACGCACCCGTCTCGACGCTGCGCATCGGCGAGCGCCAGGTGGTGGAGATCGCCCGGGCGCTCTCCGGCGAGACCCGCTGCCTGATCCTCGACGAACCCACCGCGGCGCTCTCCCATCAGGAGGCGACCCAGCTCTTCACTTTCGTGCGACAGCTGCGCGAGCGCGGCGTCGCCCTGATCTACATCACCCACCGCCTCGACGAGGTGGGCCTGATCGCCGACCGGGTGCAGATCCTCCGCGACGGCGACGAGGTGCTGACCGGCGAGGTCGCGAAGCTCGACCGTCGTGAGCTTGTGTCGGCGATGGTCGGCCGGACCGTGGACGACCTCCGTCGTCCCGACGCGCCGGCACTCCGCCTGTCCGGCCCGCCGGCATTGCGCTTTCGACACGCGAGCAGCGGCGACGCCTTCGCCGACCTCGACCTCGAGGTAGACGCGGGAGAGGTCGTCGCGCTCTACGGCAAGATCGGTTCCGGCACCGGCGAGGTCGCGGAGGCCGCCTTCGGCCTGCGCCCGCTGAGCGGCGGGACGATGGAACTGGACGGCGAGGCGGTGACGCTCTCCAGCCCGACGAAGGCGATCGACGCCGGCGTGGGGCTTCTCCCGGCCGACCGCCAGCGGCAGGGCGCCTTCATGGTCCGGCCGGTGGCCGAGAACCTGAGCGCTCCGTCGTGGCCGCGGCTGGCCCGGTTCGGACAGCTGATCACCGGACGCCGCGAGGCCGCCGCATACCGTCGCTGGCACGACGAGCTGCACATCCGCTCGCGCGACGAGCCCGGTCAGGTCTTTGCGACCCTCTCCGGCGGCAACCAGCAGAAGGTGCTGCTCGGTCGCTGGCTCGAATGCCGCTCGCGGGTGCTGCTCCTCATCGAGCCGACCCGCGGCGTCGACGTGGGCGCCCGGCAGGAGATCTACCGGTCGGTGCGCTCGCTCGCCGCCGGCGGCGTCGCCGTGCTGGTCGCGACATCCGACCACGAGGAGGTCGTGCAGCTCGCCGACCGGGTGGCCGTGATGTCGCGCGGAGCCATTCTGGAGACCCTCGAGGGAGACGACGTGACGTCCGAACGACTCGCAGCGACGGCCGGCCGATGACGACCGACGGAGCAGCCTCCTCCGGCGCGTCCGCGGTAGCAGGCCCGGTGGCCACCGCGGGCCGCCGCCGCATCCCTGAGACCGCCGCCCTGATGGTGTTCCTGATCGCCGAGGTGATCTTCTTCTGGATCAAGTCCCCGGTGTTCTTCGCCTGGGACAACTTCCTCAACATCCTCACCGCGATCGCCGTCACGGGGATCATCGCCGTGCCCGGCACGATGCTGCTGATCGCCGGCCAGTTCGACCTCTCGGTCGGCTCGGCCGTGGCGTTCACGGGCGTCCTGATGGCGCACTACGCCACCGAGGGCGACATCCGGACCGGCATCTTCCTGGCGATCCTCGCGGGGCTCGGCATCGGCCTGATCAACGGCTTCTTCGTGACCGTGATCGGCGTCAACGCCATCATCACCACGCTCGCCACGCTCGCCGTGTTCCGTGGACTCGCCGAGGTGGTGTCCGATGGCCAGAGCGTCAGCGTCACCGGCTTCGACGCGCTCGGCACCAATCGGCCGTTCTTCGACATCCCGGTCCCGGTGATCATTATGGGCGTCGTGGCGCTCGGCCTCTGGGCTGTCATGAAGTACACGGTGTTCGGGCGCTCGATGTACGCCATCGGGGCCAACCCCGTGGCCGCCCGGCTGGTGGGCGTCCGCTCGCGGCGGGCCATCATGGTGGCCTTCGTCATCTCGGGCCTCGCCTGCGCGCTCGGCGGGCTGATCCTGGTGTCGCAGCTCGGATCTGCCTCGCCGCTCACCGCGACCGGCCTGGAGCTCTCGGTCGTGACGGCGGTGATCCTGGGTGGCGCCAGCCTCAACGGCGGCCGCGGCACGATCCAGGGCACGCTGATCGGCCTCCTCATCATCGGGGTCCTCAACAACGGCCTGGTGCTGTTGGGCGTGGACCCGTTCTGGCAGGACGTCGCGCGCGGCGTGCTCCTTGCCGCGGCGGTCTCGTTCGATCAGCTCCGCATCCGCCTCGGGGCGACCTGACCGACGCGAGGCGCCACGCCCGTCCCGGGCCGAAACCCAAACCAAGGAGACAGTGGGTCATGAGCAGCACGCACACCACCAACCAGAGCTTCGAGGATCTGGCCGCATGGTCGGGCAACTGGCCCTTCAAGGACCGCGCCCCCCACCCGCGACGGATTACCGAGGACGACGCCTACTTCCAGGCCTGGGGGATCAGCAACGCCGGCCTCAACCGCACCCCGGTGCACTTCTACGTCAGCACCAAGACGATGAACAGCGGCATCTTCTCGTTGGCCCCGGGTGACTACTTCAAGCCCGGCAACCACCCCAACGTCGAGCCGTATTACATCCTCGAGGGCACGATCCACCTCGGGAACCCGGACACGGGTCAGCTGCATGAGTGCACGGCGGGGGACATCGTGTTCATCCCGGCCTTCCAGATGCACGTGGGCTACAACTTCGGCAGCGAGACGTGCCGGATGCTCTGGATGATCCCGCGCGAGAAGATGACCGACGAGTTCCACGCGAACCCGGAGTACGACGACCACTACATGAACCTGCGCGACCCGGTCGTGCTGCACCGCGAGCCCGTCCACGCGCACGTGGAGCACGACAGCTTCGCGCAGCCGGGGTTCCGCGCCGGCGAGAACCCCCGCTCCCGCCACGCCGACCTCGCCCAATGGCCGACGCCCGACCGGCGCTCGGCGGTCGAGGTGCCCGACGTCGACAACTCGCACCTCTACCACCGCGGCCAGTGGCTGCACTTCGTCACCGGCGCCGACTTCGACCACCAGTTCCTGACGTCTCTGGCGGTCTCGACCGGGGAGTACCAGTTCGGCGCCGTCCGGATTCCGCCGAACCGCATCACCAACGCGATCCAGGTGGATGGCGAGCGGGTCTACTACCCGAACTCCGGGTCCGAGCGGCTCATCGTGAACATCATGGAGACCAACGAGAGCATCATCGGCTCCCAGGGCGACGCGCTCTTCGTCCCCGCCGGGGTGGCGCACCAGTTCCAGAACCCCGGCCACGGCTCCGTCGAGGCGATCTTCGCCTGCGCGACGGCTCCCGGCGTGACCCTCTATTGACGCCGGACGCATCCCGGCGGGCCAGGAGACCAGGCGTGATCAACGACAGGACGATGAGATGAGCGACCGCATCGCCGAGGTCCGTGCGTACGTGGTCCCGAGCGGTGGGGCCGACTACCACGACCGCGAGGGTGGCCACTGGATCGACGGGCAGATCGCGACCCCGATGTCGCGTTACCCGGAGTACCGGATGACCCGTTCGTCCTTCGGGCTGAACGTGCTGGGTGCCCTGGTCGTGCAGGTCGAGACCGAGTCCGGCGTCGTCGGCGTCGGGGTCTCGACCGGCGGTCCGCCGGCCTGCTGGCTGGTCGAGAATCACCTCGCCCGCTTCCTCGAGGGGCAGCGCCCGGAGCGGATCGAGTTGATGTGGGACCAGATGTGGCGATCCACGCTCTTCTACGGTCGCAAGGTTCTGGCCCTGAACGCCATCTCCGCGGTGGACCTGGCCCTCTGGGACCTGCTCGGCCGTCTGCGCGGCGAGCCGGTGTACGCCCTGATCGGCGGCCCGGTACGGGAGGAGCTGGAGTTCTACGCCACGGGCCCGCGTCCCGATCTGGCCAAGGAGATGGGCTTCATCGGGGGCAAGATGCCACTGGTACACGCGCCGGCCAGCGGGGAGGAGGGCCTGCGTAAGAACCTCGAGCTGGCCGAGACGATGCGCTCGCGCGTGGGCGACGACTTCTTCCTCGCGTACGACTGCTGGATGGCGCTCGACGTCAACTACACGCTGCGCCTGATCGAGGGCCTCGAGCCGTACAACTTCAAGTGGGTCGAGGAGTTCCTGCCTCCGGACGACTACTGGGGCTACGCCGAGGTGCGTCGCCGCGCCCCCCGGGACATGATGATCACCACCGGCGAGCACGAGGCCAGCAGGATGGGCTTCCGGATGCTGATCGACATGGAGTGCTGCGACATCATCCAGCCGGACGTCGGATGGTGCGGCGGCCTCACGGAGCTGCTCAAGATCTCCGCCTATGCCGACGCACACGACGTGCTCGTCATCCCGCACGGGTCGAGCGTCTACAGCTACCACTACGTGGTCACGCGGCCGAACAACCCGTTTGCGGAGTTCGTGATGCTTGCGCCCGACGCGGGGACCGTCGTCCCGATGTTCACGCCGTTGTTCCTCAACGAGCCGGTTCCCGAGAACGGTCGCCTGACCGTTCCGGACCGCCCCGGATTCGGCGTCGATCTGGACCCGGCCGTGACCCTCGAGCGGCCGTTCCCGCACGCGCTGAAGGTGGCCGTGTGATCAAGCGGATGAGCCTCGTCCGCCGCAAGGAGGGGATGAGCGTGGCGGAGTTCACCGAGCGTTGGCTCGGTGAGCACGCCGCCCTCATCCGCGAGATGCCCGGACTGCGCGGTTACCGCCTCGACGTCGTCGAGTCGTGGCAGGGCGAGCCGGAGCCGTGGGACGGCATCGGCGAGCTCTGGTTCGATTCGCGCGAGGACCTGGAGGCCGCCTTCGCATCGATGGCCGACGAACTCGCGGCCAACCGGGCGACCTTCCTCTCCCACGCCAGCGCCGCGTGGGTGCAGGAGCACGTCATCGTGCGGGAGCCGGCGGCGTGAGCGGCCCGTACGGCGTCCGGATGCTCAAGGTCGGCGAGGGCGACATCCCCGGCCCCGAGCTGCTCTGGCTGTCGGGGTGGGACGAGTGGTTCCGCCTCGACTTCCAGATCGCGCTCATCCAGGGACCGGGGGTGTGCGCGCTGGTCAACACCGGGCCGGCCGAGGACCTGGCCGAGATGAACGACCACTGGGCGCAGGTCCTCGGCGAGAGGGCCCGCATGCGGCGCGACGAGTCATGGCGCCTGATGACCCAGCTCGCGTCCGCGGGGGTGGCCCCGGAGGACGTGACCCACATCATCCTCACCCCGCTCCAGCTCTATTCGACGTCCAACGTGGACCGGTTCCCGAACGCCCGCATCTGCCTGTCCAAGCGGGGCTGGATCCACTTCAACACGACCCACGACCACATCCACGACGCCCGCTGGCACTGCATCCCGCGACACATCCTTCAGTACATGGTGATCGACGCCTGGGATCGGGTGCGCCTGCTGGAGGACGAGGACGAGATCGTCCCCGGTCTGCGGACCTGGTGGGCCGGATCGCACCACCGCGCCACCGTGGCCGTCGAGGTGGACTCGACGGCCGGGACCGTCGTGATCACCGATGCCTTCTTCCACTACCGGAACCTCGAGGAGGACCATCCCATCGGCGTCTGCGAGAACATCTACGAGGCCGTCGAGGCCCATCGACGCACCCGCGAGACCGCCGACCACGCGGTGCCGCTCTACGACCCGCTGGTCTTCGACCGCCACCCCGGCGGCATCGTCGCTCCGGTGGCGACCTGATGCGCGCCCTCGTGTTCGGCGGGCCGCTCGATCTCTCCGTGCAGGAGCGACCGCGGCCTGAGCCGGCCCCCGGTGAGGTGCTGCTGCGCATCAACGCCGTGGGCGTCTGCGGCAGCGATCTCCACGGCTACACGGGCGACACGGGCCGGCGCCACCCGGGGCAGATCATGGGACACGAGATCGGCGCGACGGTCGAGGTGGCCGCCGACGGCGGTCCCGCGGTGGGCGCGCCGGTCACCGTCCACCCCGTCCTCTTCTGCGGCCACTGTCGTTTCTGCCGGTCCGGTGCGACCAACCTCTGCATGACCCGATCGGTGATCGGCGTCAACCCCGACCTCCAAGGCGCGTTCGCCGACTACATGGTCGTGCCCGCGCAGAACGTCATCCCGGTCCCGGACGCGCCCGCGGAGCATGCCGCCCTGGTGGAGCCGTTGGCCGTGGCGCTCCACGCCGCGCGCCGCGGAGGTGTACGCCCGGGTGATCGCGTGCTGGTCACCGGGGGCGGCACCATCGGAATCGCGTGTGTGCTGGCCGCCTTCCACGAGGGGGCCGAGACGGTGTACCTGTCCGAGCCCCTGGAGCACCGCCGCGGCCTCGCCGCCGCGGTCGGCGCGATCGTGCTGGACCCTGCGGACGGCGACGTCGCCGACCGGGTGCTCGACGCCACGGACGGGGGTGCCGAGGTCGCCCTCGAGGCCGTCGGGCTGACCCCGACGGTGGACGCCGCCATCCGGGGCACCCGGCGCGACGGCGCCGTCGTGATGGTGGGCATGGGCCGCCCGCGGGTCGATCTCGACCTGTTCGCCGTGGTGGTGGAGGAGCGCCGGCTGTCCGGCACCTTCTGCTACTCGGAGGCCGACTTCCGCGAGACGGCGGCGTGGGTCTCCTCCGGGGCCCTGGATCTCGAGCCGATCATCGAGCGCCGGGCGGGCTTTGACGAGATGGTTCCCCTCTTCCACCGGCTCGCGCTCGGCCTGGACGACGCCACCAAGGCCGTCCTGATGACCGACCTGTGACACCGGGCGCGCCACCCGGGCAGGCGATGCGCGCCGAGTGGACGCGCCGCTTCGGCCGGTCGGGTCCGGGCGCCGTGATCTGCGTCGGGTTGAACTACCACGACCACGCCGCCGAGCAGGGCGTCGAACCACCCTCGGCGCCGCTCCTGTTCAGCAAGCTGCCCGGTTCGCTGAGTGGGGCCGGCGACCCGATCGTGCTGCCGTTCGAGAGCGCCCACGTCGATGCGGAGGCCGAGCTCGCGGTGGTCATCGGTGCCCGGGCCCGCCGCATCACACGCGCTTCGGCGCTCGACGTGGTCGCGGGCTACGTCTGCGCCAACGACGTCAGCGCCCGAGACGTCCAATTCGGTGACGGGCAGTGGCTGAGGGGCAAGAGCTTCGACGGTTTCTGCCCGCTCGGCGATCGGATCGCCGATGTCGCGACCCTCGGCGACGCACGCGCGTTGAGGATCGTGCAGCGGCTGAACGGTGACGTGCTCCAGGACTCGTCCACCGACGACCTGATCTTCGACGTCCCGCAGTTGGTCGCGTACGCGTCGTCGGTGACCACCCTTGAGCCCGGCGACGTGATCCTCACGGGCACCCCCGCGGGCGTCGGCATCTTCCGGTCTCCGCCCCTGCCGCTCGCCCCTGGGGACGTGGTGGAGATCGAGATCGAGGGGATCGGGGTGCTGGTCAACCCGGTCGTCGCCGAGGCGGGCCCCTCCGGGTGAGGATCTCGCTGTTCGTCACCTGCCTCGCGGACACACTCTTCCCGCAGTCGGCCGTCGCGACGGTGCGGGTGCTGGAGGGGCTGGGACACGAGGTCGTCTTCCCGCGCGAGCAGACGTGCTGCGGCCAGATGCACCACAACGCCGGCCACCACCGTGAGGCCCGGCGTCTGGCGCACCGCTTCGTGCGCGTCTTCGCGGACGACGAGGTCATCGTGGCGCCATCGGCGTCGTGCGTGGCCATGGTGCGCCGGCACTACGCGCGGCTCGCCGAATCGGGCGACGACGCCGACCTCGCGGCCCGCTCCGCCGCGATCGCCCCCCGGGTGATGGAGCTGTCGGAGCTGCTGGTCGACCGCCTCGGCACCGTCGACGTCGGGGCGACCTACCCGCACCGCGTGGTCTACCACCCCACCTGCCATTCCACCCGGCTCTTGCGCGTCGGCGCGGCTCCGGCGCGGCTGCTGGCGGAGGTCCGCGGGATCGCGATGGTGGAGATGCCGCGCGCGGCCGAGTGCTGCGGTTTCGGGGGCACCTTCGCGATCGCCAACCCGGAGGTGTCGAGCGCGATGCTCGACGACAAGCTCGCCGGCCTCGCCGGCACGCGTGCCGAGGTCTGCACGGCCCTCGACGGCTCGTGCCTCATGCATATCGGAGGCGGGCTCTCCCGCCGACAGTCCGGCATCCGCACCACGCACCTGGCCGAGATCCTCGCCTCCGGTCCCCGTTGAGCGCGCTCACCGGGCACGGGGGCGACTTCCGCGAGGCGGCCCGCGCGGCGCTCGGCGACGCGCAGTTGCGGCGCAACATGGGGGCGGCCACCGACACGATCCGCGCCCGGCGCGCCGATGCGGTGGCGGAGGTGCCCGACTGGGAGGAGCTGCGGGAGGCGGGCAGGCGCATCAAGTCGCACACGCTCGAGCACCTCGACGAGTACCTGGTCGCGTTCGAGGCGGCATTCCAGGCGGCCGGTGGCACGGTGCACTGGGCGCGCGACGCCGCCGAGGCGAACCGCATCGTGGTCGGGCTCGTCAGCGCGCGCGGCGCGACGCGGGTGGTGAAGGTGAAGTCGCTGACGACCGACGAGATCGGACTCAACGACGCCCTCCTCACCGCCGGGGTCGCCGCGGTCGAGACCGATCTGGCCGAGCTGATCGTGCAGCTGGCCGGTGAGACCAGCTCGCACATCCTGGTCCCCGCCATCCACAAGAACCGCACCGAGATCCGCGACCTCTTCCGGGTCTCACTCGACCTCCCCGACCTCTCCGACGACCCGCCCGAGTTGGCCGAGGCCGCCCGTCTCTTCCTCCGCCGCCGGTTCCTCGACGCCGAGATCGGCATCAGCGGCGCCAACTTCGCGGTGGCCGAGACCGGCAGCCTCTGCGTCGTCGAGTCGGAGGGCAACGGCCGGATGTGCACGACCCTCCCTGCGGTGCTCATCTCCCTCGTCGGCATCGAGAAGCTGGTGCCCGCCTGGAGCGACCTCGAGGTGTTTCTCCAGATCCTCTCCCGGTCGGCCACCGGCGAGCGCATGAGTCCCTACACCACCATCTGGACGGGGGTCGCCGACGACGGGCCGCGCGAGGTGCACGTGGTGCTGCTCGACAACGGACGCTCCGCGACGCTCGCCGACGAGGTCGGCCGGGCCGCGCTGCGATGCATCCGGTGCAGCGCGTGCCTCAACGTCTGCCCGGTCTACTCGCGCACGGGAGGTCACGCGTACGAGTCGGTCTACCCCGGGCCCATCGGCGCGATCCTCACGCCGCAGCTGCGCGCCGACGAGGGGGCGGCCACGTCGCTCCCGTGGGCATCCAGCCTCTGCGGCGCCTGTTACGAGGTGTGCCCGGTCAAGATCGACATCCCCGAGATCCTCGTCCACCTGCGGGCCGCGATCGTCGAGCGTGGGCCCCGGGCCGACCCCGAGGGCCTCGTGATGCGCCTGGTGGGGTGGGGCATGGCGGGGCGCCGTCGCTACGAGTGGGGGCAGCGCCTCACGCGGCTCGGGCTGCGCCCGTTCACCCGGCGGGGCGTCATCCGGCGGCTGCCCGGCCCGCTCAGGGGTTGGACCTCCTCGCGGGATCTCCAGCCACCGCCCGACCGCGCCTTTCGCGACTGGTGGGAGCACCGGCGATGACCGCCGCCCGCGAGGAGATCCTCGGCCGTGTGGGGGCGGCCCTTGCAACCGTCGGCGGGCGCGAGCCGGCGCCCTCTGACCAGGGGCCTGCCTACCGCCGCGGGAGCGACCGCACCCGGGCCGAGCTGCTCGACCTCCTGGTGGAGCGTCTTCAGGACTACGGCACCCGCGTGCGGCGCGTTCCGCCGGCCGGGATCGCGGCCGCGATCGCCGAGGCCTGCGGTGACCGGGGGTCGCGGCGGATGGTCGTGCCGGCCGACGCCCCCGCCGAGTGGGCCTCGCGGGCCTTCGAGATGGTGATCGATGCCGATCTTCCCGCCCGCGAGCTCGACCTTCTCGACGGCGTGGTCACCGGCTGCGCGCTCGCGATCGCCGAGACGGGGACCATCGCCCTCGACGGCGGCCGCCACCAAGGGCGCCGCGCGCTCACGCTCGTCCCCGATCATCACGTGTGCGTGGTGTGGCGCGACCAGATCGTCGGCCTTGTGCCAGAGGCCATCGACGCCCTGCGGCGAGCGGTCGCCGGGGAGGGGCGGCCGGTCACGCTGATCTCCGGCCCCTCGGCCACGTCGGACATCGAGCTCCGTCGCGTCGAGGGCGTCCACGGACCACGCAAGCTCGACGTCATCCTCGTCACCGATGCACCCGGAGAGCCTTGGTGATCAGCCCTCCTCGAGCGCCAGGCCTACGATGCGTCGGCCGAGGAAATGCTCCTCGAGCCCCCCGAGGTGGACGTCGAGACTGCGCGACAGGCGCCCCAGATCCCGGGCTCGCAGCGCCGCCAGCGTGTCGCCCTGGTAGCCGATGGCGGTCGCCATGTCGCCGAACCCAACGGGATAGCCGCTGCGGGCGGCGGCGAGCGACCGGAACACCTCCGCAAGCCACCGGCGGAGGTACGCGTTGCCGGACGAGGCCGCGAGGCGCAGGTGGAACTGGACGTCCAGCTCGATGAACTCCAACGGGTCGTCCTGGCTCGCATCGAGCTGGTCCACCAGCCGCTCCAGCGTCGCCAGATCGTCGTCGTCCGCGTGCCGGACCGCCAGCAGCGCACCGGTCCACTCCAGCGCCCGCCGCGCCTCCAGCAGCTCCCGGATCTCCTCCAGGGCGAGGGCCGTGCGCTCGGTGAGGAGCTCGGTGGGGATCGACAGCGAGCGCACGAAGGCACCGCCGCCGGGTCCCTTCCGGATCTCGAGAACCCCGGCCCGTCTCAGCCGGTCGAGCGCCTCGCGCACCACCAGCCGGCTCACTCCGAACCGGTTGCCGAGATCGGTGTCGCGGGGGAGCCGGGTGCCGATCTCCACGACCCCGGCGCGGATGCCGTCCAGCAACGCCTGGGTGACGACGTCCGCGGCCCGCCGGATCTCGGGTCGCGGGAACTCGTTGGCGGACGAGACGTCGTTCACGGTCGGCTCGTCCCGCCTCGACCTGACGCGTTCTTGCACAACAGATCTGTTTTGTAGATCATTACGGTCATGATGACAACCTCGGCTCCCTCGATCGAGACCGACATCGACGTCCTCGAGCGGATCGAGGCGCGCGTGCTGTGGCTCGCGACCGCCATCATCCACCATGCGAACGCCGTCCGTCCCAACACCTCCGGGGTGAAGGTCGGCGGCCACCAGGGGTCGAGCGCGTCCATGGTGTCGGCGATGACGGCGCTGTGGTTCCGTTTCCTGGAGCACCCGGACCGGGTCTCTGTGAAGCCCCACGCGTCTCCGGTGCTGCACGCCATCAACCACCTCCTCGGCCGGCTCGACACCGACAAGCTCGAGACGCTGCGCGAGTTCGGTGGCCTCCAGAGCTACCCCAGCCGTACGAAGGACCCGGATCCGGTCGACTTCTCCACCGGCTCCGTCGGCATCGGCGCCACGGCCACCCTGTGGGCGGCGCTGGCGCACCGGTACGTCGCCGGGCACTTCGACGTCCCGGTCGGGGGGCGGCACATCGCGCTCGTGGGCGACGCCGAGCTCGACGAGGGCGCGATCTGGGAGGCGCTGGTCGATCCGTTGGTGGCGCGCCTGGGAGAGGTGATGTGGATCGTCGACCTCAACCGCCAGTCGCTCGACCGGGTGGTCCCCGACATCGCCGCCGGCCGCATCCACGGCATGTTCGAGGCCGCGGGCTGGCACGCGATCACGGTGAAGTACGGTCGTCGCCTCACCGAGCTGTTCGCGCGCCCGGGCGGGTCGGAGTTGCGCCGCCGGATCGACACGATGAGCAACGAGGAGTATCAGAGCCTCCTTCGCGCCGACGCGGCCGGGCTGCGGCAGCGCCTGCCCGGCTCGGGCGGCGGCGCGGCGCTCGCGCGTCTCCTCGGCGATCTCGACGACACCGGGCTCGCGCGGGCGATCCGTGACCTCGGAGGTCACGACATCCCCCTGCTGCTGGATGCATATCGCCAGGCCGACGCCATCACCGACCGGCCGGTGGTCGTCTTCGCCTACACGCTGAAGGGCTGGAGGCTGCCCACCGAGGGGCATCCGGCCAACCACTCCGCTCTTCTCACCGCCGCCCAGATCGGGGAGCTGGCGGCCCGCCTGGACGCCGACCCGGACGACCCGTGGGCGCCCCTCGCGCCGGATTCCCCGGAGAGTCGGCTCTGCGCCGAGACGGCCGCGCGGCTGGAGCGCCCGGCTCTGCCCGTCGTGCTGCCACCCCCGGTCCCCGTGGAGCTGGGGCGCCGCCACGCCGGCTCGATCTCGACGCAGCAGGCCCTCGGGCGGATGCTCGGCGAACTCCACCGCGGCGCGCCCGAGGTGGCGCGACGGGTGGTGACCGTGAGCCCGGACGTGGCGACCTCCACCAACCTCGGCGGGTGGATCAACCTGGTCGGCGTCTGGGCGCTCGGTGATCGGGTGGACTGGTTCGCGGGCGACACC
>Ga0105047_10012140_pt1 | contig 13886 bp, 9 predicted proteins | sample MAT04_FD_78384 | JGI IMG/M metagenome (GOLD analysis project Ga0105047, IMG submission 78384) | Freshwater microbial communities from Lake Fryxell liftoff mats and glacier meltwater in Antarctica - MAT-04 (megahit assembly) | ecosystem: Environmental > Aquatic > Freshwater > Ice > Liftoff...
CCCAGCAGGTGTTGCAACTCCCCGCTGAAGACGAAGTTCTGATCGCCGAATACTTGCGCGCTCCGGCTGTGGTCGAGGTGGGCGAAGAAGATCTCGGCCTCGGCGATCAACCGGGTGCCGCAGTGTACGGTGCCCCGCACAACGGCACCTTCTTTTTTAAGGTCGAGGATGTCGGTTTTGTAAGTGAGTTGTTCCCCCGCCATCGCTTCGCCGGTGAACTTGGCGAAGGGAATCTTGGCGAGGACGACCTTCTCGCGAAACTGATTGGCCTCGCCGACGAGGATACCGCCGGTTTGGGCTAGGCCTTCCAAAATCAGCGGGGCGGGCATGACGGGGAAACCGGGGAAGTGCTCCGCGAAATGATCCTCGGCATGGCTGAGGCATTTCGTCGCGGTGGCCGATTTCCCCGGCTCGAAGGCCGTGAAACGATCAATCCAAACCCAACGCATAGCGGCGAATCCTACCTTTTACTTCAGCTTTGACTGGATGTACTTCGTGATCAGCTCGACCGTGAACAGGTCGCCGATCATCTCGAACTTCGGATTCTGCTCGAATTTGGCGATGTCCGCGTAGGGCATCTTCGTCCGGAGCTCGTTCAAGCCTTCGGTCGTGAGGACGCCGTTTTGAATCAGCTTCGGATCGCCTTGGAAGATCGACTCCGGGAAGAGTTCGTTCCGGTCTATCTTCAGGCCGAATTCGCGTTCCAAACGAAAGACGATATCGAGGAAGTCGATCGACTCGGCGTTTAAGTCGGCTTGCAACCGCGAGGTCAGTTTTACGTCATCTTCGTCGGCGCCGAGGGCGTCCACGAGTTGGGTTTTGACCCGCGGGAAAATCTCGTCCAGAGTCATGAGGCCAGCCCTCTCTACCGCGGGGACGGGCCGGGAGAGTGGCCCGACCCCACGGAAATTCGGTTTATGCGACGGTGGTGCCCAAGCTCAAGCCGCCGTCCACGGTAATCAGTTGCCCGGTGACGTACCCCGCCGCCGGCGAACACAAAAACAGCACCACGTTGGCGATGTCTTCCGGCTTGCCGAGCCGCTTCAGGGGGATCATCTTCTTGATGATGTCCCCCGCTTTATTCCTCACCGCTTCGCTCATGTCGGTTTCGATGAACCCCGGCGCCACGGCGTTCACCGTGATGTTCCGCGATCCGAATTCCACCGCCAAGGCCCGCGTGAAGGCGTTGACCGCCCCTTTGCTGGCCGCGTAGTTCGTCTGCCCGGCGTTCACATGCTCGGCTGCCACGCTCGAGATATTGACTATTCGACCGGAACGCTGCTTGAACACCATCTGATTCGACACGGCTTTGCAAAAAGAGAACGTACCATTCAAATTCGTGTTCAGCACTGTGTTCCAATCGGCGGCGTCCATCCGCACGAACAGGCCGTCGCGGATCACGCCTGCATTATTCACCAGAATATCGACCCGGCCCCAATCTGCCAGCACTTCGCCCACGATGCGCTCGGCCGTGGCCGGTTCGGCGACATCGCCTTGGATCGCCTTGGCGACCCCGCCGGCCGCAGTGATCTCCGCTTCCAATGCTTTCGCCGCGTCTTCGCTGCCTTTGTACACGAAGGCCACTTTGGCCCCGGATGCGGCTAGAATCTGCACGCAGGCCTTGCCGATACCCCGGCTGCCGCCCGTCACAATCGCCACTTGGTCTTTCAGGAGCATGGTCGTCCGCGTTCTCAGGTCAGGGTCGGGGCGAGTTCGCCGGTGAGCAAGGCCCAGCGGGCTTTCCAGTGTTTCAGCAGGTGTTCGTCGGCGGCGAGTCCCGCCGGGCCGCGCTCGGCCAAATTGTAGCCGTGGAGCACGAACTGGGCGGAGATCGTCGATGCGCCGGCGTCGTCGGAGCCTTTGCCCTTGAAGGTGACGCTAGCCCCGTCCGACTTCACCCAATCGACGGCGATATCCATACGCCGGCCAGGTTGGAGGAACGTCCCGTATTTCACGTTCTTCACTTCGCGCAACACAATCACCGAATGTTCGTATCCGCTGGTCGAGCGCCAGAGCCAAGCCCCGGCTTCGGTGAGGGCTTGCAGCATCAGTACGCCCGGCATGACGGGGAAACCGGGGAAGTGGTCGGCTAGGTATTCTTCCCCGAGTGCCAAGAACTTGCACCCGCGCAAGAACTTCCCCGGTTGGTGTGCGTCGATCCGGTCGAGGAGAGTGAACCGCATGCCGAGGACCGCCCAAAATCCCCGGACAACCCACGCCGGGAAGAGGGAATATACCGGGGAGAGTTCACCCGGACAAGGTCGCGCGGGGCTGGGGCCGTCACGTGTGATGCCCCCAGCCCCGGCTTTGCCACCAGACGGCGAGCATCACGAAACCGTCGAACCCCAAATGGAACGGCACGATCCACCCCAAGTGCGGGGCCATGATGGCGAAGTCGATTTTCTCCGCGAGGGTCGGGTCGGCGGCGAGTTTGTGCTTCAGCGCTTCGCTCAGGCTCTCCCACTGCTTCACGACGTGGATCATCCCGAGCAAGTGGGTGAGGGCGAAGAAGACGAACCCCGCCAGCACCGCCCTTCCGCCACGGGTGTGCCAACGTAACGACGGGAACAACCCGACGAGTAAAATGACGCCGAGGCCGGCGAGCATCAGCACGTTCCATCCCATGAAGATGAAATCGGAACGCTTCAAGATTTCCGGGAGCAGCGCGTTGGCGTCCATGAGGAATTAGGCCTCCACGGGTGGTTGCGGGGCCTGCATCTGGGCCATTTGCTCCGGGGACAATTGCTTGCTCCCACGGCAGTCCGGGTAGTTGTTGCAGCCGAGGAAGTACTTGCCCATGTATTGCCGGAGCTTCATTCCGGCGCCGCAGGTCGGGCAGGCGTCCCTGACATCGAGCACCGGCACCGGGGCCTTGGCGACTTTCGGTTTCGGTGCCGGCAAGATGTCCTTGAGCTTCTCCTTCATCTCGGCGTTGAGCGACTTCGCATTGCGGCACTTCGGGTAGGCGGTGCAGGCCAAGAATGGCCCGCGGAAGGTGCTGCGGATCGTCATCGGTGCGCCGCATTTGTCGCACAGCACGCCCGTCTCCGGTGGTGGTTTCGGCCGGCCCGTATCATCGGCGTCGCAGGTGAACTTGCACTTTTTCGTGTCGCTGCAAGTCACGTAGCGATTGCCGGACTTACTGAGTTTCAGCAGCAATTGCTTGCCGCACTTCGGGCAGGGGACGGGGCTCGGTAGCGTGCTGACTACGGGCTTGCCGTCGGCGCCGAGATTCATGATCGCCACGCATTCGGGCGCCCCTTCGCAGGTGAAGAAGACGCCGAAGCGGCCGTCCTTCTTAATCATGAACTTGCCGCAGGCGGGGCAAACGATGTCAGTGACTTCGGGGCCGGTGCTCTCGGTGCCGTCTTCGCTGCGTTTGTAGAGGCAGGGGTTCTCCGGGTCTTTCCAACCGGAGCAACCGATGAACTTGTTCCCCGTTTTTCGACTGAACATCGCGACGAGCGGCTTACCGCACTTCGGGCAGGCTTCGCCGATTTCGATGCCGCGCTGGGCGGGCATGTCGGTCTCGGCTTTGAGCAGCGATTCTTGGAAAGGCTTCCAGAACTCATCGAGCACGTCGGCGTACTGGCACTTGCCGCTTTCAATTTCGTCGAGCTCTTCTTCGAAGTGGCTCGTGAACTTCATGTCCATGATCTTCGGGAAGTGCGCGACGAGCAGTTTCGTCACGACGATGCCGATCTGAGTGGCGTAGAAACGGCGTTCCTTCTGTTCGACGTAGCCGCGGGCCTGCACGGTTTCGATGATGCTCGAATACGTGGACGGCCGGCCGATCCCCTCTTTTTCCAGGGCTTTCACGAGCGATGCTTCGTTGAATCGCGGCGGCGGCTGGGTGAAGTGCTGCGTTTCGGTGAGGTCGAGCTTGTCGAGCTGTTGTTTCTCCGCGAGCAGCGGCAGCAAGACGTCTTCCGACTTCGCCGGGCTCATCACCTTGCGGTAGCCTTCGAACTTTTCGATGCGGCCGTTGGTGCGGAACAGCCCCGGCCCGGCGGTGATTTCCACCGCCGTGATGCTGAAGACAGCCGGGGCCATCTGGCTGGCGACGAAGCGATTCCAGATCAGCGTGTAGACCTTGAGGTTGTCCTCGCCCAACCCGAGTTGAGCGGCCTTCTGCGGGGTCATCGCCACGTCCGTCGGCCGGACGCATTCGTGGGCCTCTTGTGCGGCCTTGCCCGAGGCGTAGACGTTCGGTTTCTCCGGGCAGTATCGGGCGCCGAACTCATTCTGAATGTGCTCCCGCACGGCCTTCAGCGCATCCGGCCCGACGCGGGTACTGTCGGTTCGCATGTAGGTGATGAGCGCCGTCGTGCCCAGGGAACCGAGCTCCACACCTTGGTAAAGTCGTTGGGCCGCGTCCATGGTGCGCTTGGTCGTGAAGCGCAGTCGGATGTTCGACTGCTGCTGCAGGGTCGAGGTCGTGAACGGCGGTTGCGGTTTCTCTTGGCGTTCCTTCTGTTCGACCTTGCTGACGATGAACAACGCCTTCCGCAGCACATCGGCGATGGCGTCGGTTTGGGTTTCGTTCGTCATCACCGGGTCAGCGTCGTTCCACTTGGCCAACTCGGCGAGAAACGAGCCTTTCGGAGGCACCGGCAGACCGACTTTGAACTCCACCGGCTTCGCCGGGGCATCCCCTTCGACGTTCGGCGCGTCGGTATCTTCGACCGGGGCGTCGGCCGCATCGGCATCGGCGACTTTCTCCCCTTTCTTCTTCGCGAAGATTTTGGCCGTGGCTGGGTTGGCCGTGTACCGGATACCGGCGTCCTGCGGGGCCAGCAGCGCCGTAATCTTCCAGAATTCGTCGCTGCGGAAGGCTTCGATTTCCAACTCGCGGTCGACGATCAACCGCACTGCCACCGACTGCACGCGGCCTGCGCTCAGCCCGGCTGCGACTTTCTTCCCAAGCAAATTCGACAGCGGAAAGCCCACGACTCGGTCCATGGCCCGGCGCGCTTCCTGCGACTTCACGCGGAGCATGTCGATCTGCCCGGCGTCCGCCACAGCCTGTTGAATCGCGGTCTTCGTGATCTCGTTGAAACGGATCCGGAAGGTCCGGGCCGGGTCGAGTTGCAGTTCGTCGGCCAAGTGCCAAGCGATCGACTCCCCTTCGCGGTCCGGGTCGCTCGCCAGCAGGACGCGGTTGGCGCCCTTCGCCGCGGCGGCGAGTTCGTCGAGGATTTCCCGCTTGCTGCGGCCGCGCTTCACCTTGCCCTTCTGCACTTGATCGACGGTGTAGCGCAGCTTCCAACCATTACTAATCTGGATGCCGGACACTTCCTCTTTGATCTTGCGATCCTTCCCCGTGGCGAGGTCGCGGATGTGGCCGACACTCGCCAACACCTTGTAACCCGATCCGAGGTACTTGTTGATCGTCTTCGCCTTCGCCGGCGACTCCACGATGACGAGGTCGTAGCTCCGCCCGGTGGCGACGCCGTCGTCGGCCGCGGCGACCGACTTCCGGCTCCCGGCCCGGGCGCGTTTCGCCTGCGCTTCCAGCGGTTCGACGCCCGTGACCGCGGTAGCCACGGCTTTGGGCGCGGCCTTGCGGACGGGCGTCTTCTTCGCTTTCGGGGCCGTCGAATCGTCGGGGGACTTCTTGCGTGCAGGCACCGTGAGAAACCTCATGTTTGCGGTTGTTGCAACCCGCGAAATTCCTAGAATCGAACCGTCGGGGACATCGGCCACCCCACCACGAATTAGTACGTTGCGGGTCAAAGTGTCAAGGCCTGTCGGTCGAGAATCGTTCGCGAACCACGCCGTAAACCGAGAAGTACCATGGCCTTCAGTCCATTCGACATCTTCCGCCGAAATCAGAAGATCTTCATGTCGGTCATCGTCATCGGCGTGATGTTCATGTTCGTGCTCTCGTTCGGCCGGAACGATTTCTTCGATTGGTTGACGGCGAAGCTCAGCTCGAAGAAGTCGAAAGGCGAAGTGCTCGCCGTGATCGACGGCGACAAATTCCGCGAGTCGGACGCCTCGCAAATCCGCAGCCGCCGGAACCATGCGAACCAGTATATGGCCCTCGCGGCCCGGCAGGCCCTCAACAACCTCAACACCTATACCAAAGACATCGCGTCTAAGGTCAGCCCCGAAAACCGCGGCGCGGTTCAAGGGCCGCTATCGGCGCTCAACCAGTTGTCGATGCTGTCCAACCCCGAATTCGCGCGGATGGCGCCCGATTACTTCCGTCAAGAACTCCCGAGAGCCCGCAGCGCGTTTTTCGCTTCGAGAAAGACGCTCGACAAGCTCATCGCGAGCCCGAACACGAAGCCCGAAGATCTGGAGTCCGCGCTCGCCGTTCGCAAATTCTTGGACCTGACGGTCTCGCTGTCGTCGTCTGACAAACACTACTTCACGAACATGCCGAACCGCAACGCGAAGGATTCGCTCGAATTCGCCCTTTGGCTGAAAAAAGCCGACCAACTCAAGATCCGCTTCCGTACCGACGACATCGACGGCCTGATCGAATCGGAGTTCCTCCAACTCAAAGGTGAGGACCGCGACAAGATTTTGAAGGACATGACGAAAGACCGCCAATCGGGCCTGACCAAAGACGTCCTTCTCGACTCCATCGGCGACGAATTCCGTGTCCGCATGGCCCAAGTCGCCGTGTTGGGCATCACCGATATCCGCGGCCAAGGCGTCACGGCGCACGCGCCGTTCGACTACTACGAATTCTTCCGAACCGAAACGAGCCCGACCAACTACGGCGTCATCACTGTGCCGGTCGAGAACTACATTTCAAAGGTCGAAGGCCAGCCGAGCGAAACCGAACTCCGCGAGATCTTCAGTAAAGCCAAGAATACCGAGGCCGACCCGAGCGAACCGAAGCCCGGCTTGAAGAAGGGCCGCGAATTGAAGATCGGCTATGTCGAAATCACCGGCAAAGAACCCTTCTACGCCACGGCCGCGGCCGACGCCTTGGTGAAGGCCGAAGTCGCCGCGAAGCTCGCGGGTCTGCTCGCCACCCCCATGGGGACCAGTCTTCTCGGCAAACTTCCCGGGGAAGTCGCCCTAGCCGCGGCGCTGGCTGTTCAGAAACTCGATAACCCCGGCCTCTTAGGGGCCTACGACGAATACCGCGCCAAGCAGACCGGTCAGGCCGACGCCCATTGGCTACTGTCGACGCGACTTTTGTTGAAACCCGAAGATAAAACCGAAGGGGCTTTGGAAGTACTCAATCCCGTCTTTGCGTCGAGTTACGCGAATCCGCAAGTCGCCACCGCCACGGTGGGGCTCGCGGCCATGCCGCTCGGCACCCTCGGCAACCTCGCCGCGGTGGCCAACGGGTCGACCCTGAATGCCGGGCTTTACGAGCGCAAACTGCGCTTCAATAGTTTCATCGCCTCGATGGCTTGGTCCAACATCTCCGGCCCGGCCGGGTTCGGGCAATTCGCGACGAACGCCGCTCCATGGGTCCGTGCCACAGGGCACCTGCCTTTGACTGCCGTGAAAACGCAACTGGCGCAGAAAACTCGCGATGATCTCCGCTTCACCTTGGCTCGGCAAGATGCCCAAACCCTACGCGACGAACTCGCCAAGATCGACAAAGGCGAGGACAAAGAGAAGAACTCGAAAGACGCGGAGGCCTTCCTCGCCAAGTTCGCTGCACCCGCGTCCAACTGGCTGGACAAAGATGGTAAACCTCAACTCGGCCGCGGCCTGAAACTCGGTGGTTCGACCGGCTTCTTCGACGTCCATACCATCGGCGACGATCCCGGCTTGGCCCCGCTCAAAGAACGGCTGACGCGATCCAACCCCGGCGTGACGAACGCTTCTTTCTTCGGCCGGCGCTTCTTCAACGACTTCGATCCGGGTACCGGGCAACTCAGACCCGCGATGAGCTACTACGCCCCTTTTCCGTACCCGGATGCGAACGACCGCTCTTTTCCCCGGCCCAACGATTTCGAATCGCAATACCTCGTCTGGCGCACCTCCGATGTCCCGGCCGAAGCGGCCAAGGACTTTGAAAAATCACGGGCGAAGTGCGTCGAGATCTGGAAGCGCCAGAAAGCCCGCGATCTCGCCAAGAAAGCCGCAGAAGAACTCGCGGCCAAGACGGCCAACTTGGGAGAAACATTCGTCGCGATTGGTTCGCGATTCATCGACAAACACTCGGAGTTCCAAAACCAGTTCGTCGATCCCGCCGCACGGGAACGCGTCAAACGGTTCGAACTCCCGAGGATTTCCCGGGTGGTGATCGACCAATTCGACCCCGAGAGCGGCACGCCGTCCGCCAAGCCTTACGGTTTGAAGGAGTCGGACAACATCCCCTACCCGACTCAAAAAATGCAGGACGATCTGATCGCGAACAGCGGGAAACCGCTCTCGACTTCGTTCGTGATGGTGGACCGCCCTGAGAGCACGTTCTACGTCGCGGTGGTATTGGAGCGCACCGAGCGCGGCAGCTTGGCCTTCTACAGCCTCGTTTACGACGCCGGTGACAACTCGAAGAACGTCTCCGGAGAAATGGCCGGACGGTTTGAAGGCGAAGCGCGCAAGCAAGCCCGCGAGGAAGCCCTCGAGATGCTCAAGGCGGAGTTCGGCTACGAGAAGGAATCCGAGAACCTCGAAAAGATCTCCGGCTCCGGGGAGTGATCGGCAATCACCGTTTCGCATCCAACTCCGCGATCAGTTTCTTGAAATCGTCGCGATCGCGGAGCGGGTCGAGGTCGGTATCTTGGGTGACGTGCCGAGCGTTCATGAACTGCGAATCTTTACATTGACCCAATAGCACCATCGCGCGGTCGGCGTACTGCTGCTTTTCCAGAACGACCGAGCCGCTGGCGAGGGCGTAGACGCAAGCGAAATTGTACCGCTGGTCGGCGCTCCATTTCGAAGACTTCATCAAATCCGCAACTTCAGCAACGGCTTCCTTGATCCGCCCGGCTTTCACCAACATATTGGCGCGTGCCGCTCGCAGCTCCGGCCGATCAATCTCGGTGCCGAACTCGATGGACTTGTCCCAGTCATTGGCCGACTCGGCGAATTTGCCCAGCAGTCGCAGTGTTATCGCCCGTCCTCCGTAACTCCGGCCGAGGAGATCCCGGGCGTCGGGTTCGTTTCGATCTTTCTCGTAGACTTTGGAAATGGTTCGGATGGCGATATCGTGCCAGCTCAACGCCTCTTCCGGTTTGCCGGTGTCACGGATCGCCGCTCCCAGATTCCCGCAACTTAGCACGAACGTGACTTTATAGTAAACAACCGCCGGAAAGAAGTCGCACAATTGCTTTTGAAGGCCGAGGGCGGCTTCGTAATGATGGCGGCCTTCCTCAAGCCGGCCCCGGTTCGATTCCCAAGCGCCGAAGTTATTCTCGGTTTGAGCCAATTCGAATGTGAATTCCGGGACGTAGGGCAGTGCTTTCACCAATTCATCTTGGAGAGCAATAGCGGCCGCGAACTCCCGTCCCGCCAAGTCGTGTTCTTTTAAGAGCCCCAAAACCGTGGCGAGGGAGTCGCGAGTTGAGGCCAAATGACTGCGGTACCGGGGAGCCGCGGGTTCGGCCGCGACCAATTTCAGCAAGAGATCGCGGGCGAGTTCGTGCTCTCGACGGGCCTCGGGATATCGTTTTGACCGGGAATAGCGAGTTCCCAAGCTGTTGTGATTGCTCGCGAGTTGTATGCGGAGAACGGGCAGATTCGGATTATCCTCGACGAGCTTTTGTGCCAATCGGCCAGATACATCGAGCAGTGCGAATTCCGATTCCAAGTTGCCCTCATTCCCAATACTAATCGCCAGATCGTGGAGAACGCTGGCCAATTGGACTTGGTAGATCAAAGTCGCTGGATAGGCATCGACGAGGCGTACATAGATTTCCCGCGCCGTTTGGAGCTCCTTCTTCGCCTCATCCGACCGGCCGAGCTGGTACCAGAGCGAACCGATCCGGGAATGCGCTTCGCCCCGGATGGCCGAACTCCGCTCGTCGTCCCCCGAGCGCGCCGCGAACGCCTTCCAGCGTTCCAAAGTCCGCGTAACGTAGTCCTTCTCCATCGGTCCCAATTCTCGCTTCGTGCCGATCAACTGCTCGATGCCATCGTTCGTACTTTCGCGGAAGGTATCCATCGCTTTTTCTTCGGAATCTTGCGCTTTGCGTTTCTCCGCGTTCGCGGCGGCGCGCTGTTCCGCTTCCGCCACTCTCGCTTTCTCTTTTTCTTCAACTTCGCCTTGGGCGATTCCGGTTTGCCTTCGCGCCTCCAACAAGCCCAGCGTCGTCCCCACCACTCCCAATACCAGCGCCGACAACACCAACCCGGCCGCGATCACTTGTCCGCGGTTGCGCCGGACGAATTTCCGGATCCGATACCGGGCCGACACCGGCCCGGCCGTCACCGGTTCGTGGTTCAAGAATCGACCGATGTCTGCGGCGAAGCCGTTCGCCGTCTCATAACGGCGGTCGCGTTCTTTGCTCAACGCCTTCAGCACGATCCAGTCGAGTTCGCCTTTCACGTAGCGGCCCAACTTTGCCGGCTCCAATTGCCGGTTCGCCGCGACGCTGGGCTTGTTCTCCGCGGAACTCAGCCGGCTGCTCGGCGTCGGCGCTTCTTGCTCGCGGATCAACTTCAGCATGTCGTCGAGCGCGGCTTTCTTGATCGTGTCGCGCGTCAGCGGCGTCGTGCCCGTCAGCAATTCGTAGAGGATCACGCCGAGGGCGTAGATGTCGGCCCGCGTGTCGACGTCCACGGCGTTGAAAGTGGCCTGCTCCGGGGCCATGTAAAGGGGAGTGCCCATGACGGTGCCGAAGCCGGTGAAGAGCGTGTTCTCCGTGAGTTGCATGCCGTTGGTCGCTTTGGCCAAGCCGAAGTCGATGACCTTCGGCACCGGTTTGCCATCGTGGTTTTCCACGAGAATGTTCGACGGTTTGATGTCGCGGTGGATGATCCCCTTTTGGTGGGCGTGCTGGACGGCCGAACAAATCTGTTGGAACAGGCCGAGGCGCTGCGGGACGCTCAGCTTGTGCCTGTCGCAATACTCGGTGAGGGGAATGCCTTTGACCAGTTCCATGACGAAGAACGGACTGCCGGTGCTTGCTCCGCCGGGCTCGCCGGTTGTGCCGGCGTCCAGCAACTTGGCGATGTGCGGGTGGTCCATCAGGGCGATGGCCTGCCGTTCCGCTTCAAAACGTGCCAAGATCGTCGCCGAATTGCCGCGGTCGACGCGGATCAGTTTCACGGCCACGCGGCGCTTCACCGGTTCGGTTTGGTCCGCCATCCAGACGGTGCCCATGCCCCCTTCGCCGATTTGCTGAAGTAACTTGTACTTGCCGGCGATGATCGTGCCCGTGGCCTCCGCGCCGGTATAGTCGGCCGTGGCGGACGGGTCGCCGGGGGTGAGGGTTCGTTCTGAGCCCGACGGATCGAGCGGAGACTCCGCACGGCCGTGGGCGTCGAGCAATCGGCCCAGCCGTTCCCGCAATACGGGATCGGCCGCACATTCGCGATCCAGATAGGCGGCGCGTTCAGCCGGTCCGGCGATCGCCAAGGCCGCCGCAAACAAGTCGAGTTCGTTCATCGGATCACTCCGGAGTCGGGGTCCCACCGATACCTAAGCGGAATCGGACCGCGACGGGCGCAGTCGCACGGGAAAGAATTCACGATCCGTCGAGGTCGAGGGCCAGCCAAGCCCGCGCGTAGGCCCACCAAGTGTCGGCCGTGCGGGCGGACACGCCGAGAACATCGGCGGCACGAGACAGGGTCAAACCCCCGAAGAAGTGCAGTTGAACCAGCTCCGCCAACTCGGGCTTGGCCGACGCCAATCGCGACAAGGCCTCGTCGAGATCCACCAAGCGATCGTCGGGAACCCGCGCGGCAACGGAGGCGGAATCGAACGCGACCCGGCGACCGCCCCCGCGCTTGGCGGCGTTGCGGCCCCGGGCGTGATCGACCAAGATGCGGCGCATCGACTCGGCGGCCACCCGCAGGAAATGGCTCTCGGAAACGAACGAGCGCCGGCCGCTGAGCCGCAAGTAGGCTTCGTGGACGAGGGCCGTGGCGTCGAGCGTGTGACCGGGGTTCTCGGCGGCCATCTTGGCCGAGGCGAGCTTCTTCAACTCCGCGTAAACGAGGGGCAACAAGGTTTCGGCTTCCGGCGGATCGGGGATTTCGGACATGCCGCGAGTGTATGCGAAAATGCGGTAGCGTTCCCGCGATTCCCCGACTCCGCGGTCCGCTCCCCGTAAATTTCGATAACCCGGCCGATTGGCTGTTGAGCGAGGGAATGCCGGTCAATAGGATGTCTATAGCGTCTGGCCTAGGGCGCGTCGTCCCATTCCATTTCCGAGAGCGCCGCCATGCCCGACAGCTATCAGGACACGCTGAAACGAGTCCGCGCCCCCCGCGTCCGGATCGATTATAAAGTCGAAACCGAAGGTGCGGAGCCCCTGTTGGAATTGCCGTTCGTCGTCGGCGTCCTCGCCGATTTGTCCGGGATGCCCGCCGAGGCGAACCGGCCCGTCAAGCAACGCAAGTTCGTGCCGATCGACCGCGATAGCTTCGGCGACGTGATGAATCGGGCCGCCCCGCGCGTCGCCTTCCGTGTTGCGAACAAGGTCGACGACAAATCCGAAGACTTGCTGAACGTCGAATTGAAGTTCAACAAGCTCGAAGATTTCGAGCCGGCCCGCGTCGCGGAGCAAGTGCCCGTCCTCAACGAAATGCTGCAGATGCGGAAGAAGCTCACGGAACTGCTCGGGAAGATGGAAGGCAACGACGCCCTCGAGAAACTGCTCGGGGAAGTCCTCGGCAACACCGAGAAAAAGCAAGCGATCCTCGACGCCATGAAGCCGGCCTCGGACGCGAAGTAACCTATTCCCACTCACTGCAACCGCCGGAGTTTTCAAAACATGGCCGCCGAACAATCCGCCGGATCCGCCGCGACCACCGCGACAGAATTCGACAGCAACCAGTGGCTCGACGCGGCCTTGGGCCGCATGAAAGTCACCGACGACAGCGCCGCTCGTAGCCGGGGCCTCGAAGCCCTCAACGACTTCATCAAAGCGTCGCTGCAGTCCGGCGGCACCGTCAGCAAAGACGTCGAAACGAACATCAAATTTTGGATCGGCGCCATCGATCAAAAGATGACGGCGCAGATGAACGAGATCCTGCACAACCCCGCGCTGCAAAAACTCGAAGCGACGTGGCGCGGCTTGCACCATTTGGTCAGCAAGTCGGAAACTGGCGAGACGCTGAAGATCCGCGTCTTCAACATCACGAAGGACGAACTCCGCAACGACCTCGAACGGGCCGTCGAGTTCGACATGTCCGAGACCTTCAAGAAGGTCTACGAAGAAGAGTACGGCACCCTCGGCGGCCACCCCTTCGGCATGCTCATGGGCGACTACGACTTCGATTGCCGCCGCGGGCCGGACGTAAAAATCCTGGCCGGGATGGCCGGCATCGCGGCCTCGGCGCACGCGCCGTTCGTCGCCAACGTCAGCCCGAAATCGTTCAATATGGACCGTTTCTCGGAACTGTCGAACCCGCGCGACCTCGCCAAGATTTTCACGGGGCCGGACTACGCCGCGTGGCAAGCCTTCCGCGAATCCGAAGACTCGCGCTACGTCGCCCTCACCTGCCCGCGCGTCTTGGCCCGCGAAGTCTACGGGGAGAAATTCCAGCCCGTCGCCGAGTTCAACTTCGAAGAGAACGTCGACGGCGTCGACCACGACAAGTACCTGTGGATGAACGCTTCGTGGTGCTATGCGGCGCGGATCACCGACGCCTTTTCCAAACACGGCTGGATGGCCCGCACACGTGGTGTCGAAGGGGGCGGCAAGGTCGAAGGTTTGCCCGTCCACACCTTCCCGACGGACGATGGCGACGTCGCCATGAAATGCCCGACCGAAGTGGCCATCACCGAACGCCGC
>Ga0105047_10012141_pt1 | contig 13885 bp, 5 predicted proteins | sample MAT04_FD_78384 | JGI IMG/M metagenome (GOLD analysis project Ga0105047, IMG submission 78384) | Freshwater microbial communities from Lake Fryxell liftoff mats and glacier meltwater in Antarctica - MAT-04 (megahit assembly) | ecosystem: Environmental > Aquatic > Freshwater > Ice > Liftoff...
TCGGTGAGCCAATCCGTGAACTCAGGCGCACAGCCAATCTCGATCGGGCCTTTGTGGCCATGGCGAAAATCCATGCGGCGAATCGGGGCCATCTCTCCTGAAGCAACCAGTTGCTTGGCGTGGCGAACAGAGTTGTACCAGCTTGTCTCGAAGTTGGTCAGCACCAGCACGCCGTGCCGGGCGGAGAGAGCCGAGATGTGCTGCGCATCTTCGGTGGTAAAGGCGAGCGGCTTTTCGACAAGCATGTGAACGCCTCGCGGCGCGCATAGCTCGGCCACAGCGCGGTGCGCGGCGGTGGTGGACATCACGCTGACCGCCTCGGGGTTGGTCGCGGCCAGCATTCCCTCCAGCGTGGGGTGGTAGAGCGTCACACTGAGCTTGTACTTGGCAGCGAGCCGGTCGAAGAGCGCGCGATTTGGCTCAGCAATGCCGACGATGACCATGTCTTCACGCTGGGATGCCTGCCACAGCAGCCCTTCAACATGTCCATGGACAAGACCGACGATGCCCAGCCGCAGCGGACCGCTCGAAGTGGAGAGTCGCAGCGGCACGGCAGCTTCTGGCGGCTTATTGGACAGAGCCGGCCCAGCAACCAGTGGTGATGTCGCCAGCGCGAGGTAGGCCGCGCCGAGCGTCGTGCACGAAGCGACAAGCAGGGAAAGTTTCTTGGCGAATCTCATGCCGCAAGACTACGACCGGTGATTGGTACCACGCTGATCCTACTTGCCAGTTGGCGCACCTTCGGCGATCGGCTTGATGATGAGGCGGCCGATCAGCGGCGCCATGGTGACCAGGTAGTTCTGCGTCTGACCATCGGCCAGCTCCGAGGTGCCGAGGGCGATATGTGTGGCATCAAACGCATGCTTCTGGTCGATCGCGGCATCAAGGTCTATCCATCTGCCGCCATCTCTGGCCGAGACGAGTGCCTGCGTCCACATGTGGTAGCCAAAGACGTTCTTCTGATCGCCAAACTCCGGCACATAGACAAGGCCGGAGACAACCCGCGAGCGGATATTGGCTCCGCGCAAGAGCGCGGCGAGCAACACCGCGTGCTCTGTGCAATCGCCAGACATCGTCCGCGCTGTTTCCGATGCCGATGCGAAGCCGACCGACATGTCCTTGTTCTTGATGGCACCGCGCACAAACTTGCGCAGCGACTCAGCCCGGGCCTCCTCATCGACAATCTCCTTGGGAAGCGCCTCACGCAGCATCTTGTCAACCGCAGGGTCCTTCCAGTTGAGCATGGTCGTTGACGCCAGCAGCGAGTCGCTCGTCGTCTCCTCGATACTCGGAAGCGTGCCTGGCGTGGTCATATCGATAAAGACCTTGCCGGCGGTGGGGCTCACGCGCTCAAATCGCTGCCAGCCACTCGTCGGCAGATCGGGCAATTCGCCCGCAGGCACGGCAAGTACATAGCCGGCCCGCCGCAACTCTCGTGCGCCCTTGATGGGCTTGTCAACTTTGACGAGCGTTGAGAGCAAAAGCTCGGGGCCATCCTGCTCAGCGAGCGCGAGCTCGCGATCGGCCAGCATTTGCTCCATCTTGATGCCGCCAAGATTCACGATGGTCTTGAGTACCTCACCCTGATCGTTGATGAACTCCTCGGTGACGATTCCGGGGTACTTGTCGAGCGTGCTCTTGGCCTTGATGGCGGGCACAGTCTTGCCCATCACCTGCACCATCGTCGGCTCGCCAATCGTGCGTGTCACCACCACAAAGTTCAGCCCGTCGGTCGGATCCAGTGTCGTTGCGGTAATCACCTTGGCCCCCGCTCGCTGCTGCTCGGCCATGTAGCGCTCCGCCGCGGCGGGCGTAAGAAATGGGCTTGCCGGCAGAGTCTTCTTGCTGGTGGTGCGGCTACCCCCCTGCTCGGTGGTGATGGTGGCCTCGCCTTCGCCAAACTCGATGCGCTCGATGGTGGGTATCGCGCTGAGTTTGCGTGTACTGGTCATGGAGATGGGCTTGCCCGCGAGCGTCTCGACGAACTCGGTGGTCATGCCCACCTCAATCTTCATTGCCTCGCGCTTCATCTTGATTTGAAGATCGCTGACCGTCGTGATGCGATCGCCGCTGGTGGTGGTCGTCGAGTGCAGATAGCCGCTCTTCTTTCCCATCAGCAACAGAGAGTGCCAGCGTTCACGATTCTGCGTGGCGGGCAAAGGCCTTGCCGCGGCGGTTGGTGTCGCAGGGCTTGCCGCCTGCGCCTGGCTCGGTCCGTGGATTTCGCCAGCCAATGTCAGGAGACAGGCGAGACTGGCGACAGCGAAGCCACGTTTAATTTTATTCACGAATATATCCTTTTATGCAGCTTCGAAGCGACTCGAGCGTCTGACTGGTGCCCTTCGCCCCCTCTATCTGTTGTTCGGAACAAGTGCCTGCGCGCTTGCACCATATATGGTCGGCTCGGCAAGATCTGTCAGCGGACGGGTATTTAGTGCGGCGCGCATCGAGTGGCAGCCCGGGTACCTTGATAGTCCTATAATAAACCGTAGAGGTTGTGGGCAAATCGCCCACATTCACCCGACTTTGTCTGCGCTGCGAATCCGGTGATCCGGTAAATCTCAGGATAGCTGCTAAATTGCCGATGCTGACCTTCCAAATCAAGTGCTGATGCTTCGAAAGGTCTTTGTTCGGACGTGACTGGAACTGGGTCTGCTAACCTTGCCGCCTTTGCAATCGCGCACCCGCGCGGTCTGCGCCCCGTGTTTGCACCAACGCCGGAGTGAGCAACAGCGAGTTGCCACCCACCGCGTGCTTAGGAGTTGTGTAGTGCCTAGCGATCGGATCACCATGAAAACCCGTCTCCGCACCAAGCGGGCATTGACCATTGTTTTCGCGGCGGGCGGGCTGGTTTTGGCTGGCTGCGAGGCCGACTCTTTCATTGATCCATCGGTGGTGGGCCGCTGGGAGCAGACTCCGACGATCGTGCCGGTGCTCGACCGACTCTCCAGTGTGGAGGGACCAACGGGCGACGGCGTGGAGATGAGCCAGATTCGCGCTGAAGACCTCATCCCGGATGTTGAGGCCTATCGGATTGGCGCGGGTGACGGGCTGATTGTCGAGATCAACGATCTCTTGCAGGAGGGTCGCCCTGAAAAGTTCGAGCGTGAGGTTGATTCACGCGGCTTCATCGATCTGCCGCTGGCCCGTGTCCCGCTGAACCTCAGCAATCTGACAACAGATCAGGCGCAGGCCAAGATCGCCTCGGCGCTGCGTGACTCCACCGTGCTTTCCAACGCAGTGGTCTCGCTGCAAGTGGTGCAACGCCGACGTTCAACGTTCCACATGATCGGTGGCGTCGCCAACCCCGGCCTCTATCAGATTCAGCGCCCTGACTATCGCCTCCTTGAAGCCCTCTCCCAAGTTGGGCGATTTAGCGAGCAGATTCAGAGCGTCTTTGTTATTCGCCAAATTCCACTTTCTGACACGGTTACTGGCCGCGGCAGGCCGGACGGCAGCCAGAACGCACCGTTGCCCGGCTCTCCCACTGGCGGCGGCGGCGCGCTGACCCCCGGCTTCCCTGGCGGCACCCCAGCGACGAACCCCGCGGGCAAAACCGGCGGGCAGATGCTCGATTTGATCGACGATTTGGCCAAGCCGGGTTCTTCGAGCACGCCAGCTGCTCCGGGAACTCCCCCAGCCACTCCCGCCGCGCCAACTGCACCGAAGCAGATTCCGGGCGCGGCGAGGATTGATTTGATTGACGAGCGGGCGCCTCGACCAACCGTGATCGGTTCGGCAGCGCCGGCAGCGGCGATTGGCGGCATTGAGACGCTCGGCCGAACCAACTGGCGGTTTGATGGCGCACAATGGGTCACCTCCGGTGGCGTGTCGATGGCGCAGTTCGGGTCTGGGCCGCCACTTGGCGATGGCCCCGGCTCGGAACTTGTCACGCAGCGCGTTATCGAAGTGCCACTGGCGCCGCTGCTTTCTGGCTCAGCACGGTTCAATATTGTTATTCGCCCCGGCGACATCATTCGCGTGCCTTCGCCGAGTGAGGGTCTGGTCTATATCGGCGGCCAAGTGGTGCGCCCCGGCGTGTTCAACCTGCCCACTGTCGGAAAACTCACGCTTTATCGCGCCATGACCTCCGCTGGCGGCCTCGGCTCCGCGGCGATCCCCGAGCGCGTCGAGATCATCCGCATGCTTGGACCGGACCGCCAAGGCATCGTGCGGGTCAACCTGCGCGCGATCGCCGAGGGCACGCAGCCGGATATTGTGCTCAAGCCAGATGACATGGTGAACGTTGGCACCAACTTCTGGGCTGTGCCGCTCGCAGTTATCCGCAACGGCTTCCGCGCGTCGTACGGCTTTGGCTTCATTTTGGACCGCAACTTTGGTTTCGATGTCTTCGGTCCGCAGCAGACCAACTCCCCGGGCTTCTAACGCCGGGACTGATTGGGCAACTGTCTGAAAACCTGCCGCGAACGCATCTCGTAGCACTCTCGCACTTATGACGCTGGTCAACAAGTCAGGATGGATCATGATCGCCGCGCTGGGCCTGTGCCTGGCCGCGCTGTTTCATTACTTCCTGTATGTGCAGCATCTCAACAGTTGGGGATCGGGCGATTGGAGCCACGCGTACTTCATTCCCTTCATCTCCGTGTATCTGCTGTGGCAGCGGCGCGATGAGATCGCCAGAACGCCCATTCGGCCATTTTGGCCCGGGCTCCTGCCGATCTTGGTCTCGGTGCCCACCTATGCACTCTTTCAGGTTTCGGCGCTCTCCAACCACATGGCCCAGGGGTGGGCGACGATCCTCTGCATTTTCGGCGTGGTGCTGCTGGTCTGTGGCCCGCGGATGATGAAGCTCACCTTCTTGCCGATCGCGTTTCTCATTTTCGGCATCACCATCAGCGAGAAGGTGATGATCATCGTCACCTTCCAGCTTCAACTCATCGCCAGCGGCGGCGCGTGGGCACTGCTCAACCTCGTCGGCATCAACACCGACCTGTTTGGCAATGTGCTCAAGGTCACTGACTCGGCCGGCGCGGTACACGATCTGAACGTGGCCGAGGCATGCAGCGGCATGCGCATGGTCATCGCCTTCGCCGCGCTCGGCGTGGCCGTGGCGCTGGCTGGCGTCCAGCTTTGGTGGCAACGCACCGCCTTGGTGCTGCTGGCGGTACCAGTGGCCATTTTGATGAACATTCTGCGCGTGGCGGTGCTCGGTATCGCCACGTTATACGACCCCAACCTCGCCGCTGGTCAGTCGCACATGCTCATCGGCACACTGCTGCTGCTGCCGGCATTTGCGCTTTACATGGGCATTGTGTGGCTGCTGAACACCGCAGTGACAACCGACCGAAAGCCGGCGGCGAGCAGCACAACTGCACCATCGCTTTCAGCACAAGCTGGCAAAGCCGCCCTCGCGATCGGGCAGCAGGCGCAGCGCACGGCAAACTCCGTCTGGGCCTCGCTGCGTCAACCGGCGTTTATCGCTGCTATGACCGTGCTGGTCGCCGCGGCCGTCACACTCAACGGGGCTGTGGCTGCCTTGGGTGTGCATTTACGCAAAGACTCCATCAGCCCGCCGGGAGATCGCCGCGTCGCAGCAATTGCGACCGAGACACGCAACTACCAGCGGATCGGCCAGGACTATGTGATGACCGATGAGGTTGTCGAGCAGCTTGGCACCAAGAACCACGTCACCCGCGCCTACCGGCTCAAGAACCCCGCCAAGAACGAGCCGAACCCGCGCCTCGAACTGCACCTCGCTTACTACACCGGCATGATCGACACCGTGCCGCACGTGCCCGAGCGCTGCATGACGGGTGCTGGCTGGCAGGTGACTGGCTTTCCCAAAGCCGTTGCTCTGAACTTGGATTCCTCCGACTGGCGGCCTGATGATGCGCAGGTCTCAGACCGGCTCCGCGGCAAGGTCTTCAACGCCCGCCTGCTGAGCGATGTCTCCAATGATGCCAAGGCAGAGCGCGTGCGTTTGCCCTTTGACCCGCAATCAATCGCGATGCTGGCGACCGAGTTCGCCGGGCCTCGCGGTGGCAAACTCGTGGGCGGCTACTTCTTTGTGGCCAATGGTGGACACACCGCTTCAGCCGAGGGCGTTCGGCAACTGGCCTTCAATCTGACGGATGATTACGCCTACTACCTCAAGGTGCAGGTCACCAGCTCTGATGTTGCCACCGCTGAAGAACTCGCCGCGGCGAGCGCACGACTGCTCAACGACCTGTTGCCGGAGATCATGCGTTGCGTTCCTGATTGGGTTGAGGTTCAGCAGGGTCGCTATCCGCCCGATAACCGCAGACGTCCGGCGGCGCAGCCATGAGTGAAGCCGTCTCGAGCATGCCTGACCCGTCTGTAACCACGCCTCCATCCACCGCTTTCGGTTCTTCAATTTCCCGATCTGTTTTGCGCCTGGGCAACTGACCGCGAACAACTTCTTTGGGCTGCCGGTCAATTTCCCGTGCGATCTTTCAAGGTTCCTTATGGCGACGAGAGTCAATACCAAGTTCGTCCTTGTCATCGGTGGCATTGCCACCGCCGTGCTGATTGGCCTGGCAGTGGTTGCCACCAGGGTGCTTAACAAGTCTGCTGAGACGCACCTGGCCGAAGGGCAGAAGCTGCTCGACTCTGCCGGAGCGCTGCGGACGGCAGGGAAGGCAGAGGAGGCATCGCGCGAGACTGAGAAGGCCGTGGCCACCTTTGGCAAGGCCGTGAGCAAGGACCCCAACAACGCCGGTTATCTCAAGGCATGGATTGGCGCGATGGAGCTGACCCAGCCGACGACGCGCCAGCTTTACATTGAACGTTATAACCAGCAGTATCTGCGCGCGCTCCAGCGCCTGGCCGACACCCTGCGGACGGATATTCCGGCACACAAGCGACTGCTGGACCCGATTTTGTACGAGGCGCGGGTATCACCGAACAACGGAGCGTGGAACGGCCTGATCACCGCCGCGGATACGGCCATCAAGCGGTTCGATGACAAGGATGCGGCGCGCGATCCATTGCGTCGCTATCGGGGCATCGCCCGCGTGGGACTGCTCAAGGGTCGCTTTGATATGAACGATGCGGACCGTGAAGCGGCCCGCGCCGACCTTGAAGCGGCGCTCGCAGCCAACCCGAAGGATGAGCTCTCAACTGCCGCCTTGATCGAGTGGATTGGCTTTGCCGCCGCTCGCATTCGCGCCACGACCGGCCAGCAGGAGCAAGCCGATAAGCTGATTGAGGAGGGGCGCAAGCGCGCCAGCGATTTCATAGCCGCCAGTCCGCCCGCCGGGCCAGTGCTGCATGTGCTGAACACGCTGGATTTTCAGGAAGGTGTGCGGCAGTTGGAGCGTCAGCGTTCCTCTGACGCCGCTACGCCGAGGGCGCCGCTTGAAGAGCTGGTCTCGGCCTTCAACCCGCGCGCGCTGCGCACGCTCGAAGCGTTCAGCAAGACTGATGCAAGCATTCTGGACCCGATTTCGCTGGCCGAGTCGGCCCGTTTCGCCGTGCTGGTGGGCGTGCCGAACGCACTTGACATCGCACTGGCGGAGATGGAGCGAGCCGCGCAGGCCCGCAACACCGACCCGCTGCTGCTGTTTAACATGGGCCGATTGGCGGTCGAGGCCCGCGACGCCAAACGATCAATTGAACTGATGCAGAAGGTGGCGGATCTGCCCGATCGCCCGCTGAGCTTCGAAGGAAAGGTGCTCTTCGGGCTTCGCGATGCGGCCCTTTCGTCACAGGCGCGGGCGGCACTGCTTGGCCTTGATATATCCAAGACCGTAGAAGAGCAGAAGGAGTGGGTTGCGCAGGCCGAGGGCTTCCGCAAAAAGATCGAAGCCCGCGCGGGCGGCGATGCTGAGCTGCGCAAATCCCTCCTGTTCATCGATGGCCGCCTGGAACTTGTCAAGAACAATCTGGCCACCGCGCGCAAGCTCCTGGCCGACTACTCCGACCAGACCAACCGCACCGACCCTGATGCGCTGCGCCTGCTGACAAGCGTGCTCGTAACCCTGCGCGATGATGGTGCCGCCCGTCAGCAGCTTGAGCGCTTGCGCGAGCTTGGCTTTGATAACTCGCGCACCGATGAGCTTCTGGCCGACCTTGAAGGCCGAATCGGCAACCGCAGCGCCATGATCCAGGCGCTGCAGCGGGCTGCCACCCGCGAGTCCGACCCTGCCCGCCGCACCGCATTGCAGCAGCGCGCCGATGATTTGCAGAACCTTGATGATCCGAAGCAGCCAGCCTTCAAGGAGCTTCGCGCCATCCGCGACATGCTCGAGAAGGCCGACCCCGACATCGACCAAGCCCGCCAGCGCACGATTACACTTGGCCGCAACATCCCCGACAGCCCGCTGGCCCGCTTCCAGATCGGCGCACTGCTCTTGCAGTTTGGCCCCACTGAGGTTTTTGGTGAATATCTCAAGCGGCTTTCCGAGAAGGCAGGCGAGAGGGACAACATCGTCCTCCGTTTGACAGCCATGGCCGCTGCGCCCAGCACCGTGGATGAAGCCGTCAAGGCCATCGATGAGAACCCCGCGCTTGACAACCAGCAGAAAGCTGTGCAGAAGCTCGTGCTCTTCATGCAAAATGGAGATCGCACCCGCGCTGATGCCGCCCTTGACGAGCTCGAAAAGATCAACGTCGATCACCCACTTGTGATCTCCAACCGCTTTGAGCGCGCGGTGGCCGACAAGAAGCTGGATGTAGCCCGTCAACTAGTCGATCGCGCAGTGGCCAAGAACGTGGACAATACCGGCGGTCTGATCTTCAAGGCCCAGCTCGCTGTGGCTGAGGGCAAGATTGAGGATGCCGTTCGCTTTGCCGAGGAGGCAACCAAGGTCGACAAGCTCTCGGCTGGCGCCTGGCGGGTACTCGGCACTTTGCAGGCCCAGCTTGGGCGCACGCCCGAAGCCATCGTCGCCTTCAATCAGGCCTTGCAGATTCGCCCAGATGAGGTATCAACAGTCGTTCAGCTCTGTGATGCCTACGTCAAGACCGGCCAGACGGCCGATGCGCTGCGGATTGCGCGTGCGGCGAAGAGCCGCATGGAGGGCAACCAGGCATTTCAGAACTACTTGCTCAAGCTCGAGAGTGAGTATGGCGATGCGCGCGAGGCCACCAAACGCCGCGAAGTCAGCTTTAACCAGAATCCGCTGAACGGACAGAACACCGCTGAGTATCTGCTCGGCCTGCTCAAGAGTCGCGACTTCGAGCGCATGGATGCCGCAGTTGTTAAACTTGAGAAGCTTGAGCCGGTCAAGGATCAGGCCCTGCAGTATCGCGCGCTCTATCACGCAGCGATGGAGAATCTGCCCAAGGCCATCGAGGCCTTTGACCAGGCGATTGCCGCCGTGCCGGAGGACAAGCGCGCGGGTGCTGAGCATTTCAACTTTGCACAGGTTGCGCTGAATGCCGGTCTGCCGGAAGTTGCCATCGCCATCTCCGAGAAGGGCCGCAAGTATCAGGCCGCGGGCGCGACGGATCTTGACCGGCTGCTGGGCGACACCTACTTCAAGATCGGCGATTTTGCCAACGCCTCAACGACCTACCGCCGCGCCTTGGAGACTGGCAAGAGCGACCCGAACAATGCCATCGCGCTGCGACTGGCCGATACGCTGCTTCGCAGCGGCAAGAATGATGATGCCGCAGCGGTGCTCTCCACAATCAGCACGACCGACGACGCCACCAAGATTAACGTGCTGCTGCTGCGCTCCCAGGCCGAGCAGCGGGCCGGCAAGTTCGATGCCGCGCTTGTCAGCATCAACGAAGTACTCAAGCTCGATTCGCGTTCCGTGCTCGGGTTGATCCGCCGGGCCGAGATCCTCACCGGTAATCCGGCCACCGCCGCCAACGAGAACTCTCGCAAGGATGTCATTGCCGACCTGGAGGCCGCACTTCGCCTGATGCCGGGCAACACCGCGGCCCGCCGCTTGCTCGCTTCAGTCATCTACCAGCAGGGTGGATCCGAGTCGCTGGCCAAGGCGATCGGCATCATGCGCGAGGGCATCCGTCTAGACCCGGACAACGGCGAGCTTCGCGTCGCGGTTGTGCAGGACCTGATGGTGCTGGTCCGCTTTGACGAGGCGATCGCCATCCTCGATGAGGCGATTGCGCGACCTGGTGACAAACGCCAGTGGTATGGCATGTCAGGTGACATTCACGCCAGACTGGGTCGCTCGGCGCAGGCCGCAGAAGCATTTGGCAAACTGTGGGAGTCTGAGAAGAACCCCGTTGTGGCCGAGCGCTACGCCGCGGCACTGCTGGCAAAGACCCCGCCCGACACCGCGACGGCTCGCCAGGTGCTCTCGGAGAAGACGATCAACATCGATAAGGTTCCGACGCTGCTGCTGGTTCGCGCCCGCGCAGCGATGCTTGAGGGCCGCGAGGCGGACTGGACGCGTGATGCCCGCACGGCTTGGGCAGCGACCGATACCAGCGAATTTGGCGGCGTCTCGGCCTATTTCGCCCAGTTGCTGCGTCAGGTCTTCCGCCGCCCGGGCGATGCGCGACCGCGAATGGCTGATGCCGACCGGTTCATCGAGACACTGCGCCCCGCTGGCGGCTGGCCTGAGACGGCCGATCTGGCGATTGCCATCATGCGACTCTCGGGAGACGAGCCAAGCAAGACCCGCGCCTTGGCAAGCTTGAAGAACATTGCAGAGAATGGCAAGGACAACGTACTTCGCTATCAGGCCCGGCGCATGGAAGCGGGCGAGTTGATTGGCGCCAAGAAGTATTCAGAGGCCATTGAGCGCTATCAGCAGGCAGAGGCGCTGAATCCCGGTGCATTTGAGAATCTCAATGACATGGCCTTTGTGCTCGGCAAACACTTGGGCAAGTATGCAGAGGCATTGCCGATGGCTGAGAAGGCCGCAGAGCTCGCACCAGCCAACGTCTATGTGCTCGGCACGCTTGGAACGATCTACCTTGGCTTGCAGAAGTTCGATCAGGCCGAAAAAGCACTCATCGCCGCGCGACAGCTCGGAGGGGACTCGGTCCAGCGGGCATCCCCGCTGATCCGGCTGACGGAGGTGCGGCTGGCCAAGGGCGACACGAAGGGCGCGGCAGACTATTACCGCGATCTGAACCTGCTGATCGAGAATGAGCGCGAGCCCAAGACCATTCGCACAGTCTTTGCTGAAGACCTGGAGAAGCTCGACCGGGCCATGGCCTCCGCGCGTTAACCTGCGGGCGGCCAAAGGCCTCGCAGCCGTCTGCACTAAACCCGTGTCTTGCTGCCACCGCAGCCAGACACGATTGACCGAGAACGAACTGTCTTGATTCGCCAGGTTTGATGATTCATCCGACCAGTTCGATCTGCCATGCCAGGCCCCCCGCCTCGGCTTTGCCTGCCAAGGAATGACCATGAGCACTGTTGCCAACACCAGACCCATGAATGCACCGCGCCCAGCCCAGCCAAACTCCGCGGCGAGTTCAGGGGGCGGCGTCGCGATCGACCCCGTGCGCATCTTGCGAATGTACTGGATCCCGCTTTTGCTCTCCGTGCTGATCGGCGCTGGGCTCGGAATTGCCGCATACATGATGCTCGTGCGCGTTTCGCCACGCTACGACTCAGCGGTTCTGTACGAGGCGCTGCCTCCCTCCGCCACACTACGTGGAAGCAACGAAGGTCTCGGCCTTCGCGACGAGATGGAACGATTCATTGCCACACAGGTCATCACCATGACCACCGACCGGATTCTGCGCGAAGCGCTCAAGAAGCAGGAAGTGTCCAGCACCGAGTGGGCAAAGCAGTTTGCCGACCGTGAGGGCCGCATGGTCGAGGCCGATGCACTTCGCGAGCTCAAGGAGATCGTCGGCGCGCGGCCCCGCATCGGCTCCAACTTGCTCTCGCTGACCGTTCGCGCTGCCAAGAACACCGACGCATCGGCGCTCGCCAATGCCGTTCACCGCTCGTATTTTGAGGATCTGGCCGCGCTGAAACTCAATGTGACCAACGAGCGCCGCGAGCCACTCTCCCAAACGCTCCGCGACCTGACTACCAAGGTTGATCAGATCGATCAGACCATCTCCCGCATCGTCCGCACCAACCAACTTGAGGACACGGGCCAGCGTAACGCCATGACCTCGGTGGAAGTTGAGATTACCAACCTTCAGCCGCGGCGTGCAGAGGCACTCCAGCGTCAGGCCGCCACCGAAGAGCGGCTCTCCAAGCTCCAGGCCTCAATGGGTGGCGAGGGTGGCGTGCCAATGTTTACCGATGAGCAAAAGGAGATCTCGGAGCGCGACCCGGTGGTGCTCAGCAGCAAGCAGCGGCTGACGGAGTATCAGGTATCCGACTCGGCCATGCGCGATCGGGGCCTGGGTGAGAGCCACCCCGACCGTGCGCGGATGCGCGCCATGATGGATGCCATTCGCCTTGAGATCGAGCGTGTGCGCAGTGAGTCGCTCCGCAAGCTCTTTGATGCCGATATTGAAGCCGCCAAGCGCGCCACCGACAGTGTGAAGCAGGAGATTCGCACGATGGACCTGCGCCTTGAGACCCTCAAGGCCGAGAAGACCAAGGTGGCCCAGGCCCTGCTGGAGCTTGAGAACCTGCGGGTGACCAAGGCCTCCTTTGTTGAGGAGCGCAACAGCATTCAGCAGTCGCTGACCAACCTTGACGAGCTTGGCAAACTCCAAGGTGCAACGCGCATCGACCGCGTTCGACTCGTTCAGCCCCCGCTGACCCCCGATGAGCTTGCCTTCCCCTCGCTCAAGACGACGGTGCCTGCTGGCGTCATCCTCACGCTCGGACTCACCCTTGCCTTCGTCGTGCTACGCGAGCTGCTCGACACGCGCATTCGCACCCCAGCTGATGTTGCCCTGATTCGTGGTGCGCGCCTGCTCGGCAGTGTGCCGCGGGCAGATGAGGACCCGACGCGACCGGTCTCGCCCCAGACGGCCTTCCGCGACAGCCCCACTGGCGCCATCAGCGAGGCGTTCCGCCAGATGCGCTCGCCTCTGCTCAAGAAAATGGTCGCCGGTGGGCACAAGACACTGCTGGTCGTCCCTGCCGCACCCGGCTCGGGTGCCAGTACCGTTGCATCCAACCTTGCCCTTGGCGCAGCCGCCAGCGAGATGAAGGTTCTGCTGATTGATGCAAACCTGCGTCGCCCCTCGCTGCACAAGGTGTTCAAGCTTGCTGAAGGACCAGGTCTGGCCGATGTGCTCAGCAAGAAGTGCGATTTGTCCATGGCTCTCCAGGCCACCAGCGTGCCTCACCTGACACTGCTTGCCGCCGGATCCTCAACCCTGCGAAGTGTGCCCGAGCGGCTCTCTGCCGATGCACTCACCGCAGCGCTCGAGGAAGCGCGTGGCAAGTTCGATCTGGTCATCGTCGACACCGCGCCCGCGCTGGTGGCCGGTGATGCCCAGGCGCTCGTCAATCGCTGCGATGCGGCCGTGCTTGTGGTGCGCGCCTTTGGCGAACGCCGGGGCCAGGTCGGCCGCCTTCGCGATCAGCTCTCCGAGGGCCGCGCCGAAGTGCTGGGCATCATCGTCAATCAGGTTCGCTCCTCAAGCGGTGGCTATATGCGTAAGAACATCCAGATGGCGTATGACTACCAGACCGTCTCACCGGCGTGAGCCATTCAATTGCGCAGCGGCGAATCTGTACAACCTGCGGACAATGGCCATGCTGGCAGCGGCCTGCGCTGCTTGGTCACTGGTGGTGCGGGCTTCATCGGCTCACACCTTGTCGATACTCTGCTCGCCGAGGGGCACCATGTCACGGTGATTGATTCGCTGGAGACTGGCCAGCGCAGCAATCTGCCCGACCAGGATGTTCGCCTGCGCATCATCATCGGCGACCTCGCACACGTTCTGCGCGCACAAGATGTGGGCCTGAGCCGGCTGCATGCAGCAGACTTTGACCACGTTTATCACTTGGCGGCGAGCGTTGGCGTAGGTCGCATCATGGCCAATCGCGTCA
>Ga0105047_10012142_pt1 | contig 13885 bp, 11 predicted proteins | sample MAT04_FD_78384 | JGI IMG/M metagenome (GOLD analysis project Ga0105047, IMG submission 78384) | Freshwater microbial communities from Lake Fryxell liftoff mats and glacier meltwater in Antarctica - MAT-04 (megahit assembly) | ecosystem: Environmental > Aquatic > Freshwater > Ice > Liftoff...
ACCCCGGCGGTTTTGAAGCGCAACACATTGCCCGAGGCCGCCTTGAGAAGTGCACTGGTACGGTCCAGGGCGACGATGCGACCCGTCTGGAGCATGGCGATACGACCGCACAACGCCTCGGCTTCTTCGAGGTAGTGGGTGGTCAGGAGCACGGTGTGGCCCTGCTTGTTGAGTTTTGAGACGAACTGCCACAAGGTCTGGCGCAATTCGACGTCCACGCCTGCGGTGGGTTCGTCCAGCACAATCACAGGCGGCTTGTGCACCAGCGCCTGGGCAACCAGCATGCGGCGCTTCATGCCGCCCGACAGCTGGCGCATATTGGCATTGGCCTTCTCGGTCAGACCCAGGCTTTCCAGCAACTCGTCGATCCAGGCATCGTTGTTCTTGATGCCGAAATAGCCCGACTGAAAACGCAAGGCTTCGCGCACATTGAAGAAAGGATCAAAAACCAGCTCTTGGGGAACCACGCCCAATTTGCGACGCGCCTGTGCGTAGTCTTTTTGTACATCGCTGCCCATGACGGTCACGCGCCCGCTCGTGGCGCGCGTCAGTCCTGCGAGGATGCTGATCATGGTGGTTTTGCCGGCGCCGTTGGGACCCAGCAAGCCAAAAAACTCGCCTTCTTCAATGTCGAGCTGCACGCCGTCGAGCGCCATAAATGTGGCGCCTTTGGGCCCGCGAGGCAATGGATAGACTTTGGAAACGGATTGAAAAGAGATAGCGGTCATGGGATCCGCTATTTTAAGCGGCAGGAACTCAGGTACGGGGCAGCAGCCCCTCGATTCCGTACAAAGTAGCCAAGTCGTCCAGGTGCGGGGGAAGCCCCTGCACTGCCAGCGACTTGCCCGCGCGCAAACAGCGGCGGCGAAACTCAAGAAGAACCGCCAGCGCAGAGGAGTCAAAACGCTTGAGCGACTCCGCATTCACCACCACCGGCGAAGCCTCGGCGGCCATACCAGCCGACAACTGGGCCAGGCAGGCGCCAGCACGGGCGTGGGTCAACTCCTCAGGCAGGCTCAGCACATCAACCCTTCTTTGCGTTGGCCTTGTTGCGCTCGGACAGCGTGGTAATCAAACCGTCCAGTCCTTTGGAATTGATTTCCTGTGCAAACTGGCTGCGATAGGTTTCGACCAGCCACACGCCCAACACATTGAGGTTGTAAATGCGCCAGCCAGCACCTTGACCCGGGGTTTTTTCCAGCCGATAGTCCAGCTGAATGGGGTCGCCACCGCCCTTGATCTCGGTGCGGACCATCACCTCTTTGTCTTCGGGTGTGGAGCGCATGGGCTTCATGGAAACGGTCTGATCCTTCACCTGCGCCAACGCACCGGCATAGGTGCGCACCAGCAGAATTTTGAACTCTTCCTGGAGGCGTTTTTGTTGCTCAGGGCTGGCCTGGCGCCAGGCCGGCCCCACTGCTGACGCCGTCATCCGCTGAAAATTGACGTGGGGCATGATGCGGGAATCCACCAAGGCAATGACCGGCGCAATATCACCGGTCCGCAACGACTTGTCGCCTTTGATGGTGTCGAGGACATCCACAGAAAGGCGCTTGATCAACGCATCGGGGGCTTCATCTTCGGCATGCACCGCGACACCTGCGCCCAAAGCAGCGATTGCAACGAAACCCACCAGAACCTGACGCAAAAAATCACGTTTCATAAATACTCTCTTCGACCCATTAGGGAAAACACCATTATCCAACTTCCCCGGCCGTCGTGTGGCGCGAGGTCAAAACCGGATTCAGGGGGCCGCCTCCGGCTCGGGCTCAGGCTCCTCTTCAGGCGGGTTACCGTCATACACCCGATTGCGCTGGCGCTGCAGGTAGGCATCCCGGGTGAAGCTGTATTTATCCAGGGCCGCCTCTTCCACCACGTCTCCCGCCTTGAGGTACCCGGCACGGGTATCGACCAGATTCAACACCGTCAAACCCGTACGCGTCGTGTTGTCATCGATGCTGTTAATCAGATTGCCCTTGAGATCAACAGGCAAGGCAACCACTTCGCGCAACGTGGATACACCCAGAAGCGGCAGGACCATATAAGGCCCTGGAGGCACGCCCCAACGCCCCAAGGTCAGACCGAAATCTGCGGGATGGCGCTCGACATTCAGTTCACTGGCGATATCCAGCACGCCACCGAGCCCCAAGGTTGAGTTCACCATGACGCGGCCAATGCTGTCGCCCGTCTCCCGGCCGCGCAATTGCAGGGCGTTATTGACGGCTGACCAGATGTCTGCAAGGTTATTGAAAAAATTACCGACCCCAGTGCGGACCCAGTAAGGCGTGGCGCTTTGGTAGGCCGTGGCCACAGGCTTGACCACGGCACGGTCCAGCGCATCGTTGAACGAAAAAACGCTGCGATTCAGCGACTCCAATGGGTCACGACGATCCGGATAGGGCACGCTGGCGCATCCCTGCAGCAGCATGACTATTACCATCAACGCCCACGCTATGGCGCTGAAGCCCCGGTTTCGCTGCACCGGACGCAAAGAAAGCATCGCTTGCACCATCATTATTTTTTAATCGGGTCTGCTGCCGGGCCTTCGGCCGCCTTGCTGAAGAGAAACTGGCTTATCAGGTTTTCCAGCACCACAGCAGACTGGGTTGCGCCGATGGTGTCGCCCTCTACCAGGTTACTGGCATCGGCCCCCGCTTCAATGCCGATATATTGCTCTCCCAAAAGGCCGCTGGTGAGAATCTTCAGGGAACTGTCCTTGGGAAACGCGTAGCGGTTCTCCAGGGCCAGGGTGGCGCGGGCCTGGAACGTCTTGTCATCGAACGTGACCGACTCGACGCGCCCCACCACCACGCCACCGCTGCGTACGGCGGCCTTGGGTTTAAGACCTCCGACATTGTCAAACTTGGCCATGATCCGGTACGTGGGCTGAAAACTCAGATTCAGCAAATTAGCCGACTGCAGCGCCAGAAACAGGATCGCTGCTGCCCCAATCATGACAAACAAACCAACCCATACATCTTTTTTTGAGCGTTGCACAACACCCTCCTCAAGTGGTAAACATCATTGCGGTCAGGATGAAATCCAGACCCAGAACCGAAAGGGACGCCACCACCACCGTGCGGGTAGTGGCACTGGCCACACCTTCCGGCGTGGCTTGTGCCTCGTAACCTTGCAGCAAGGCTATAAAGGTCACGGCAAAGCCGAACACAATACTTTTGACAATGCCGTTGCCAACGTCCTGCCAGACGTCAACGCTGCCCTGGATCTGACTCCAGAAGGCGCCGCCATCCACCCCAATCATGAGTACGCCCACCACCCAGCCGCCAATCACCCCCATGGCGCTGAACACGGCGGCGAGCAGGGGCATGGCAATGACGCCCGCCCAAAAGCGCGGCGCCAGAATGCGCTGTATGGGGTCCACCGCCATCATTTCCATCACGCTCAGTTGCTCGCCCGACTTCATCAGTCCAATCTCCGCAGTCAGCGAAGTACCCGCACGGCCGGCAAACAACAACGCCGTCACCACGGGCCCCAGCTCCCGCACCAGCGTGAACGTGACCAGCTGGCCCAGCGCATCGGACGATCCAAAGCGCAGCAACGTGTAATAGCCCTGCAGACCAAACACAAAGCCGACGAACAGGCCCGAGATGGCAATGATCACCAGCGAATAGTTGCCCAGGAAATGGATTTGGTCCCGTATCAGTCCAAAGCGCCGGAACGCCGGCCCCGCCGTGGCCAGGAGCCGAAAAAACAAACGCGCGCCATAGCCCAGATCAGCCAGCTTGCTGCGGGTGGAAAACCCGACGTCCGAGGGCTTGTACCAGCTCATGGTGCGACTCCTGGTTGCTGTGGCGTTGCGACCGGCCCAGGGCCAAAGTCTTCTTCAACGGAAACGCCGGGGTAATGGAAGCGCACCGGGCCATCCGGCAAGGCATGCACATACTGGGACACCAGCGGATCGGTACTTTGGCGCACCTGCTCGGGCGTGCCCTCGGAGGCCACCTTCCCATTAGCCAGAATGATCACGTGGTCCGCAATGCCAAACGTTTGCTCCAGTTCATGTGACACAAAGACACTGGTCAGTCCCATGGAATCATTGAGCTCACGAATCAGCCGCGCGGCAATCGCCAACGAGATGGGATCCAGTCCGGAAAACGGCTCGTCATACATCACCAACTCAGGGTCCAGTGCAATGGCACGCGCCAGCGCGATACGCCGGGCCATTCCGCCCGACACCTCGCTGGGCATCAGATCCCGCGCACCACGCAGGCCTACGGCGTTGAGCTTCATGAGCACGATGTCGCGGATCAGCGCCTCAGGGAGGTCCGTGTGTTCGCGCAGGGGAAAGGCCACGTTCTCAAACACGCTCAAGTCGGCGAACAGGGCACCGAACTGGAACAGCATGCCCATGCGGCGCCGTGCCGCATACAGTTGCGGCTGGTCCATGCGCGTAACATCCTGCCCGTCGAACAGCATTTCACCGGATTGCGCCCGGTTTTGCCCGCCAATCAGACGAAGAATGGTGGTTTTGCCACCGCCGGACGCGCCCATCAGGGCCGTCACCTTGCCGCGCGGGATCGTCAGGGACACGTCGTCCAGAATGACGCGCTCGCCGTAACCAAAGGTCAGATGGCGCAGTTCAACGAGTGAGGAATTGGAGGATGGGGCCATAAAAAACAAGAGCCGGATACTTTCCGGCTCTTCGATGATAAGGGATTCAGGTAAACCCCTAGATACACGCCATCAGCGAGGCAGATCGCTGACACCCATCAGGAACTCATCCACAGAGCGTGCCGCCTGACGGCCCTCGCGAATAGCCCAGACCACCAGGCTTTGGCCGCGTCGCATATCGCCAGCTGCAAAAACCTTGGACACATTGGTGGCGTAACCGCCGGCGAACTCCGTGGTTGCTTTGGCGTTGCCCCGGTTGTCCTTGTCGACACCAAAAGCGTCCAGCACGGTGGCGACCGGGTTGACAAAGCCCATGGCCAGCAACACCAGATCGGCCTTGAGCACTTGCTCAGAGCCTGCCACTTCGACCATCTTGCCGTCTTTCCACTCAACCTTGACGGTTTTGAGGCCGGTCAGCTTGCCTTTTTCCCCCATGAACTCCTTGGTAGAGACGGCGAACGCCCGCTCACATCCCTCGTCATGGCTGGAGCTGGTGCGCAGCTTGATCGGCCAGTAAGGCCAGGTCATGGGGCGGTTTTCTTCAGCCGGTGGCTCAGGCATCACCTCGAACTGGGTCACACTGATCGCGCCGTGGCGGTTACTGGTGCCGACGCAGTCGCTGCCGGTGTCGCCACCGCCGATGACGATAACGTGCTTGCCGTCTGCGCGCAACTGGCCTTTGAGCTTGTCGCCCGCGTTGACCTTGTTCTGCTGGGGCAAAAATTCCATGGCGAAATACACGCCTTCCAGATCGCGGCCCGGCACCGGCAGATCGCGCGACTGCTCGGAACCGCCCGTCAGCAAAACCGCATCAAAATCTTTCTGCAGCTGGGTGGCAGAAATGGTTTCCTTGGCCCAGTTGATGACTTTGGAATCCTTCGGCCACTCGCCCACCATCACGCCCGTGCGGATGGTGACGCCTTCTTTTTGCAATTGGTCCACGCGGCGATCGATGTGGCTTTTTTCCATCTTGAAATCGGGGATGCCATAGCGCAGCAAACCGCCTACGCGGTCATTTTTCTCGAACAGGGTCACGTCGTGGCCGACCCGTGCCAATTGCTGGGCGGCGGCCATGCCGGCAGGGCCCGAGCCCACCACCGCCACTTTTTTGCCTGTTTTCTGTTTCGCCGGCTTGGCCAGCACCCAGCCCTCGGCCCAGGCACGGTCGATGATGGCGTGCTCAATCGACTTGATACCCACGGCATCGTCGTTGACGTTCAGTACGCAGGCCGCTTCGCACGGTGCCGGACAGATACGCCCGGTGAACTCGGGAAAGTTGTTGGTACTGTGCAGCGTGTCAATCGCCGCTTTCCAGTCATTGCTGTACACCAGGTCGTTGAAGTCTGGAATGATGTTGTTGACCGGGCAGCCGTTGCTGCAAAACGGGGTGCCGCAGTCCATGCAGCGGGCCGCCTGCAGCTTGGCATGCGCGTCGTCCAGACCCACAACGAACTCTTTGTAGTTCTTGAGGCGCTCGACAACGGGCTTGTAACCCTCCTCAACCCGCTCAAACTCCATGAAGCCAGTGACTTTTCCCATGATTTCTATCCTTGTACGTTGAGACGACGCCGCCTTACTTGGCAGGCGCGGCTTCCTTCTTGCCAGTTGCTACTCTATTGATAGCATCTTGCGCAGGTTTTACGGCGGCTACAGCCGTTTTACGTGCATGAATCTCACCCAGGGCACGCTTGTACTCATTGGGGAAGACTTTCACGAATTTGGCGCGTGCCGTATCCCAGTTGTCCAGCAATTCGCGGGCGCGCTTGCTGCCGGTCCAGCGGTTGTGGTCTTCCAGCAATTTGCGCAGCTGCGCGTCATCGCTCAAGCCCCGGTGCCAGATGGCTTTGTTCATCGCCACTTCCTGCTCAGCCGCCGTCAGCACCTTCTCCATGGACACCATGGCCGTGTTGCAGCGCTTGGCGAACTGGCCGTCTTCGTCGTACACGTAGGCAATACCGCCGCTCATGCCGGCTGCAAAGTTGCGCCCGGTTTTACCCAGCACGGCCACCGTGCCACCGGTCATGTATTCGCAACCGTGGTCGCCCGTGCCTTCAACGACCGCAGTCGCACCCGACAGACGCACCGCAAAACGCTCGCCGCCCACGCCGCTGAAATAGGCTTCACCCGCGGTGGCGCCGTACATCACGGTGTTGCCCACGATGGTGTTGCGAACGGCTTCACCGCGGAAGTCGATACTGGGGCGCACCACCACGCGGCCGCCACTCAGGCCCTTGCCGGTGTAGTCGTTGGCGTCACCAATCAGGTACAGCGTGATGCCCTTCGCCAGGAACGCGCCAAACGATTGACCGCCGGTGCCTTCCAGCTGGATGCGGATGGTGTCATCCGGCAACCCCTCGGGGTGCACCTTGGTCACTGCACCGGACAGCATGGCGCCGACCGAGCGATTGACGTTGCGCGTCATTTCCATGAACTGCACCCGCTCACCCTTGTCGATGGCGGCACGCGATTTGGCGATGAGCACGTTGTCGAGCGCTTTCTCCAAACCGTGTTCCTGGAACTCGGTCTGGAAACGGGGCACATCGGCAGGCACGTTGGGCTGGGCAAACAGGCGGCTGAAATCCAGGCCACTGGCTTTCCAGTGTTCAATACCCTGGCGCATGTCCAGCAGGTCAGAACGACCAATCAGGTCATCAAACTTGCGGATACCCAACTGGGCCATGATCTGGCGCACTTCTTCGGCGATGAAGAAGAAATAGTTCACCACGTGCTCAGGCTTGCCCGAGAACTTCTTGCGCAGCGCCGGGTCTTGCGTGGCCACGCCCACCGGGCAGGTGTTGAGGTGGCATTTGCGCATCATGATGCAGCCTTCCACCACCAGTGGTGCGGTGGCAAAGCCGAATTCATCCGCACCCAAAAGCGCACCAATGGCGACGTCGCGGCCGGTTTTCATCTGGCCGTCGGCCTGCACACGGATACGGCTGCGCAGGCGGTTGAGCACCAGGGTCTGCTGGGTTTCGGCCAGGCCGATTTCCCATGGGCTGCCGCAATGCTTGATGGACGACCAGGGCGATGCGCCCGTGCCGCCGTCGTGCCCGGCGATCACCACGTGGTCGGCCTTGCACTTGGCCACGCCGGCTGCGATGGTTCCCACGCCAATTTCAGCCACCAGCTTGACGCTGATGCCAGAATGGGGAGCCACGTTTTTCAGATCGTGAATCAGCTGGGCCAAATCTTCGATCGAATAAATGTCGTGGTGCGGTGGAGGCGAAATCAGGCCAACACCGGGCACTGAGTGGCGCAGACGGCCGATGTATTCAGACACTTTGCCACCGGGGAGTTGTCCGCCCTCGCCGGGCTTGGCACCCTGCGCCATCTTGATCTGGATCTGGTCGGCACTGGTCAGGTATTCCGCGGTCACGCCAAAGCGGCCCGAAGCCACCTGCTTGATGCGCGAGCGCAGGCTGTCGCCCTCCTGCAAGGGCAGGTCTACCTCGACCACGTCTTCACCAATGATGCTCTTGAGCGAATCGCCCTGTTTGATGGGGATGCCCTTGAGCTCTTGGCGGTAGCGCGCAGGGTCTTCACCACCCTCACCCGTGTTGCTCTTGCCGCCAATGCGGTTCATGGCAACGGCCAGTGTGGCGTGCGCCTCAGTACTGATGGAGCCCAGCGACATGGCGCCGGTGGCAAAGCGTTTGACGATCTCTTTGGCCGACTCGACTTCGTCCACCGGAATGGCTTTGGCAGGGTCGATCTTGAACTCGAACAGGCCACGCAGCGTCAGGTGGCGCTTGCTCTGGTCGTTGATCAGCTGGGCGTACTCTTTGTACGTATTCCAGTTGTTGGCGCGCGTGCTGTGCTGCAGCTTGGCAATGGCATCGGGCGTCCACATGTGCTCTTCACCACGGGTGCGCCAGGCGTATTCGCCACCGGCATCCAGCGCGTTGGCCAACACCGGGTCGGCGCTGAAGGCGGCCTTGTGCATGCGGATGGATTCTTCAGCGATCTCAAAAACGCCGATGCCTTCAACACGGCTGGGAGTGCCGGTGAAATATTTGGCGACGGTCGCAGTGGAGATCCCGATGGCTTCGAACAGCTGCGCGCCGCAATAACTCATGTAGGTGGAAACACCCATCTTCGACATGATCTTGGACAGGCCCTTGCCAACCGCCTTGACATAGTTGTAAATGGCCTTTTCAGCGCTCAGGTCGCCCGGCAGATCCTTGTGGATGCTGGTCAGGGTTTCCATGGCGAGGTAGGGGTGCACCGCTTCTGCACCGTAGCCTGCCAGCACCGCAAAATGATGCACTTCACGCGCAGTGCCGGTCTCGACCACCAGGCCGGCGGTGGTGCGCAGTCCTGCGCCCACCAGATGCTGGTGAATGGCGGACAGGGCCAGCAGCGCAGGGATAGCCACCTGCGTGGCGCTGATCGCGCGGTCGCTGATGATGAGGATGTTGTTGCCACCCTTGATCGCGTCCACCGCTTCGGCGCACAAGGACGCCAGCTTGGCTTCGACGCCCTCATGGCCCCACACCAGTGGGTAGGTGATGTCGAGCGTATAGCTGCGGAACTTCCCTTGCGTGTGCTTTTCGATGTCGCGCAGCTTGGCCATATCGGCAAAGTCCAGCACGGGCTGGCTCACCTCCAGGCGCATCGGCGGGTTGACCTGGTTGATGTCCAGCAGGTTGGGCTTGGGGCCGATGAAGGACACCAGACTCATCACAATCGCTTCGCGGATCGGGTCGATTGGCGGGTTGGTCACTTGCGCGAACAACTGCTTGAAGTAGTTGTAAAGCGGCTTGTTTTTGTCGCTCAGCACCGCCAGGGGGCTGTCGTTGCCCATGGAGCCGATGGCTTCCTCGCCCGCGCTGGCCATGGGGGCAATCAGAAACTTGAGGTCTTCCTGCGTGAAGCCGAAAGCCTGTTGACGATCCAGCAAATCGGGGCTGGAATGCTTCATTCCCGCAGATTGCGGCTCCGTTGCAGTCACAGGCAGTTCCTGGGGCGATTCCCCCGCCGTCAGAACCACCACGTCATCCAGACGAATGCGCAGGTTTTCGATCCACTGCTTGTAGGGCTTGGTATTGGCCAGGCTGGCTTTCAGTTCTTCGTCGTCGATCATGCGGCCCTGCTCCAGATCGATCAGGAACATCTTGCCAGGCTGCAGGCGCCATTTGCGCACGATCTTGTTTTCGGGCACCGGTAGTACGCCGGACTCCGATCCCATGATGACCAGGTCGTCGTCGGTGATGCAGTAGCGGGATGGGCGCAGGCCATTGCGATCCAGGGTGGCGCCAATCTGGCGGCCGTCGGTGAAGACAATAGACGCCGGGCCGTCCCACGGCTCCATCATCGCGGCATGGTATTCATAGAAGGCCTTGCGGCGCTCGTCCATGGTGGTGTGCTGTTCCCAAGGTTCGGGAATCATCATCATCACAGCCTGGCTGATGGGGTAGCCCGCCATGGTCAACAGTTCCAGGCAGTTGTCGAACGTGGCGGTATCCGACTGACCGGCAAAGCTGATGGGATAGAGCTTTTGCAGATCAGACCCGAGCACGGGGGATGACATCACGCCTTCTCGTGCCTTCATCCAGTTGTAGTTACCCTTGACGGTGTTGATTTCCCCGTTGTGCGCCACATAGCGGTACGGGTGGGCCAGCGGCCATTCGGGGAAGGTATTGGTGGAGAAACGCTGGTGCACCAGGCCGAGTGCAGAGACGCAACGAATGTCGCTCAAATCCTTGAAATACACACCCACCTGGTCGGCCAGCAGCAGACCCTTGTAGACCACGGTGCGACTGGACATGCTGGGCACGTAATACTCTTTGCTGTGCGTCAGCTTGAGCGCCTGAATATGGGCACTGGCGGTCTTGCGGATGACATAGAGTTTTCGCTCCAGTGCGTCCTGCACGATCACATCGTTACCGCGGCCGATGAAGACCTGGCGCAGCACTGGCTCTTTTTCGCGCACGGTGGGTGACATCGGCATATCGCGGTTCACGGGCACATCGCGCCAACCCAACAGCACCTGGCCCTCGGCCTTGATGGCGCGCTCCATCTCCTGCTCGCAGGCCAGACGGGAAGCACTCTCCTTGGGCAAAAACACCATGCCCACACCGTATTCGCCGGGTGGCGGCAAGGTGGCGCCCTGCGCGGCCATTTCTTCGCGGTACAGCGCATCCGGCAGCTGAATCAGAATGCCGGCGCCATCGCCCATCAGCTTGTCCGCACCGACAGCACCCCGGTGGTCCAGATTCTGCAGAATCTGGAGCGCATTTTTGACAATGTCATGCGACTTGATGCCCTTGATGTGGGCCACAAAGCCCACGCCGCACGCGTCGTGCTCGTGTTCCTTGGAATACAAACCGTTGTTCTGAAGATGTTGGATCTCTGCAGCCGTAGTCATGGCGCACTCCTAAAGTAATTGCACTGGGATGTAGAGAATACTGCAACGCAACAAAGATGCCAAGCACAATAATAAGGGTCAGATCCCAATTAAAAAAAGCGGCCGACAACTCGAGATAAATTGGGGACACATCAAAAAAAGTAGCGCCTCAAGCACATGGGAAGCGGGCTACAGCCATTTTTAGATATATCAGCCGGATGAAACTGGCCGTCCAGCAGTGCTTTTCGTTACCCGCCGCTGGGTTATTTTTTGTATTTCCGCCACAAAATCGGGATCACCCAAGGCCCAGCCGCGCAAGGCAGCGTCCGTCAAGGCCGCCTGCTGCACCGGACTGAGGCCTTCGCGCACCCGCTCCGCATAGGCGGCCTCGCGGGCAAACGGCGTGTTACCCAACTCCCAGACCAGCGAATGCGGGGTAATGAGCTTGTCGGTGCGCTGACCAATATAGTGCGTGTGGCTGGACCAGGGGTAGTCCCGCGCCTGCGCAACAACGCCTGCGCGCACCGGATTGAGATCCATGTAGGCCATGCAGGGCAACAGGTAGCGTTCTGCCTGAATCACGGTCGATCGGTATCGCCCTTCCCACAAGGTGCCACTGCGTTTTTGCGTGTCATTGAAGTAGCGCACGTAGCGCCGACCCACGGCCTGCATCATTTGTGACAAGGCATTGGTGCTTGGGGGCGTTGCCAGCAAGTGAAAGTGGTTGGCCATCAGCACGTAGGCGTGGATGGCAACCCCGAACTTGCGGGCACTGGCATCCAGCAAATCCAGCAGGACCTGGTAGTCGGCGGCCGACGCAAAAATGGCTTGGCGGTTATTGCCGCGCTGGATGATGTGGTGAGGAAACCCGGGCAGGGTCAGACGGGGAAGACGGGCCATGCAACTCCACCGCCTCCAGCGTCTTACCGGGGCGCCCTGGTCACGCGCACTTTGCTGCCCGTGGTGACAATGATGACGGAATCACCCGCGGCCAACACCTCGGTGCCTCTGGCCTGCACAATGGCGCGGCGCTCACCGCCCTTGAGTTGGACCAGTATTTCAGTAGCCTCTTCCTTGGTGGAGAAACGCTCGATGGCGTTACCAGCCGCAGCGCCTGCCACACCGGCCAGCACACCCAGCACCTGGGCCTCACGTTGCACGCCACTGCCACCAAAGCCGCCAATGGCACCCACCACGCCACCCACCGCACCACCGATGCCGGACTGGCTGCCATCCACCACCACGTTGCGCACGGACAGCACGATGCCATCTTGCACTTGGGACATGCGCTGGGCATCGCCCCGTTGAATCACGTCGGGACTGCTGCTGGCACAGGCCACCAACGTAGTGGCTACGGCCAGTGCCAGACCGAGGTTCAATAGTTGTTTCATTGGTAACTCCAAAAATCAGGGGTAAATGGTAACGCTTGCGGACTGAACGTGTCAGCTCGCGGATTCGTTGTCCAGCGGCAATGTAAAGCGGGTATCGAGCAGAGCGGTGAGCCCGAACTCTTGCAACAAAGCCTGCAGGCGCTGTGCCGCCGCACGGTTGGGCTTGCCGGTGTAGCGGGCAATGATGAGCTCGTTTTTCATGCTGTGCTCCCAGCCCACCAACTCGGTCACGGTGACCTGGTAGCCCCGCGCTTCAAGGTAGAGGCAGCGCAGTACGTTGGTGATCTGGCTACCCATTTCCCGGGTGTGCAAAGGGTGGCGCCACAACTCTGCCAGCGGTGTGCGGTTCAGTGAAAACGCCTTGCCCGCGTTCAGGCTGCGCGCGATCTCGGCCTGGCAGCAGGGCACCAGCACCATATAGCGCGCCTTCTTTTTCAGACCAAAGGCGATGGCGTCGTCGGTCGCTGTGTCGCATGCATGCAGGGCAGTGACCACGTCGATTTGCGACGGCATGGCCTGGGAGTCGGTGGAATCGGACACACTTAAATTGAGGAACGACATGCGCTCGAAGCCCAGTTTCTGCGCCAGCTCACGCGATTTTTGCACCAGCTCAGGGCGGGTCTCCACGCCATAAATATGGCCGCGCTCCAGATTCTTGAAGAACAGGTCGTAGATGATGAAACCGAGGTAGGACTTGCCTGCACCATGGTCAGCCAGCGTGACGCCCTGCCCCGCTTCGGGCAGTTCCTGAAGCAACTTCTCAATGAACTGGTACAGGTGATAAACCTGCTTGAGCTTGCGCCGTGAGTCCTGGTTGAGCTTGCCTTCACGGGTAAGGATGTGCAATTCCTTGAGCAGCTCAATACTTTGACCAGGACGCACCTCGGCAGCAAGGGGATTGGCGTCTACCGGCTTCGTCGCGCGTGAGGGAGCGGCTGACTGGGAATCCGGGCCGGTTTTGCGATGTTTCATGGGGTGATCTTGCCACGCGTGTGGGCATCGACATCCAGCGCAGCCCAACCATCGTGCCCAATGCGTTCCATCGTTTGCATATTGACCTCGAAAATAGCCTCCGCGTGGGGGAAGGCCTGCACCGCCCGGTCGATGCTTTCTTCCCGCAACAGGTGCAAAGTCGGGTACGGCGAGCGGTTGGTGAAATTGGTAATGTCGTCAGGAGAGGTGTTGGCGAACTGGTACCGAGGATGCAGGCTGGCAATCTGGAACACGCCATCGAAGCCTAGCTTGACCAGCAATCGGTCGGCCTGGGCCAGAAAGTCGTTGAACTCCAGAAAATCACCCAACCCGTCTGGTGCTATCAAAAGCGTAGTGTCTCGCGCAGCTGCATCAAGGGATGCGAGGTCGTTTAGCTCTTTTTTCAGGTCCGCTAACAGGTCTTTGTAACCTATGGAACGGCTGACGGCGTAATGCACCTGACCTTTGACATCGACCGCCTTGGCAAACGGGCACAGGTTCAGCCCGATGACGGCGCGCTGCAGCCAACGACGGGTGGTGG
>Ga0105047_10012143_pt1 | contig 13884 bp, 7 predicted proteins | sample MAT04_FD_78384 | JGI IMG/M metagenome (GOLD analysis project Ga0105047, IMG submission 78384) | Freshwater microbial communities from Lake Fryxell liftoff mats and glacier meltwater in Antarctica - MAT-04 (megahit assembly) | ecosystem: Environmental > Aquatic > Freshwater > Ice > Liftoff...
AGTAGGCCTGTAATTGGTCGCGGAATTCCTCGGGCCATTCGCCCGCGGTTGCCGCGCCGCCGGCCTTTTCCACGCGCCGCGTCCCGGTCGTATCCTTGGCTACTGCGCCGCGCGCGGTATCGCCGATGAAGCTGTTGTCATACTTCCCGCTGTTCCCGCCGGCCTTCTTCGACTGCGTCGCCAGCGCCATCATTTGCTGCATCATCTGCTGCATTTTCGGACTGCCCTTGCCGCCCTTTTTGTCCGGCGGCACCAGCAGCTCGATGATCGCCCCTTGCGTGGCCAGCACGTCCGCGTCCGTCTTCGGACGGCGCAGATCCGCCGCCACCTCACCCGCGAGTTCGAGCGTCTTCTCGATGACCGGCTGGAAATCCGCGAACTTCGACGGTGGCGGAGGGCCGCCCGCGGCGAGCGGATCATCCAGCGCCGGCTTGAGCCCGTCGAAGACGATCTTCTTCAACAGCGCGCCCAGCAACCCGCGCACGTCATCCTGCTGGCTCGCGACCTTGCCGGCGTCTTCGGCATAGCGGGCGTCGGTTTTCTTTTCCTCGACCATCTGCGTCTGCTCGCGCACGCCATCCTGCACCACCGCCGCGCGGACCATCGAGATCAGGAACTCCATGATCTCCGGGTCCATCTCACTCTGCCCGCCGCCCTGGCTGTTGCATTCGCTCTGGAGCATCGACGCCCACTCCTCGAGCTGCGCCCCCCATTGTTTGGCGCGGCCCACGGACTTGAGCCCAAGATTCTGCCGGACAAAGCCCGCGAGTTCGGTCAATTCGGCGACCACCTTCTTCTCCGTCATCTCCTTCTGGACCGTCTGATATTTTTCGTTCGGCACGCGCTTCACGAAACTCGCCATGTCGTTGGAAATGCTGTCCACATCCTTGGTGTTGGCTGTCTGCCGATCGGCCGCCTGCGTAAATTCCCTGGCTTTCGGCGCCGCGATTTCCTCCGGCTTCAACCCCGCCGTCTCCCGCGCCAGCCCTTTCAATCCTTCGGAAATCTTGTGCTCCGCCGCCGCCGCCGCGCGCATCCGGTTGTAGAAGTTGCGCGCGTAGAGATTCTCGTTCGTCGTGTTCATCTTCTTCGCCGCCTCCCGCATTGCCTCCAGCGCCTTTTGCTGCTGCTCCTGCGCTTTGGCCAGTTGCTCGCTGCGTTGGCCGGGCTGCTGCGCACCCTGCTGCAGATTCTGCGCGGCCTGCTGCATCGGCGGATTCGCCTCCTTTTCCAGCTTCTCCGTCAATTGCTTCCAGTCCGCCACCGTGCCCTCGGGGATTTCCTTGTTCCGCAGCGCGTCCTTCATCACGTCTTTCATTTCCTCCGTCATCTTCTGCATGGCCGCTTCGTTCGAGCGTTCGCCGGCTTCCACGCGCTTGGTGTTCTCGGCGGCTTTTTCAGTGCCCAGTTCCTCCTTGTTCTCCGCGATCGCTTTCGTCTCCTCCATCTGCCGCTCCTCATCGCGGATGCGCTCATCGAGTTGTTTGAGCACCTGATCCATCCGCTCGCGAATGCGCTCCGCGTGTTTGGCCGGGCTCAGGACATAGACCGTGTGCCGCCAGGATTCCGTGGGTTTACGATCCGGGAAATAGTCCTGCGCGTATGCCGCCAGCTCGACCACGCTATCCTCGGGAATCTTGTGCAGCGCGGGAGAAAATTGTGTCTCCGCCACCAGCTCCTTTCTCATCTGCGTGCCTGCCGTGCGCGCCGCTTCGCCTTTCTGGCCCGCGGTGGTTTTCTTATCGCCCAAGGTCCGCACCGTCCAGCCGAGCCACGCTTCCTTGAGCCCGAAGTCATCGCTCGAAGACACCGTCAGCTTCAGCACTTCATTGGGCAGAATGGCGATCTCCTGCTCGATGCCCTGCAACTCGACGCGGGGATCGGCGTCCTTCGTCGTGCTAACGCGCAGCAGGTAGGGCTGCGCGGGCGTGAGACCGTGCGCATCCGCCCAGCGGAAGGTCGCCTCCGCGCCGATTTCGGCGACGGGTTTGGCCGGCGTGATGAACGTCTCGCCCTGCACCTCGGCGGCTGGTTCCGCGTCGCCCGCCTTCATCGCCGCGTCCTTCAGCCCGCGGCTGGTTTTGCCCGCGAAGCTCACTTTGCTGCCTTCGAGAAATTCCGCGCTGCCGCCCTGGATCGGTTGCGTCGCCGCGGGATAGCCGAGATAAGCCGGCAGCTCGACACGCGCCGCGAGTTCCTTCATCTCAGGCCGATGGAGCGGGCGGATGGCCACGTCGCGGGTCGCGTCGCCGACGCGGATCGTCAGCGTGCCGTTCTGCGTTTGTCCGTTGAGTTGGAAAACCGCGCGCCCCTGATCGAGCCTCGCCTGCTGGGGTTCGTTGCGATTCAGCCGCGTCGTCGCAGTATCCGGCTTCCACGCGGAATCCGCCTTCAATCCGCACGCGATCTCGAACGCCTCGCCGTGCGGCACCACCAGTTCATTTGGCAGCGCCTCAAGGCTGGCAAAGGTGTAGCGGTCGATCTGCGCCCACGGCTGCAGCCAGCGGGCGAGCGCATTCGTCGCGGCTTTGGGTGCGAAGACAAACGGCGCCGCGGCCACGGCTGCGAGCACGCCCGCGGCCAGCGCCCAGCGCCGCGCCGGACGCACCGGCACCGCCTGCGCAAAATCAAAACGATCCGATTCCTCCGCGACCTGCCGGATGGCCGCGCGCAACAGCGCGGGCGAAATGTTCGCCGGCAGATCGTTCGTTTCTGTCAGCTCGATCACGCCCTGCAACCGGTCGCCCAGCGATCGGAAATGCCGCTGCAGCAACTTGGCAAGCTGCGCCGGTCCGCGCCGGTTCCACAGCCAATGCGCCGCCCAGGCGTGCGCCAGCCACGCGGCCAGCGCGCCGCTGCTCAGGGTCAGGACCGCCCGCGCCCAGCGCGGCGTATCGACGAAGCGATCAAACACAAAGAGCAACACGAACGTGGCGCAGAGGCCGACGAGCGCGCCCGCGACCGCGGCGAGCGTTTCCATTTTTCGCAATCGCCCTTCGTAAGCGCGAAGTTGCGTGACCAGTGACTCCGGGAGCGTGAAGGCGTTCATGGCGAGTGGGAGATTACAGAGAATGCGGGTGGCGGCGACGTTTCATTCGAAATCCGGGGAGCACGGGCGTCCCGCCCGTTGGTTTCGGCGTCCCGCCGAAATGAACTTTACCCCGGTCTGTTTTGCGGTGCGGAGCTCTTGTCATCTTCGGATGAGAAGCAAAAGTCCGTGCTGGCGAGACGCCGGCACCAACGGGCGGGACGCCCGTGCTCCCCGGATCGGAACTTCCCGCTCCATTCTCACGACAACCCCCCGATCTTCCGCCCGATCCAATACGCCGTGAACAGCCCGAACAACGCCGCGCACCACCACGGATCGCACCACAGTCGGAAACGCTGCTCCTCGGCTTTTCTCTCGGGCAGCAGGCTGAGGCTGCTGACCATCTGCGCCAGATCACCGATGCCTCCGCTCTTCCCCGCGGTCAGCGCGGCGATTTCGCGCAGCACCTCGAGCTTCGCGGGCCGGCCCACTTTTTCGAGCGTCGGCACGGTCACGTTGAGCTGCGTCTTGAGCCGCCGCCCCGCCGCTTCGCTCTTCACTTCGACCTCATACCTGCCGCCTTCGCGCGGCACAAACTGCCCGGTATGCACTCCCCACTCGGCGTTCTCCGCCACGAGTTCGATCGTTTCGCTCGTGCCGCTCGGCGCGGTCAGCGTCACCGCGACTTTGCCCGCGCTGATCGGGATGCCGAGCTTGTCGAGCACGGTCGCGTTGAGCCGCACCTTGTCGCCGCGTTTGGGCGTCTCCGGCGTGTAGAAAAAACGCACGCCTTCGTCCTGCGAAAGATGCCGCTGATGCGCCATCCAGCGCACCACCTGCCCCCAAAAACGGTAGTGGTAAGTGTCCTCGACGCCCTTGCGCCAGCGCCACGCGGAGTCCGTGCCCATGAAAAGCACCTTCCCGTTCCCCGCCGCGCGCGTGACGAGCAGCGGGATGCGTCCGAATTGATTCCGCGCGGCTTCATGCACCGCGAGCACTTCCGCGCCCGGCTTCGCCTTCACCACCGGCGCATACCAATAAAATCCCGGCAGCCCGCGCCACACTGCCTGATTCGCCGACGGGTCGGTCGCGAGCATGGTCAGCCAGTGGTCGCGTCCGCGGAAAGTCAGCTCCAGTCTTGCTTCCGCACCGCTCGCAAAGCCGGTGCCCTTCACGTAATCGGTCTCCACCGGCAGCAAATCCGCGAGGGCGGAATCGGCGAAGGATTTTCCCCGCCCGAGCGCGCCGGGAAGAAAGACGAGCCCGCTCGCCTGCTGCTCGATGAGGCCCTTGATCATCGTCGCATTCTCCGGCGTGAGCATGCCGCCACCGATGCCGACATCGCCGAGGAAAATGACATCGTAGCCCTGCAAATCCTCGCGCTTCGCCGGGAATTCCTTCAAGTAGCCGACGCCTTCGCCCATGCCGATCTCCGGGTGATAGAGCACCGTGTTCACCGCCACGCCGGGATCGCGAGTCAGCGCGTTGCGCAGGTAGCGAAACTCCCACCGCGGTTGCGAATCGACGACGAGCACCTTGAGGATTTCCTTCCTCACCGCGAGACGAAAGCCGCGTTCGTTGTTCGCCGGAAATACCTCCTCGCGCTCGACGGGCAACCGCACCGTGTAATCGCCTTCGCCTTCCGTTTGCGGCGTGAAAACGAGCATGTCCTGGACTTGCCCCATCGGCGGGAGCACCACTGCTTTCGTGCCCGTCGCACCGCCCGGCCCGCTCACGTTCACCGTCGTCTTCACTTCGCGCGGCAGGTGATTCTGGACCGTGAACATCACGCTGATCCGCTCGTTCACGAGTCCATAAGTCGGCGCGAGCACGGACTGCAATTCCACGTCGGGCAGATACGTCTCGCTGCCGACGCCGACGGCGAAAACCGGCACATCCCGTTGGGCCAGCGCCGTCGCCCCGGTGATGGGTGATTTGCCCAGGTTCCAGTCGCCATCGCTGAGCAGCAGCACCGCGCGCAAGTCGCCATGCTGCTTGAGCACGCGCTCCAGCGGCGCATTGATGTCGGAGCCGATCTCCGTTTCCACATCCGCCGTCGCACCTTCCACTGGCGGCTGCGCGAATGGTTCGACGCTGACCTGATATTGCTTTTCCAGCGCCGCCCAAAACTTCGCGTCGATTTGTTGTTTGACCCACTCCGCCCGCCCGGCGGTTTGTTTTTCGCCGGTCAGCACGTCCTCCGTTTCCATGCTCCCGGAGCCGTCCCACAGCACGACCACGCGCGGTTGTTCCGTCCGCTTCTTCACCACCACGCGCTCCGGCCGCAGCAGGGTGAAAGCAATGGCCAGGGCGATGACGAAGCGCAAAATGTGGAGCACGGTCATCCAGCCGCCGGAGCCCTCGCGCCGCATGCTGCGGACGAAAAACCATGCGGACGCGATGACGAACGCCACGGCGACGGCGACGACCCACGGAGCGGTGTTGAATTGCCAGCCGTCGATCATGGCGCGTGAAATGAGGGAGACGCCGGGGAGCACACCCGTCCCGGGTGTTGGTGCCGGCGTCCCGCGGGCCCGAAATTATTGCGGAGGCCTGAGGGTGCGGAGCTCTTGCCGGGGATTGACGCGGAAGGAAGTTCGTTTCGGCGGGACGCCAAAACTAACGGGCGGGACGCCCGTGCTCCCCGGAACTCCCCGAGCATCACGCGCCCACCTCCGCGGTTGCGCGCCTGGCCGTCGTTGCCGGAACCTTCACCGCGGGTTTCATCGGCAGCATCGCCTTGCTCGTGGCCAGCGCCATTTCCGCGCACATGAAGAGCATTGTCAGCACCACCATCGCCGGCCAGATCTCGCTTTGCAGCCGGTCGGCTTTGAGTTCGAGCGCGCCGGCCATGACGGTCAGCTTCACGTCGCGCAGCAATTCGGGCAGACGCGCACGATCGACGATCTCGGGGGCGTCCTCGGCCTCCGGCCGATTGAGCGCGATCCGGTTCGCGCCGCTTTGATAAACGCCCGCGTGCCAGCGCCAGTCGCGCCGCTTTTCGGTCTCGACCGCGCTCCACACTTCCTGCGAATCACCCGCGTGCCAATCCCCGGCCACGCCCATCGCCGGCGGAGCCAGTCGCTGACCGCCGAGCGCGAGGAGCCGCTGGACCATCGGCAGCAGCACGAATCCCTCACCGAGACTGCTCCAGTCGGCATCGGGCTGCGTGGCGCAGGCCAGGACGCGACCCGCACCGGCCTCGCGGGAAACGAGAAATGCGCGACCATCGGCGAAGGCTGCCGCGACGTGCATGGTCTCGCCCGCACTCGGAATCTGTCGGCGGGCGATGTCGAGTTTGCCCAGTGGGAGCGGCGTGCCGCTGTCCGTCCGGGCGAGCGGACCGTCGAGATCATCCCACGCGGTCACCCGGAACGGCGCTTCCTTCGGGGCGTTCTCCGCGGCGCTCCACGTCACGCCGAGCGGACCACCGGTGGCCTCGCCACCGGGCGGAAAGCAGAGCAGCACACCGCCGCTCTCGACCCAGCTAGCCAGCGACTTGGCCACTGCGTCGCCCGGGGCTGGAGCAGCCCAGACGACCAGCGCGGTTTCCTTCCAGGGCAGGCTCTCCGCCCCCGCGACCGACAGCACTTCGGCCGTGCGATCCGTGCGGGTTTTGTCCGGCGCGGCGGCGAAGCGCAAACGGGGCGCGGCGGGGCCATCCCCGACGATGACTGCGCGCAGCGGCACCGGCGGCGAGTAGGCGAAATAAGCGGTGTTGTCCTCGGGATTTTCGTCGGCGGGCAATTCGACCTTGCCCCAGCCGGCTTCCGTTTTCGGGAGGTCGAACTTGAGGTTCTGGCGCTGGACGGCGGCGTTGAGGGCCAGGTCGATCTGGCTCTTCGCGCCGTCGCGCGTGAGGAGCAGCGGGAGTGGACCTTTGCGCTCCGCGTCCGCCTTCAATTCCAGCGTGAGGCTAAGCTGCGCCTTGCCCGTCTTCGCATCGCGCACGCGCAGATCCGCCGCTTTCACGGCAACCGAAAGGTTTTGCCCGGGCGGCGAGGAAAGATCGAGAATCCGCACGCTCAGGCCCTGGCTGAGACCGGCGAAACGCGCGGCGATGTCCGGCCATTCCGGGCCATCCGGCCGCCAGTTGCTCGCCTGCAAATCGCTGGCCACCCACAGCTCCGCGCTGCCGGGTTTATTCTTCGTGAGATAGTCGAGCGCCGCGCGAAACATCGCCGGCAGATCGGCGGCGGTATCGGTTGGCTCGGCCATCTGCATGGTCGCCAGGGTCGAGGCGTCGGCGATTTCCAGCGGCTGGCGCAGGACGTTTTCGATCAATACGAAATGGCTGCCCACGCTTTGTTTCGCCGCTTGCGCGAGCAAGGACAGGGCATGAGTGCGTTTGCTCCCGTTCTCGCCGCCGCCGCGCGTTTCCATGCTCGCCGAGCGATCGAGCAGGATGAGCACGGTTTCCGGCGCACCGCCCGCCGCCGCGCCGAGCCAGCCGCCGATGAGCGGCCGCGCCATCGCCCAGAGGAGGAAGAGCAGCAGCAGGCAGCGGAACAGGAGCAGCAGGTACTGGCGGATTTTCGCGCGTCGTGTGGCCGCGCGATTCGCCTTGAGCAGAAAGAGCATCGCCGCCCAATGCACGGTCTTGTAGCGCAACCGGTTGAGCAGATGGATGACGATCGGCAGCAGCACCGCCGGCAGCGCCCAGAGCATCCATGGTTGCAGATAGGCCATCGGTCAGCGTCCTCCTTTGCGCGAGGCGCGCACGCGCTGGAGCATGAAATTCGTGAGCATTCCCTCGAAGGGTTGATCGAGATACGTGAGGTGGTAATCGACCTGAAATTGCCGGCAGCCGTGCTGAATCGCGGCGAGGTAATCGCGCACGGCTTCGCCATACGCCTCGCGCACCACCGCCGGATCGGTGATCAGATCCGCGCCGCTTTCCATATCCACAAAACGCACCGGTCGAGTGAAGTCGAAGTCGTATTCCTGCCGGTCGAGCAAATGAAAAACGGCCACGTCGTGCTTGAAGAAATGCAGGTGCTTGAGCCCTTCGAGCAGCGGCGCGACTTCGGTGAAAAGATCGCTGATGATGACGACGAGCGCCCGCTGGCGGATGCGCTCGGCGAAGTCGTGCAGCGTCTGAACGATGTTCGATTCGCCCGCTGGTTTGGTCTGCGCGAGCATCTGATACAACTGGCGCAGATGACTCGGCGTACGGCGTGGCGGGAGGTCATGCGCCTTCTCGGCGAAGCAAGTCAGTCCGACGGCGTCGCCTTGATGCACGAGCAGATGCGCGAGCGTCCCAGCCAGGCGCCGCGCATAATCGAAACGGGTTCCGCCCTCCGGCGTGCTCGTGAAGTTCATCGACGCCGACGTGTCGAGCACGACGTAGCAGCGCAGGTTGGTGTCCGCTTCAAATTCCCGGATGAAGAACTTGTCGGTGCGGCCGAAGACGCGCCAGTCGAGGTGCTTGATGTCGTCGCCGGGCGCGTATTTCCGGTATTCGGCAAACTCCACCGAAGCCCCGCGCGTGGCTGAGCGATGCTGGCCGGTCACGCTCCCGAGCATCGGGTTGCGCACATTGAGCATCAGCCGCGAGAGCCGCGCGATGGCACCCTGGTCGAGGAAGCCGAGGTCTTCGCTGGTGCTCATCGGATTTTACCGCAGAGGGCGCAGAGACGCAGAGGGCCGCAGAGGGGGGAATTAGGATTGAAGATCGGGCTGATCATCGGGCGCGGATTCGGAGAACTTGTTGACGATTCGGGTGATGCCGTCGGTCAGGCGCTCGACGTGAAAGTTAATGATGAGGCCGAGATGAACGCCGGTAAGGCGGAGATAGCTGCGGAGCTGCGCCTTGTCCAAAGCGGTCACTTGCTCTTTCGCTTTCAGATCGATGATGACTTTTTCCTCGACCAGCAGATCGAGCCAGAGCGGCACCGACAGGCTCACCCCCTTGTACGAAATCGGGACAGAGCGCTGCCGCAAAAACTTCAGTTCCCGAAGATGCAATTCATGGCAGAGCGCCTCCTCGTAAATCTTCTCCACCAATCCCGGCCCAAGTTCTTTGTGGACATCAATCGCCGCGCCGATCACCGCGTGAGAAACGTCATTCTCCTTCATAAACTCTCTGCGGCCGTCTGCGTCTCTGCGTCCTCTGCGGTTAAGCTCATTCGGCCGTTTCCTTGATCACCCGCCGGATGATTTCCGTGCTGTTGATCCCCTCACTCTCCGCATGAAAATTCACGAGGATGCGATGCGCCAGAACCGGCTCCGCGACGGCATGCACATCTTCGAGCCGCGCGAGATAGCTGCCTTGCAAGACGGCGCGCGCCTTGGCCCCGAGCACCAGATATTGCACCGCGCGCGGTCCCGGCCCCCACATCACCCATTTTTTGATCCACTCGGGCGCTTCCTCGCCCGCCGGACGGCATTTGCGGACGAGCTTCACCACGTAGTCGTAAATGTGATCCGGCACCGGTACGCGCCGCACGATCTCCTGAAAGCGCAGGATGTCTTCAGCATGCAAAATTTTGTCGAGCACCGGCATCGCGCCGCCGGTGGTGGACTTGGCGATCTGCAATTCCTCGGCGGCGCTCGGGTAGCCGACGTTGATCAGGAACATGAACCGGTCGAGTTGCGCCTCGGGCAGCGGATAAGTGCCCTCCTGCTCGATCGGGTTTTGCGTTGCGAGGACGAAGAACGGTTTCTCCAGCGTGAAGCTGTGTTTGCCGGCGTTGACTTTCTGCTCCTGCATCGCCTGGAGCAGTGCAGCCTGCGTCTTCGGCGGGGTGCGGTTGATTTCGTCGGCCAGCACGATGTTCGCGAAGATCGGCCCCTTCACGAACTCGAAGGCGCGTCGGCCGGGGGTGTCCGTCTCCTGCAAAATCTCCGTGCCCGTGATGTCGCTGGGCATCAGATCGGGCGTGAACTGGATGCGGTTGAAAGTCATCGACATCAAATCCGCGAGCGAATGGACGAGCAGCGTCTTGGCCAGCCCCGGCACGCCCATGAGCAGCGCATGTCCGCGGGCAAAAATGCAAGTGAGCATCAGCTCGATGACTTTGTCCTGCCCGACGATGACCTTGGCGAGTTCCGTGCGAATGCGACCATTGAGCGCACGGAGTTCGTCGATGGCTTGCACGTCGGCTTCGCCCGCCGCGTCCGTTGACTGTTTTTGCATAGTGAGGGAACCCGAGGTTGAGGCGGCACCGATCTTCGTCAGGACATCCGACGGAAAAGCGCCGCGTGTTGCGGCGGAAGAGATAGGAAGTCGGCGTCCGGTTCACGAAGAAAATTCCGCGAACCGCCGATATTGCCCGCTGAGGTGTATGCCGCCCGCGCGCTTACGCCGGTGCCGGCAGCTCGAAGAGATTCATCGGCGAGGAATTCGCCGGGTAACCTCCCTCCTTGTCCGTGCGCCGGCCATTGCCACTACTGTCGCGATTGGTCGAGGCGACGACGAAGCGCCGGGCATCGGGATGCAGCGCGATGGCCTGGCAATTGGGGAGCTGGGTGGCGGAGTTGAACGCTTCCTTTTCATCGGGCCGGAGGAGGAGGAGCTTGCCGTTGCCCGGATCGCCGCTGGTCACGGCCATGATGTAGCCGGAGGGATGCACCGCGAGGTCTTCGATGAAGCCGTCCTTGATCGCGCCATGGGTGAACTTGTGCTTCAATTCGCCGGTCGCGAAATCAAACGCGAGCAGCACGGGTGTACTTTGGACGGTCGCGCCTTTCTCGGGGATCGCGCCGGCGGCGAGGAGCGTCTTGCCGCCGTCGAAGAAGGCCAGCACGCGCAGGCCGCCGATGTCCTGGAGACGGTCCGTTTTGAAGAGCACGGTCGCGTCGAACGTGCGCGTGATATTTTTGGCGGCAAAATCCCAGGCGTGCAGGTGACCATGCTGATCGCCGAAGATCAGGTGCCGGCCATCGGGCGCGAACGTGAGCGCGAAGACATCGTCGTTGTGACGATGTTCGGCGACCGGCTTGCCGTCGGGCGTCCACACGCGCACGGCTTGGTCGCGTCCACAGGTGGCGAGGTGCGCGCCATCGCCGGAGATGGCGATCTGCCGCAGCCAGCCAGCGTGCGCGGCCTCGAGTTGCCAGAGGGTTTGCGGCGCATCGTCGGTGAAAGTCTGGGCACGAAGTTGGCCCCACGTGTCGGCGGTGAACAGCCACGGTTCCTTGGGGTGAAAAGCGACCGCGCTGACCCAGCCGTGATGGCCAATGACCGGAGGAAGGGGTTCAAGGGGCTTTTCTTCGAGGAGCTTTTCGCCAACGCGCCAGCGGCGCACCGTGCCGTCGATCGCGCCCGCGGCGAGCACCTTGCCGTCCGGGCTGAAACGCGCGCAGACGACCTGGCGATCCGTCGGGGCGATGAAGAGTGGTTTGAGTACGTTCACGCGAGTGCCTCCTTGATTGGTTTCATTTCCTCGTGCGCGATGGGCAGCGGCTGGCCTTTGTTCATGTATTCGTCGGACACCGAATTGATGCCCAGCGCCGCAAACCAGGTGTGAAAAAGGCTTCCGATGTCGTAGCCGTCGCTTTTCACCCAGGTACCCAGTTCGTTGGTTTCACCGATGACCACACCCTTGCGCACGCCACAGCCGGCCATGGCCAGGGACCAGGCTTCCGGCCAATGATCGCGACCGGCGTGGCCATTGACGCGTGGGGTGCGGCCAAACTCGCTCATCGCGATGACGAGCGTGTGCTCGAGTTGTCCCGACGCCGCGAGGTCGTCGAGGATCGCGCTAAAGGATTGGTCGAACTTCGGCATCAGCGACGCGTGGGCGTTGAAGTTGTCGCCGTGCGTGTCCCAGCCGTAGCTCGTCACCTTCACAAAACGCACCCCGGCTTCCAGCATCCGCCGCGCGATGAGCAGATGCCGGCCGAGATCGTGGCTCCCGTAGCGGTCCACGTCGGCGGCCGGGAGCTTGGTGTTGTCGAAAATATCGGCGCGCTTCATCAGTTCGCGCGCGGTGTCGAAGACGTAGCTGTTGGCCTCGGTGTATTCCGGCACGCGGTGCGCGGCGTAGCGCTGATTGAGCCGCGCGCGCAGTTCGTTCCGCGCGTCGTCTTCCTCGGCGGAAAGCGACGGATGCCGCAGCAGGTTCTCCGGCGGTTTGCCGTCGCCGAAGGCGAGCGAACCGTATTTCGGGCCGAGGAATCCGGCGTCGTCCGGGCGGAAGCCACCGCTGCCGGGCTTGATCCAAACATAAGGTGGGAGCTTGCTCTCGCCCGGTCCCATGAGCTTGGCCACGGCGGAGCCGAAGTACGGGTAGGGGACGCCCCGCGTCTTCGGGTCGCCACGCTGGATGCGCTCGACGCCCGAGGAGTGCGCGTTGTCTTTCGTCGAAAGGCTGCGGACCACACAGAGCCGGTGCATCTGTTTGGCGAGCTTCGGCATCAGCTCGGAGAAATGCACGCCGGGGACGTTCGTCGGGATGCTGCGGAATGGGCCGCCGAAGGTCGTATGCGGCTTGGGATCCCAGCTTTCGAGCTGGCTCATGCCGCCATCGAGCCAGACGAAAAGAACCTGCTTGTCGCGCTTCTTCATTTCCTCCGCGGCGGCGCGCGAGAGGAGGCCGCCGAGCGCGCCCATGGCCAGCGCTCCGGCTCCCGCGCCGAGAAAGTGGCGGCGCGAAATCGCGTGTTCCCAAGGGGTGCAGAGTGGGTTGTTCATTTTAGTGATTGGAGAAAAACTCGGCGGAACTGAGCAGCGCCCACGCCCCGTGACCGATGGCGCGCGGACGATCGGCGCCCTGCTTTTCCAGCCACGCGACCATCTCGCTGCGCTCTTCCGTCGTCGGCGGACGGGTGAGGATCGAAAGGTAAAGTTCGCCGGCGACCTGCGCGTTGTCGGGCAGCGCGGCGAGACGCTCGACAAGATTGCCGGGGCGCGGTTTGGACGCCCACAGGACGTGCTCGCTATTGCGGAGGAAAAGCGCGGAGCGGAGGGTCGGGTTCACGGTCAGCTCGGGTTCCTTCGGTGCGTTGGCGAAGGCGGAGCGGAAGGCGCTCTCAAAATCCGAGAGCGCGTAGCGTTTCGCGTCGTCCTGAGCGTCGGCTTTGGTGTTAGCGGAGACGCGCTCCCATTCGCCCGTCGCGCGCAGGAAAGCCCGTGCGAGTTGCTCGGCGGAAAGCGGACGTTCTTTCGCGACGGCAAACAATTCCTCCGGCGGCTGCCCGGCGCCTTCCGGGAGCTGGCTCGAACGCTGATAGGTCTGCGTCAGCGCGAGTTCCCGAATGAGCCACTTGAGATCGAAATTGTGCGCCACGAGTTCGCTCGCGAGCAGGTCGAGCACTTCGGGGTGCGACGCCGGATTCGCGGCGTGGTGCAGGTCGAGCGGTTCAACCAGCCCGCGGCCCATGAGCAGCCACCACGCGCGATTCGCGATGTTGCGCACAAACCATGGATTGTCCTTCGTTGCGACCCGCGCGGCGATTTCCTGGAGCGGACTGAACTTCGGTTTACCCGGCTGGTTCTTTTTCTTGTCGGGTTTCACCACCCACATTTCGTCGCCCTTGAGTTCCGGGATCGGTACTTCCTCGGCGAAAGGCACGCGCGGTCCGGTCTGGCCCTTCACAGCCGTGAGGACGGAGACGAAATCGTATTTCGCGCTGATCGCGCCTTCGCTGATCCAACTTGTCGCGTAGTCGCCGCTCGCCTTCTCGATCTTCGCGTTCTGGAAGGCGACGAAGAGCCCATTGAAGTCCGCCTGCTTGTAGCTTTTGACCGTGAGGTGATTGTGGCACTGCGCGCACTGCAAATCGACGCCGAGAAACATCCGCCCCGCGTCGCGCGTCAGGCCGGGATAATCGGTCGTCTGCTGCCCCACCTTCTCGAGGCGATTGATGCTGAAAAAGCCCGCCCCGCGCTGGTTCGCATCGAGGTAGTCCGG
>Ga0105047_10012144_pt1 | contig 13884 bp, 8 predicted proteins | sample MAT04_FD_78384 | JGI IMG/M metagenome (GOLD analysis project Ga0105047, IMG submission 78384) | Freshwater microbial communities from Lake Fryxell liftoff mats and glacier meltwater in Antarctica - MAT-04 (megahit assembly) | ecosystem: Environmental > Aquatic > Freshwater > Ice > Liftoff...
CCGTGATCGACGGCAGTTCCGCCAACGTCGCCAGCTTCGCCCCCTCGGCCGCAGTCGGTATCCCCGAGCCGGGGTCGGCCGCGCTGCTGGGCACGGCCGGCGCCGCCCTGCTCGCCCGCCGCCGCCGTCGCCGGTGCGCATAGGCTGGCCGTGGCCGCGGGCGGCTTGACCTTCCACAATCGCAAGGGGATGCGCCGGCAGGTCCCCGCGCGGGGCCCAGCCGGCCTCAGAACGCCAGCGACTCGTCCATCCAGTCGTCGCTCTTGAGCACCTGCCGGCGGTTGAAGCGCGCCAGCCGCTCCGCCCGCGCCTGCGCCAGCTTGATGAGCCCGTTCACCGGGGTGAGGCGCCACACCTTCCGCAGCCGCTTCGCGTGGCGGACGAACAGGTCGTCCTCCGCGCTGGCGAAAAGCTGGGCGCTGCCCGGGTCCCCCTGGCGGGCCGCCCGGCCGAAAAGCTGCCGGTCAACCCGCCCGGAACTGTGCGGCTCCGTCGAGATCACGTGCAACCCGCCCAACTCCACCACCCCCCGCGCCAGCTTGATGTCGGTGCCGCGGCCGGCCATGTTGGTCGCGACCGTGACCGCCCCCTTCTGACCCGCCATCGAGACGATGGCGGCCTCTTCCTTGTTCTGGCTGGCGTTGAGCACGCGGTGCGGCACCCCCGCCTCCGTGAGCCGCCGCGCCACCTCCTCGCTCGCCAAAACGCTGCGCGTGCCGATCAGCACCGGGATCTCCTTCTCGTGCAGCTCGGCCACCCGCTTCGCCACGGCGGCGTACTTCTTGTCCATTGTCCCGAACATCCGCGTCCGCTTCTGCTTGCGAATGCACGGCCGATTCGTCGGGATGCGCACGATCGGCCGCCCGTAAATCTGCCACACCTCCCCGCGCGATTCCCACGCCGTGCCCGTCATGCCGCTCAGGTGCGGGTACTGCCTGAAGAACCGCTGGAACGAAAGCCGGGCGAGGTTCTCCTTGTCGGCGGTGACCTTCACCTGCTCCTTCACCTCGATCGCCTGGTGCAGCCCGTGCCGCCAGGAGCGGTCGGCCATCACCCGGCCGGTAAACTCGTCGATGATCGCGACCTTCCCCTCCTCGTCCACGAGGTACTGCTCGTCGCGGATGAAGCAGTAGTGCGCCGTCACCGCCTGCGTCACCAGCTCCTCGCGGCGCCGCTTGCCGCGCCAAAACCCGTTGTCGGCCGCCAGCTCCTCGATCCGGTCCTGCCCGCGCTGCGTCAGCTCCACCTGCCGCACGGTCCAGTCCACCTTGAAGTCGCGCCCCTGCACGAGCTGCACGGCGAGCTTGTCCGCCTCGCGGTAGAGCGGCGCGTTGGCCTCCTCGTCGGGCGAGTTGGAGATGATCAGCGGCGTGACGGCCTCGTCGATCAGCACGCTGTCCGCCTCGTCCACGATCACGCGGAACAGCCCCGGCACCATCAGCCGCCCGCGCGTGTGCCCGGCCAGCATCATCACCGACGTCTGCGTGCTCGTGCGCAACGCCCCCAGCGCGATCTGGTCGCGCAGGAAGTCGGCGACCACCTCCTTCTGCGTTACGTAAACGACGTTGCGCCGGTAGTGGTCGATCCGCTCGTCCGGCGTCGTCTCGTGGACGACGTGCCCGACGGCCAGCCCCAGCTCCTTGTAAACCGGCCCCATCTCCTCGGCGTCGCGGCCGACGAGGTAGTCGTTGACGGTGATGATGTGGACCGGCTGCCCGTGCCACGCCCAGAGCGACGCCGCGAGCGACGCCGTGAGCGTCTTGCCCTCGCCCGTCGCCATCTCGATCAGGTTCCCCTGGCACATGCCCAGCGCCCCCATGACCTGCACGGGGTACGGGCGCTTCCCCGTCGCGCGCAGCGCCCCCTCCCGGATCAGCGCCATGCCCCAGTCCAGCGCGGCGTTCTTCAGCTTGCCGACGCGCGCCAGGTCCCGGCTCTCCTCGACCGCCTCGCGGAACGCCGTCGCCCCCAGCGCCTTGACCTCGGGCTCCAGCCGCTCGATCCGGGCGGCCTGCCGCTTCAGGCTCGACAGGACGAGGCGCTTGTTCTTGGCCCACCCGACGGCCGCGTTCGCCATCGCGTCGAGCCCCCGAAAGTCGGGCGCCTTCACGCGCCGGGCGTTAAAAATCGAATAGAACTCGTGGGTCGCAAGAGACATAGTGATTTTCGATTTTCGATTTTCGATTGGGATTCGCCTGCGGCCGCCGCCATCGCCAGCGGGCGCCCACAATCCAAAATCACCAATCAAAAATCAAAAATCGCCTACAGCCACTTGCCGTGGCTATGCTGCTGGAGGACCTGCAGGAAGCGGCGCTTCCACTGCCACACGAGGGGCTTCTTATCCAGGTCGAAGCGGACGTGGGCCCGCTGCCCGGGCAGGTACTTGCCGTCGGCGTTGTCCAGGATGATCGGGATGATGATCATCGGCTGTTCGAGCTTCATCCCCTGCGGGTCGCGCGGGTCGGACGCCACCGCCCCGCCGCCCGCAAACGTGTTGGACGGGTGGTCGGCGTTGTCCGTCGGCGTCGCCCGCCGGGCCGTCTTGTGGACCGGGTCCATCTCGAAGTGCGCGATCGCGACGGTCGCGATGTCGCCCGCGACGCGCACCTCGGCCTGCTTGTGCGACTGCGAGTACACCAGCGCCTCGTCGCTCTTGTCGGCCAGCGCGGGCAGCTCGAGCACCCGCCAGTCCACGACCTGCCCAAGGTCCTCCCCCTTCTGCACGTACTTCCCCTCGAAGCCGCGCAGGCCCGGCGCGACCAGCCGGCCGGCCGTCGTCGCCCGCACGGTCAGCTTCGCCTTCTCGTCCTCCGCGTCCTTGAGCTGGCTCTGCAGGTTCGCCACGCTCGGCTGCAGAATCTCGAACTGCCCCGGGTCGTTGTACTGCGCCCACTCCACCCGCGCCTGCATGGCCGCGAGGCGGTGGGTCAGGTCGAGAATCTTGTGCTCGATCTTGGGCTCGTAGCACTCCAGGATCACGTCGCCCGGCTTCACGTCCTGGCCATCCCGGGCGACGACGCGCCCCACCGTCCCGGCCACCGCGATCTTCAGCGGCTCGCGGGCCGAGGGCTTGAGGATGCCCGACACCTCGAAGTGCGGCGTGAAGGGGATGAACCCAACCGCGACGACGATGCTCGCCACGATCGCCGTCGTCCACGCCGCCGCCCGCCAGCGCTTGCGGTGCAGCTCCGGGTTCAGGAGGTGGTAGTTCAGGATCTTGTAGACCGGCACGAACAGCCACGTGATGATGCCGCCGATCGCCATCAGCACGCCCAGAACCGGCACCTGGTCGCTGACCATGAGGATGATCGCGATACCCACGAAGATCCGGTACGCCCCGCTGAGGACCGCGTACAGAAACAGCCAGATCCGCTGCCCGAACGGCGGCAGCGGCTGCTGCGACTTCACGCCGAACAGGTGCCGCTTGAACAGCCCCATCGCGTACTCGGTCGCCTTGTACCGAAGGTTGGGGATCTCGAGCCAGTCGGACAGGATGTAGTAGCCGTCGTAGCGGAGCAGCGGGTTGGCGTTGAAGATGATCGTGGACACGCTGGCGATGAACATCGTGTTGTACGCCAGGTGGTGCAGGAACGGGTTGCCCGTCGTGTTCAGCCACACGAACGCCATGATGGCGGCCACGAACAGCTCGAACACCATCCCGCCCGCGCCCACGAAGATCCGCGCCCACTTGTTCGGGAAGCTCCACGCGCTCGACGCATCCACGTACGGCGTCGGGATGAACACCAGGAACATCACCCCCAGCTCGTGGACCTCCCCCCCGAACCGCCGGCACGCAAAGGCGTGCCCCAACTCGTGGATCAGCTTGATGCCGACGAACGTCGCCCACAACGCCGGCCAGTTCCCCGGGTCGATCGCCCCCGACGCCCCGTGCTTGAGCTTGTCCCAGTGCGGCAGCAGCGTCACGACCGCCCCGATCACCACCGCCAGCCACACCAGCGCCCCCAGCCAGCTCAGGATCGGCCGCATCACCGGCATCCACCGCACGAGGAACCGGTCGCAGTCCCACAGCGGGATGCGCGGGAACATCAGGTTCATCATCCGCCCCTGCCACTGCTTCTTCTGCTGCTTCTTATACCGCCGCAGCAGCACCTGCGCGTCGGGCGTGATGTCCGTCTCCAGCAGGTTCGCCGCGTGGAGCTGGGTCAGGATCTGGATGACCTCGTTCTGCGTCGGCGCGTCGTCCGCGAGCTGCCCGCCCACCAGGTCCCACGCCTCCGCCACCGTCCGCGTCCCGTCGAGCAGCCCCACAAACTTGTACGCCGACGCGCTCAGCCGGTGGAACTGGTTCCCCGCCGGGTCGCGCACGACGTACCACCGGTCGCCGCGGTAAAACTGCCGCGAGATCTGCGCGCTCCCGCGCAGCTTCGCCTTCAGGTCCGCCACGCGGTACCACGACTCGGAAAACGTCGGCCTGAGTTGCTGCATTGCCATGGGGAGGAGAGTTGTTAGTTGCTAGTTATTAGTTGTTAGTGGCCAACGACACCACACTTGCAGCCAGCGCCCGTTGTCAGTTGCATTTGCCAACAACTAACAACTGACAACTGGCAACTCCCGCTCCCTCAGATCCACACCTTCAGCCGGATGAAGTCCACGAGGCGGTGGGTCCAGACCCACACAAGCCGCCGCTGCTCGATGCGCACGCGCCCCTCGCCCGCGAGCCCCGGGTGCATCCAGGCCGGCGGGTCCTTCACGTCGGCGTAGACGCTGAAGAGGTTCTCCCCCTCCTTCGGCTCGCCGACGGGCACCACCCGGGTGATCGCGAAGCTGTGCTTGTCGTCGGGGAAGCTCGTCGTGGCGATCTTGCCGTGCCCCGTGCCAAACGAGCGGTCCCACCACGAGTCGCGCTCCAGCGCCCGGCGGACCTCCTGGATGTCCCGGTCCGACACCTGCATCTTCGCCTCGATCGCGATCCGGTCGTTGCGCTCAGGGTCCACCCGCGCGATCTCGAACAGAACCTCCCCTTCCTTCTTCGGCGACCCCACCTGGTCCACCAGGTCACCCTTGAGGATGATGCAGTCGAACGGCGCCACCAGCGTGTGACGCTCGATCTGCGCGCCGATAAACTCCACCCGCGCCTGCAGCCGCCGGTACTCCGCCTCCGCGATCTTCGCCTCCGCCTGCTTCTTCTCGTCCACCCGCAGGCTCTCGAACTCCTTCTGCTTCCCCTCGGCCTCCGCCCGCGCCTCGTTCTGCTGCAGCCGCAGCTCCCGCGTGTCGAACGTCGCGATCTCCGCACCCGCCTTGATCGGCACGCCCGGCTTGTAGTTCACCGTCTTGAGGAACCCCTCGAACGGGGCGCACAACTGCCGCTTGTCCTTCGGCTCCAGCACGAACGACGCGTTCACGTGGTACATCGGCCGGAAGAACGTCACGAACGCCGCCGCCCCCAGCACCGCCACCACCACCAGCTTCGCCACCATGTGCTTGCGGCCGATCACCAGCTTGGCGCCCTCGCGGACGCTGATCCCCATCTTCACGAAGATGTTCCGGTCGTTGTGGAACCGGTCGTACAACTGCGGCGACAACAGCTCCGTCGCCACCGCCAGCCCCTCCACCATGTTCTGGTCCGGCGACGCCTGGGCGGGGAACTCCAGCGTCATCACCCCCACGACCTCGTCCTTGTGCCGCATCGGCAGCGACAGCACCGACACGCCCCCCTGCAATTGCGAGAACGCCTTGGCGTTGCGGGTCACGTTCGGGCTCGACTCGCCCTGCACGTTGAAGTAGACCGGCTCCTCCTGGTCGAAGCACTCCTCCATCACCCGCTCGAGCTGCACGATCAGGTCCTGCTTCTTGTCGAACTTCTCCGTGTGCGCCAGCGCCTTTACGCGCACGTACCGCCCCTTCAACCACCCAAGCGTCACCCGGCTCGCCCCCGCCCGGTTCGCCATCTCGTTGCACAGGTTCATCGCCGACGACGCGAACCCCTCCGCCGTCCCCACGGCCGACGCGTACTGCAAGACGTGCTGGTGCCGCTGCGCGAGCTGCCGCGAGTGCTCCGACACGCGCTTCAGCGTGAACAGCTCGAAGTACCCCGCCACGAGTTGCATGCTCCCCAGCCGCTGCCGCGCCCGCTCCAGGTCCCGGCACCGCGTGATCACCGCCGACACCGCCACAACCTGCCCCTCGCTTTTCAGCAGCGTGATCAGGCAGAACTGCGGCTCCCCGCCGTCCGGCGACCCCACCTCGATCGCCCCGTCCTTGTTCTGCTGCACGCACGGCACGATCAGGTTCTGAAACGCCCGCAATGCCGCCTGGCGGGTCTCGTGGTCCGACTCGTCCGGGCGGATGTGCGCGACGGGCCGCAGGCCCATCTTCTCCTCCTTCGCCGCCGCCCCGTCCTCCCCCGGCTTGCCCGGCTGGCGCTCGACGAGGAAACCCGCCGCCTCCGTCCCCGCAACCACGACCGCCTGCGTCGTCAGCAGGTCGTTCAGGAACTGCGGCAGGTCGTTCGACGCCTCCAGCAGCCGCTGCACCAGCTTCGAGCGCGACTGCCCGCTCCCCGGCTGCTCGCCCCCCGACGCGGACGACGAGGACGACTGCGACTGCGACGAATGTTCGATGGTTCCTTGGCCCACGGCTTTGTCCACCTCGCTGTGCTGGAGCGCCCCCCTGCGGGCGCTCGCGCGGCTGCTGCACTTGCTTCCACGGCGGGGTCAGGGCCCCGGCCGCTCGTGTGTCCGATCCGCCCCGCATTCTAACATCATTGCCCCGCCGCCACCCCCGTCACCGGCTCCACCGTCACGCTCAGCCCCGCATCCCGCGCGTCCGGGTTCGGCAACGAGAACCACACCTGCTGCATCCCCGCCCCCGCGTTCGCCACCGGGGAGCGGAAGTACAACGTCGCCTCCCGCGCCGGCTCGTCGAGGTCGGTATACTTCACCATCATCTTCGACGCCCCCACCTTCAGCTTCTGCGCATCCTTCGTCGGCATCCAGACCACCACCTTGAGCGGGTCGGTCACCACCATCGTCACCACCGGCTTGGTCGGGTCCAGCACCTCCCCCTCGTGCCGGTCCACCGACGCCACGATCCCCGCCGTCGGGCTCAACCGCTTCATCTGCTTGATCAGCACCAGTTGGCGCTGGTACTTCACCTTCGCCACCATCTGGTCTTCCTTCGCCTTGTCGATCTGCAGCACCGCCAGCTCGGCGTCCGCCTTCGCCTTCTCCCAGTCCGACATCGCCGCCACCCCGCGCTTGAACATGTCGTCCTGACGCTTGAATTCCGCGTCCTTCACCGCCTTGTTCTTCACCGCAGCGTCAATCGGCAGGTTCGACTCGGCCTCGATCTTCAACGCCGCCGCCTCCAGCTCCTCCACCTCGGTGTCCAGCTCGAAGAGCGGATCGCCCGCCTTGACCACGTCCCCCTCCTTCACATGGATCTTCTTGATCTCCCCCGACACCTTCAAAGTCAGCTCCTTCGCCCTGAACGGGGCCGTGTTGCCCTGCGGCTTCCCGGCCGCCGACTTCGCCACCCCGTTCACATCCGCCGCCATGGCGGCCCCGCCCGTCAACACCAGCACCGACAACGCGACCTTCGCAATCCACTTCGCCATGATCTTTCTCATGTGTTCTCCGCAGGTTATGTGATCTGCGTGCCCCGGACGCGCCACGGGCGGCGCATGGAATCTGCCAACTCGCAAGCCTAACTCTTCCGCCTCACTCGTCAAGGCGACGGATCCCCCCCTACCGGGAGCCGGTCGCTCTGGCCCTTCTACGTTACCCGCGCATCGAAAGATCAAGGAATTCTCCAAATCGCCCGCCCCGGCGGGTCACCGCCACCGCGCCGACCTCCCGGGACACTTTCCCTGTCCCTCAATCGACTGATAAACTGGGCAACCTTTGTCACTTGCGCCGTTTGTACCGCAGGGCCCGTTACCGGACCTTCGCCTCCAAAACCTCCCGCCCTTCCCTGCCGATAACAGATCCGGTGCCAGCACAGCCACTCCTCAACTCGACCGCCAACCCCCACGTGGACCTCCTCCTCGCCGGCCTCATCGGCGTCTGCGAGGAAGTCTTCCCCGGCCGACTCCGCGCCGCCTACCTCACCGGCAGCTACGCCGACGGCTCCGCCATCGCCTCCAGCGACCTCGACCTCGTCGTCGTCTTCCGCGGCGAACTCGAACCCAACGAGGCCGGCCGCCTCGCCGCCCTCAGCGAGTACTGCGACGGCATCAGCACCCTCCAGCTCAACCTCTACCCCATCGGCGAGGGCACCCTCTTCCGCCTCGGCGACGTCACCGTAAAGCTCGCCGGCCTCCACATCTGGGGCGAAAACCTCCGCCCCGCCATCCCCCTGCCCCCGCTGCCCGACTACCGCCGCGAGATGATGCACCGCCCCCTCCTGCTGCTCCAAGCCCTCCGCCATACCCACGAGCCGCTGATCTACCCCCTCGCCCTGCCCAACCCGGCCGGACGCTTCCACGGCTACGACCGCCCGGCCGTCCGCCGCGCCGGCCCCCACCAGGCCCGCACCCGCGAACTCGTCACCTGCATCCACTGGATCGCCACCGCCCTCCTCGCCCGCACGGGCGTCTACGCCGGCACGCGCCGCCAATGCCTCGCCCTCTACCGCCAGCACCTCGGCGACGAGTGGGCCACCCTCATCGAAGACGCCGGCCGCCTCTGCCGCGACCTCTGGCGCTACTCCCTCCCCACCGCCCCCGCCGACCGCGACCAGCTTCGCGCCCTCTGCCGCCGGGCCTTGGAGTTCGAGAACCACTTCCTATCGCATTACCGCACGTTCCTGCTAGACGAGCTCGCCTTGGGCAGCGTTCGCGACCAACTCGTCGCCACCCAGCGCCTCGGCCAGGTCCTCTTCCCCGACCCCGCCGTCGCCGACGCCCTCCGCCGCGGCACCGCCGCCCCCGACCGCGCCATCCGCGGCGCCGCCGCCGAATCCCTGCGCCGCCTCGCCCCCCTCCTCGCCCCCCCGCGCGCCACCGCCTGACGCCCCCCATTCCTGACCCACCCCGCGCCCCCACCCCCTCCCGCCCCTCCCAAGCCCAGCCATTCATCGCCGAGTCCCCCCAGCCCCGCCCGGTGACACCCCAAGCCGAACCCGCCCCAATGACCAATGACTAATGACCAACGACCAATGACTCCCCCCGCGAGCAAAACGAACCCACCTGCAACGGCAGCCCGTAAGATCGGCGCAGCGACCGTCCACCTGTGGTACATTTCCCGCCCGGCGTCACCGCCGCCCTTATCGTCGGCCTCTACATGCTCCTCCGGCCGTTCGTCGTGCGCGCCGTCGCCGCGCGCCCCGACGCCCCCAACCCCGGCGCGGTCCTCGACCGCATCGTCCCCGAGATCCACGTCACCGAACTCGGGGCCGCCCTCGACGCCATGGCCGCCGCCACCGGCACGCCGATCACCGCCGACTGGGCCGCCCTCGCCCCCGACGGCGTCACCCGCCAAACTCCAGTGGAACTGCACCTGAAACAGGTCGAGCTGGGCGACGCCATGGAGGTCACGCTCGCCCAGGTGCCCACGCCGCCCCTCGCCTACGAGGTCAACCCGGCCGGCCGCATCACCGTGATGACCCGGGCCGCGATGGCCAAGAATCCCGTCGTGCGAACCTACGACGTCCAAGACCTGCTCGACCGCGCCGACGCCTTCTCCAAAAACTTCCGACCGACCGCCGAGGAGGCCCAATACCTCTCGAAAACGCCCGAGGGCCGCAAAATCCTCGCCGCCCCCCCGCCGAGCCCGCCGACAAGTCGCTCATCACCATGCTCAAGGCCGTCGTGGACCCCGACAGTTGGGCCGCCCCGGCCGGCACGGGCTCCGCCACGATCCACTGCTGGGCCGGGCGCCTCGTCATCGTCCAGTCCACCGAAAACCAGCGGATGATCGCCGCCCTGCTGGAGGAACTGCGGGCCTTGGGCCCGACCATGCGTGAACAGCAAATGGCCCGCGAGGCCGCCACGCGGCCCGCGACCGAGCCCCGAAACGGCAAGTAGCGCCGGGAGCCTTCTCAATACCCTCGCCCGGTACTCCGGGAGAGGGCAGGCCCGAGCCGGACTGGGTGGCGGTGCGCGGCAAGCTGGCCCACGGCAGCCTCACCACCATCGTCGAGAACATCCGGCGGATCAGCGGCACTTGGCGACAATACCTGCGCCCCGCCGTGGACCGCGTCGGCTCCGTCTGGGTCGTCGCCTGCGACCCGGCGGCCCGCCCCTTCGACCTGCGCATCCACGACCTCAGCGACATCGCCGCCAGCGGCACGATCGCGGCCACACTGAACACCCCCGGCTCGCGCCGCCCGCCGCTGGAACGAAACATCCGCCAAGCCGTCTACGCCGCCGTCTGCGTCAGCGAGGGGCGCCAGCCCCGGCCGGGCATCCTCGTCTGCTTCGGCGGGCGCGTGCTCGTCCGCACCTCGCCCGCCACGCACGCCCGGCTCACCAGCGGGCGCGCGGCGGACGCGGGGCACGTGGAGCGCGGCCAATGACCCGCTGGTACGTCCCTTCACCCGCCCCCGTTCGTCACCGCCGCGATGCTCTCGGCCAGCCGGTCGGGGCTCGTCGGTTTCGTCAGGTGGATCGCGAACCCCGCCTCCCGGCTGCGGCGGATGTCCTCCTCCTGCCCGTACCCGCTCACCGCGATCCCCGGCAGCTTGCTCCCGCTCGCGCGCAGGCGGCGCATCAGGTCCACGCCGCTGCCGTCGGGCAACCCCAGGTCGCTGATCAGCAGGTCGAACGCCTCCCCCAGCGCCATCTCCAACCCCGTCGCCACGTCCCCCGCCGCCCGCACCTCGTGCCCGTCCATCTGCAAGAGCCGCTTCATGATCCGGGCCGTGTCCCCGTGGTCCTCCACCAGCAGGATCCGCAACGCCCGCTTCGCCGGGACCGGCGCGCCCCCGGCGCCGCCCGGCCGCCCACCCGCGTTGGCCGGCAGCGCTGCGTCCGCGAGCGGCAGCCTCACGCGGAACATCGACCCCTTGCCCACCCCGTCGCTGTGCGCCTCGACCGTCCCGCCGTGCATATCCACCAGCCCCTTCGTGATCGTCAGCCCCAGCCCCAGCCCGCCGAACTGCCGCGTGATCGAACGCTCTCCCTGCTCGAACGCCGTGAACACGCGCGGCATCAGGTCGGCCGTCATCCCCTGCCCGCTGTCGGTGACCTCCACCACCACGTCGCCCGCCTCGCGCCGGCACCGCACCCCGACGCACCCGCCGTGCGGCGTGAACTTCACCGCGTTCTTCAGCAGGTTCCAGAACGCCTGCTGCAGCCGCGTCGCGTCGGCGTGGACGACGTACGGCCCGTCCGGCCCCGGGTCCACGCCCAGGTGCAGTTGCCGCGCCTCCACGTCCGGCATGCACACCTCGACCGCCAGCCGGATCACCCCGCCCAGGTCCACGGGCCGTTTGTCCAGTTCCACCTTGCCCCGGATGATGCGCGTCACGTCCAGCAGGTCGTCGATCAGCCGCGCCTCCAGGTTCACGTTCCGCCAGATCGTCTCGACGTCGTCCCGGTACCGGTCGGGCAACTCCGCGTCCCGCGCCAGCAGGCTCGCGGTCGTCAGCACCGGCGTCAGCGGCGTGCGCAGCTCGTGGCTCAGCACCGCCAGGAAGTGGTCCTTCGCCAGCGTCGCTTCCTCGGCCGACGACTTCGCCCGCTCCGCGCTCACCTTCGCCGCCTCCAGCGCCTCCAGCGCCGTGCGGAAGTCGTGGACGTCCGTACACGTACCGTACCACCGCACGACCTGCCCCCCGTCGTCCCGCACCGGCAGCGCCCGGCCCAGGTACCACCGGTACTCGCCGGCGGCCGGCAACTTCATCCGATACTCCACCTGGTACGGCTGGCCCGAGCGCACGGACGCGTGCCACAGGTCCACGCACCGCTGCCGGTCGTCCGGGTGTGCCAGCGGCACCCAGATCGCGTCCCCCGTGCCGTCCCCGTCGAACGTGGACTCGCGCCACCGGCTGTTGTAGTAGTCCGCCACCCCGTCCGCCCGCGCCGCCCAGACCATCTGCGGCATCGCGTCCGCCAACTCGCGGAACTGCCGCTCGCGGCTCCGCAGCGCCTCCTCCGCCCGCGCACGCTCCGTGAAATCGCGGAACACCAGCACCACGCCCTGGATCGCCCCGTCCGCCCCGCGGATCGGCGCCCCGCTGTCGTCGATCGGCGTCTCGCGACCGTCCCGCGCGACCAACAGCGTATGATTGGCCAGCCCCACCACCGCCGCCAGCCGCAACACCTTGTCCACCGGGCTCTCAACGCCCTCACGGGTCGCCTCGTCAATGATCCGGAACACCTCGGCCAACGGCCGCCCCGCCGCCTCGTCGTTCCCCCACCCCGTCAGCCGCTCGGCCTCGCCGTTGAGGAACGTGACCCGCCCGTCGCGGTCCGTGACGATCACCCCGTCGCCGATGCTCGCCAGCGTCACCGCCAGGAGCTGGCGCTGACGCTCCGTCTCCACCGCCGCCCGCGCCTCGGCCTCCCGCACGACGGCCTCCTGCCGGCCGCGCCGGTAGGCGTCCGCCAACGCGCTCATGAACGCGCCCGTGCCCGCGAAGAACCCCAGGCCAACTGCGTCCGCCGTGCTCGCCAGCGCAAACTGCCCCACCGGCGGCAGGACCCAGACCCAAGCGACGAGCACCGCGGCCCCCGTCGCCAACAACCCCGGCCCCAGCCCGCCGAACAGCGCCACGACCATGATGCACGGGAGGAACGTGACGTAGGGCGGGAATTCCCCCACCCAACTCACGAGCCCCTGCCGCGCCAGTGCCGCCGCCGCCACGACGACGACCGTCGCCGGGTACGCCACCCCGTGCCGCCACCGCCACCATTTCTCGCGCATACGCCTGCTCCGCCTGTTCCCCGACCCGCGCCCGCGTGCCACAAAATTGCTCGCGTAATATAGCGAGACGTAAATGTTTTGCGCCTGCGCCCGGCAGGTCCGCCTCAGCCGATCGGCGGCGACGGCGGCCCGCCCGGCGGCGTCACCAGCCCGACCGGGAACGCCGCCCCCGGCGCCGTCGGCGGCTCGGCGACGTGCTCGAACTCCGTCAACAGCTCGTCGTACGCCGCCGCCTGCGGGGTCTTCTGGAACTGCGTCATCTGGCGCCACACGCTCAAGTTGACCATCATGAACAGGTCGATCGCCACCGCCGTGATGAACATCGACCGGGCGGCGTAGTTGATCACGAACTTCGCCAGCTCCCAGACGAACGTCCCCGTGCTGACCAGCGCGGCGGGATGCCCCTCCTTGTCGCCGACGAGCGGGTGGCCGACGACGTGCAGCGTGCTCAGGTAGATCACGAGCATCACCAACCCGGCCGCGACGACGGCGCCGTAGATGAGCTGGAGCCGGTCCACCTCCGCGCGCTCCTCGGCCGTCGTGATCGGGCGAATGAACAGGTGCGTCTTCAGCAGGTACACTCCGGGCGCCCCCATCAGCATCAGCACGCCCAGGATGAGCAGCATGTTGCCCGCGGCCTGGTTCACCATGATGAAGACCAGGAGCAGGATCAGCGCGTAGAGCGGCGCCGAGATGACGAGGAACCACCCCGGGACGATCGACTCGGGCAGCAGACTTTTGATGCGGTTGCACGCGCGCAGCACGCCGGGGATCAGCGACAGCACGCTGGGCAGCAGCGTCAGGAACCACGCCAGGCCCATGACCAGCCCGACGAGCTGCTTCTGCATCGCCAGCGCGTCGGCGCCCTGGCTGGCGTCCAGGGCCAGGAACCAGTGCATCGGGAGCAGCGCGGTCAGCATGGGCAGAACCAGCACCGCCGCCGTCCCGATCAGCAGGACGTAGCGCGACCGGCGGTGCTGATCCCAGACAAGGTACGCGATGATCGCGGCCGCCGGCAGAGCCACGACCGGGATGGTCTGCATCGCGCCCAGGA
>Ga0105047_10012147_pt1 | contig 13883 bp, 10 predicted proteins | sample MAT04_FD_78384 | JGI IMG/M metagenome (GOLD analysis project Ga0105047, IMG submission 78384) | Freshwater microbial communities from Lake Fryxell liftoff mats and glacier meltwater in Antarctica - MAT-04 (megahit assembly) | ecosystem: Environmental > Aquatic > Freshwater > Ice > Liftoff...
GCGCCGGGAAGCCAGCTGAAATGCCTCGCCGTCTTGATTGATGAACGTGTCTTGCAGGTGGTAAATGGAATTATCCGGCAGCGGTTTGGCCGCCAGTGCGACACCGGCATAAAGAAAGATTGCGGCACAAATAAGTATTTTCATGACAGCCTTAAAGCCGTGACTTCGCGCAGCGGAAGCCGAGGTTGGAGGTGATGTTGGCCGCTTCCATGGCCGAGAGCATGGCCACCCGCATCAGCACGGCGTAGTTCTCGCGGTCGTCCATGGCGATCGCGCCAGCGCCGCAGAATTTCAGCCTGTCCTGTTCGCCCTGCGCGCGGTTATCGGCCGATACCAGCATCGAGGCATAGTCTTCGGTCCATTCCCAGACCAGTCCGTGGAGATCCTGCACGCCGTACACATTGGCCGGTGTTTGCCCGACCAGCGCAAGCGGCGCGTTCGACGGTTTTGCATACCAGCCCAAGATCTGTTCGCGCCAGGCCGGATCGCCGCGCGCATCGCGTCGGCTGCCGTCGGCAGCGGCGCTGTATTCCCATTCACGCCAAGTCGGCAGGCGCGCGTGCGCGGCTTCGCAATAGGCCGAGGCGGCAAACCAGCTGACGTTAACCACCGGCTGCTGCGGCTTGGCATTCGCCCCCAGCTTAAGCGGCGACGACCAGTGCGAGAGATAGCGCGCCTCGGCGAACACGGGCACGACCTTACCGCGCTGCCAGCTTTGATTTTTACGCACAAAGTCGAGGAACTGCGCGTTGGTCACCGGCGTGCGCATCAGCTCAAATGGCGCCACTAAAACCTTGCCTTGGGTGTCCTCATATTTCAGCGCGCTTTTGAATTCGCCGCCCGGCAGGCGCACATGGCTGTCGCTCGCGAATACGCCGCCGACAAGGCCAGCGGCATTCATTAAAACAAAGCCAAGGGCAGGCAGGCGCATGCTTTAGTGCGCGGCGCCCTGCGGACGCGGCGTGCTGCTGCGTACCTTGGCCACGTCCGCTGCGCTGATGCGCCCGCCTTCGTTGCCCCAGCTGTTCAGTGAATAGGTGAGGATCATCGCCACCTCGTCGTCGTTGAGCTGGCTCATCGGCGGCATCACCGAGTTGTAGGCCGCACCGTTGACGGTGATCGGACCGCTAAGGCCATTCAGCACGACCTCAATGGCGTGATTGTGATCGGCATTGAGGTAATCCGACTTGGCCAGCGGTGGAAACACGTTCGCAATGCCGAGCCCATTGGCCTGGTGACACGTGGAACAGGTTCCTGCAAACAGGGCCTCGCCGGCCTTGACCTGCTGCTCAAGCGTGAGCGTGCCGCTGGCCGTCGCTGCAGCGGCGGCGGCGACCGGCGCCGCACTGGCCGCCTTGTCACCCAGATAGATGCTGTCCACTTCTTTGCCCGAATACACGGCGAGGTTGTCGGCGCCTTCGTACTTGATCATGCCGAGCGCACCTTTGTTGAAGGCGCGAAAGATCGAGTGATCGACGATCACGCCGGTGCCCGGAACCTCGGAACGGAACTCAACGATCGTTGAGCCGCCTGCCGGCACCAGGGTGGTCTGCACGTTTTCCTGGTAGCGGCTGCCTCCTTCGGTGTAAACCCGGTCAAAGATCTCGCCGATGACGTGAAAGCTCGACACCAGGTTGGGGCCGCCGTTGCCCACAAACAGGCGCACCGTCTCGCCCACGTTGACCTTGAGCGCGTTGTCACCGAGTAAGGCGCTCTCCGACCCGTTGAAAAGCACGTAGGTGGGATTTTCATCGATGGCCTTCTGCATATCGAAGGGCTGCACGCCTTTTTCGCGGTACCTGCCGACCGTGTAGAAATCGCCCTGCATCACGTAGTACTCGCGGTCTACCTTGGGCAGCCCCTCCGGCGGCTCCACCAAGATCAGGCCATACATGCCGTTGGCCACATGCATGCCGACCGGCGCGGTCGCGCAGTGGTAAACGTAGAGGCCGGCGTTAAGCGCCTTGAAGGTGAACTGCGAGCTGTGCCCAGGCGCGCTGAAACTAGACGACGCGCCACCGCCGGGGCCGGTGACGGCATGCAGGTCAATGTTGTGCGGCATTTTGGAATCGGGATGGTTGTTGAGATGGAACTCGACCGTATCGCCCTGGCGGATGCGGATAAAGCTGCCGGGCACGGTGCCGCCGAAGGTCCAGAAGGTGTATTTCACGCCTTCGGAAATTTCTTTCTCAAGTTCGCGCACCTCCAGATTAACGATGACCCTGGCCGGCTGGCTGCGGCCCGTGGGCGGCGGCACCATTGGCGGACTGGTGAGCACGGCATTGATCGGCGCGCCGACCGGTGGCCCGAAATCGCCCTTGGCCGAGCCGCCGCTGTCTTCAGATACTGCCGGCCCTGCGGCGGGCGTCGGTGCGCTGTTCCCGCTACAGCCGCTCACGGCGAATAGGAAGGCGGTGATCAGTAAGGAAAAAAGTGAATGCTTCATAGGAAAAACCCAGCGTGCTCGGAGTGCTCTGCTGGGATGTTGCGCTTGCGCACCGATGGCCGCCTTGACCTAGATCAACCGCTCGCGTTTTTTCTGGATTCGCCAAGCCAAGGCCGCGGGCCTTTTGGGCATCCAAGCCGATGCCCACCTGCTGTCAGCCGAGGTGGCCGTGGAGGATGCCCAGCGGATGATGCGATCGCGCAATGCTCAGCATGAAAGCGTACACCGCAATTGCTCCGAGATAGCACAGCAGGCGGCGTTTGCGCGTCTTGCCGCGCTTGAGGGCGAATGTTCCCAGCACGACATAAACCAGCAGCAGCACCAGCTTCACCGCCAGCCAGCCGTTGGCAAAAACGGCGCGCGGAAGGATGGTTAGCAGCATCAGGGCGGCGGTCAGCAGCACCCTTGTCGATCCCATCGCTCAGGAAGCGCAGTGGCGCGGCCATGCCCCAGCGTGAGCCCGCAAGCCCCAGCACGCCGCGCAGCACGAACAGGCCGCCGCTGCACAACACCGTAACGACATGCACCCACTTGATTTGCAGACAAAACTCGATCACACCACGTATCTGCCGACGCCATGGGGTGGGCTCAAGGCCAACCCCGAACCGCTCAAATCTAGCCACCACTGCGCCTGATCATTCACCGAGCCAGTTTGTGCAAAGAAGGCCCGCGGCGCCTTGACCCAGGTCAACCGCCAACCATGTTGGGTAGACACCGGCACTCAAATCTTAAGCGCGCAGGCTGATCAGGCGCCTATCTGCGCTTGGCCTTATTGCTTGGCCGCTCCACATTGGAAAGTGCCTACGGCGTCAGGCTTGGCGAAGGCCAGGAACTGATGATCCTTATGCAGCACCGCGCCCTGCTGTTTGCCTTAGTGGCTGCGCTTAGCTTCGCCGCAATCGCAGCGCCAAACCTGCGATTGCATGCAGGTAGGCCTGCGCTGGTGAGCGTGCTGGGCTTTGCGCTGATTGCCGGCACACAAACGCACGGCCCAGTCATTGCCAAATGAATCTGGATTGATATCGGCGCGAGGCTTTTGCTCGCGGTGGACTTGCTCGTTGTTTCCAAAACAAGCTCCACTGCATGAAAAAAAGCGAGGCGCTGGGCTGGTGCGGAAGATCCGCGCCGAACTTGAATTTCATCCCAAATTTTGCTGGAGAGTTTTGAAAAAAACCTTGAAGCTGCAAGACACATTCCGGACGGGATCCAGATGCGGCGCGATCACCGATGCCCGCCCGACCTTTGAGAAGTCTCCCGTCAGTTGCGCCAGCTCTTGGGACGCATTGGTCATCCGATCCGGGTCACGGTATTTTTTCGTTCCGTTGGAAAACCGGCAGCCGGGATACGCCGCCGTTACCGCTTGATTGTCTCCCAGAAACCAGCTTTCCAATTCCTGACAAACCACCCGGACCTTGAACAGTTTGCCAACAGGGGACGCCAGATTTTCTAGCCGTTTTTTGAGCGTCCTACAATTGCTGCCATCATTATCTCGCAGGATCACAAACAGTGGATCACCGTAGTTCCATCTTTTCATCTTGACCGGAAAACCTTCCTCGAGATCGGTCTTCCCGTTGAAGTCGATCAGGAACCAATCCATCCCTTGAATCAAATGGGGAAAATGCCGGCCCATCAATCCTTCCAGAGCCGCATTCATCGACGCCTCTTCCGTGAAGATGACGATCATCGCTGCGCGCTAATCCGATGACCGATGCCCTTAAACACACCCTGATCCCACAGGTAACCGGCATGGTCTCCCTCGTTCATTAGGTTCGAAACAAGCGGATCGTCCTTCACCCGCCACACTCGACTGACGCCGTGATCCTTTTCCAGCACGAAAATCGATTTCAGCGCAACCGCGTTCAAAAACTCCGGCGAATGAGTCGAGATGAAAACCTGCCCACCGCGCCGGGAATAGTTTTGAAACTCTTCGGCGAGAAGAACCATGAGCTCCGGATAAAGTTGATTCTCTGGCTCCTCCACGCACAGAATCTTGTGCGGTTTTGGATCGTGCAGCAGCAGCAGATAAGCGAACATCTTGATCGTTCCATCGGAGACGTTGAGATCGAGAAACGGCTCAGCAAAAGCCCCATCCCTGTAGCGAATGACCAGTTCTCCATTCTCCATCGGCTTCGCTTCGATCTGCTTTACCCCGGGCACGCGTTCCTCCATTTTCCGACAGACCTCGTCGAAGATCGGCCGGTGCTCGGTGTATAGGCGGAGCGCCACCGATGGGAGGTTGTCCCCCCGCGAGGAAACGTGCTCACCCTCGTCCGCGGGTTTCGCGCCGCGGGCGGCGCTGATATGGATGTCTGAGATGTGCCAGTTCTCAATCAGCTGGCGGAACGCCTTTGCCGCCTTGAAGCGGTCGAACTGCCCCAGCCCCTTGATCGCCAGAATATCCGGCGAACTCAGCGTCTGCGTCTCCCGGTCTAGGTCCTCGTCCGGCTTGTTAAAGTCTTCCTCATTGCTCACGGCTGTCCCGCTGCCGTTTTCAAAATTGATGAAATGGAACGGAGAACCGTGGCGTCCGCGCTTGTAGCGCAGGATTTCACGCCGGACTACTGGCTTGCCCCCTTGCTGTCCAATTTCTAGGCGATATGTCACCAGACGCTGCCGGTCGGCAATTTCCATGCGGAACTTGATTTCAATCGCAATGTGGTCCTTGGCTGGATCACAGCCACGACTGATGACTTCCTTGAAGCCGAACAGTCCCCCTTCGCGCTGCAGGGCCACCCTCACGTTGCTGCTGAGGCACTCCTTTAGAAACGCAAAAATCCGGAACAAGGTGGTCTTTCCCGTGCCGTTTTTTCCCACGAACACGGCCACGGATGGAAGACCCTTCAAATGCACGTCCTTGAGCGCTTTGAAGTTCTGGATGCGGATTTCTTCGATGATCATCGTGCAATTTTCAGGGCTACGGCGGAAGCGGCGTTGGGCGTGTCTGGCGTGGTTCACGCAAAGGAGCGAGGACGCAGAGTCCTTATGGTGGTTTACAAATACGGCTTCTCAGGAAAGGATAGAAAATCCAAAACACTTTCTACCGCGAAGCCTACACCCACGGGCGCTCACGCGCATCGGGCTTACGATGACCGAGAGCCGATTCGGGCGTTTTTGGGCGTTTTGACGTTTCAGCTCGCCTCGGCGGCAGCAAGCGCGAACAGCGACGAGACCCGGTCGTTCGATCAGGGACCTGGCCGGCTCAACCATCAATTCCAGTTGAATTCCAGGACATCCAACCTTCGAGTCGGCTGGTTGACGCCCCAGCGTCGCGAAACTCCCTGCTCAATTCCCCTCAAACCCATTCCCAAAAATCGGAATCTCCGGAGGCAGCGCGACGGCACTGTTGTTGTCGAGATTGGCATCGAACACGAAATTCGGCGCTTCGCCGTCGGTGAGCGCTGCAGTGAACAGCGCGACTTGTTCGGGCAGGCTTTGCGGCAGGTTGCCCGCGCGGGTCGACGACATGGCGATGCGATGGCCATTCGGAACAGCCGGGCAACTGTCGGCGCCGTCGATGTCGGGGCGGCCGAAGGTGTTCAAGAACTTAACATCGTCGTCGGTGGTCGCATTTCCGCCATTGTGGTCCAGCACGCGCAATGCGCGCAATCTCACAGAAGGCCTACATTCCTACGCGGCGCGATTTGTTATCGTCCAGCAGCTCAAGCCACGGCGCACATCTGATGACCGAACCGGCTCACCTTGAAGATCCTGCGGGGCCGCTGCGAGCGCTTTCTTCCAATGCGTTGTTTGAACAGGTGTACGGCCGCCTCAAGGCGATGGCGGGCAAGCAGCTGCGCCGGCAAGAGCGCACGCCCACGCTGAACACCACCATGCTGGTGCACGAGCTGTATTTGCGCATGGGACAAACCCCGCAGTTTGCGGACCCCGCGCACTTTTTTGCCTACGCCGCGCGCGCCATGCGGCATATCTTGGTTGATCGCGCGCGCTCGCGCTTAAGCGAAAAAGGCGGCGGAATGCTGCTGCGCGTGGCGCCGATCGAGGCCGGCACGGACACAGCGCCTGAGGAGGCCACTGACGACTATCTTGCGATCGAAAGCGCGCAGGCGGCGATCGCCTTGACGGACGCGCTCGATCAACTGGCGGCCGTGGACGCGCGCGCCGCGCAAGTGGTTGAGCTGCGCTATTTCGCCGGCCTGGCGCTTGAACAGGTGGCGCAAACGCTCAAGCTCAACCGCCGCACGATCGATCGCGATTGGCGTTTTGCGCGGGCATTCCTGAAAGCGCACATCGCGGGTGAATAGTCACCTTGGCCAAACCACGGTCCCGCAGCGATGAGTAAAACGCTCCGAGAGCTATTTGAGGCCGCTATTTTGCTGCCTGCGCCAGATCGCGCCGCCTTCGCCGAAGCGCAGTGTGCCGATCCGGCGTCGCGCGCGCACCTGCTGCGTATGCTGGAAATTGATCACGTCGAACAGATCGATCAATCCGACGACCTCGGCGCGAACGGCGACTTGGCACTCGCGTTGGCGGCCGCGATTGGCGACAGCAATCCCATCTTAAATCGCATCGGCGCACAGGTTGGGCCCTACACGATTGAGGCGCACATCGGCGACGGCGGATCGTCGGTCATTTATCGCGCATCGCGCCCAATAGAAGGCGTTGCGCAGATGGTGGCGCTCAAGATTTTGCGCCGCGGCATGCACGCACCCGAAGCGCGCCGACTGTTTGATCGGGAGCGCCATGCGCTGGCGGCGCTGCAGCATCCTTTTATTGCGCAATTGATTGATGGCGGCGTGGACGCCAGTGGGCAGGCTTATCTGGCGCTTGAACTGGTCGATGGCGTGCCGATTACCGAATACGCGCGCAGCCGCAGTTTGGATTTTCGCGCGCGTCTCAAGCTGTTTAGGCAGGTCGCGCTGGCGGTCGCGGCGGCGCATCGCGCGCTCGTGGTGCACCGTGATTTGAAGCCCGCCAACATCCTGGTCACGCACGACGGCTACGTCAAACTGCTCGACTTTGGCATCGCCAAACTGATGGGCGATGAGCATGATTTAACCCAAACCAAATTCCAGGCCTTCACCCCGGCATACGCGGCACCCGAGCAGCGCGCCAACGGCCCGATCACCACGGCGACCGACGTTTACGCGCTCGGCATTGTGCTCGGAGAGTTGCTGACCGGACAGCGCGTCCACGAGGGCAGCAAGCAGACCCCATCGACGCATATCAGCGAGGACACCGCGCCCGGCGTACTGCCCTCAACGCCGCAGCAGATGCGCAGGCTGTTGCGTGGCGATGTCGACAATATTGTGCTGAAGGCGCTGGAGATTGAACCCGAGCGGCGCTACCGCGGCGCGGCCGAATTTGCCGACGATATCGAGCGCTTGCTGGATGGCCAGCCGGTCAAAGCGCATCCGCCCAGCGTAGGGTATCGGGCAAGCAAATTCGTCCGCCGCAATCGGGTGAGTGTCGCCTTGGTCGGCCTATTGGTGCTTGCTTTGCTCGGCACCACCGGCACCGCGCTGTGGCAGGCCAAGCTGGCGCGCCTGCAAAGCGCAAACGCGATGCTGGAAAGCCAGCGCGCCGGCAAACAGGCCAAGCGCGCGGAACAAATGTCGGCTTTTTTAGGCAGCATTTTTAGCGGCGTGCAGCCGGTACAGCGCGATGCACAGCCGCCAAGTTTAAGCGCGCTGGTGCAGCGCGCCGCGCGCAAAGCGCAAGACGGACTGAGCGACGATCCCGAAGCCGCGGTTAATTTGCTGGTCACCGCCGGCAATATTTTTGATGATTTGAGCGATTCCGCAAACGTAAAGCGGATGTATGTCGAGGCCGTCCGGCGGGCCGAAAAATCGCTGCCAATCGAGAATGACGAGCGCCTGTTTGCGATTAGCGCACTGGCAGAATTCTCGCGCGTAGAAGAAAGCCTAGACGAGGCCGAAGCGCTGCTGAAGGCGACGGCGGCTGCACTCCCCCAGGCGGCAAAGTCGAGCAAAGGGCGGGCGGTGTTCACGCTGACCTACGGCAAATTGGAGCGCACGCGCGGACGCGTGCCTGAGGCGACTGACAGGCTAAATCGCGCAGTGCTTGAATGCGAATCCGAGTTTGGCGCCAACAGCTACGAGCTGATGGACGCGCTGTCGCAGCGCAGCGTTTTACTGATGAGCGCAGCCGATGTCGAAGGCGCAGCCGTCGATATGGAACGCGCCTACGCCATATCGAAAACCGACGCCTGCGCACAGAGCGATTGCGGGCCTGTGGTCGCCGCAAACTATGCCGATCTACTGATCCGCCAGGGCAACTATGCGCAAGGCCGCGCGCTGCACATGCAGGCGGCAGAAATCATGCGGCGCGCCTACCCGGATCCCAATCTTGAGCTTGCCAACTCGCTCGACAGCATCGCAGTTTCCTTCGGCTATGAGCAACTATGGGCGCCGTCTGAGGCGTTGCTGCGCGCATCACTGCTTATTCGCCAGGCGGCAGGCGGTTTAGACGATGAGGGCGCGCAGACGACGCAGCTCTCTCTTGGCCGCGTCCTGCAGGCGCAGGGGAAAGCGCTTGAGTCGACACAACTGCTAACGCAGGTGTTAGCGCATGGGCGTAAAACCCTGGACGCAAACAGCCCGAAGCTCGCCACCATCCTCAATTTTTTAGCCAATGCAGAGACAAAAGCCGGGCTCTACGCGTCGGCAAAAATACACGCGGTTGAGGCGCTGGCGATCATTTTCAAAATCAACGGTGAAAACAACGCGCGCACCGCTGGCGCCATCACCACGTTGGCCGAGTTAGCAGAGCGGCAAAACAACCTAGCGGAAGCCTTGGCTCTGGCGCTGCGTGCAGTCGCCGCGGCAGGTTCTGAATCGCCCAAAGGTGGCCAGCCGACGTGGCCTGCGCGCGTGTCGTATGCCCGCATCGCCTGCGCGCTGCAAAAGCCCGATGCGCCCGCGGAATTCGGCAAAATTTGGGCCGAGATCAGTGTCCATCCGCAAAAGCTCACTGCGAGCGAGCTGTATCTGCTGGACCAGGCACAAACCTGCATGACCGGCGCCTCTGACCGGGCTCTGGCCATGCGGATGCTGGCGCGACAAAAACTGCTGCGGACCGGGGCCGATCAGCGTGTCGAGGCCGAATTGCAGAAAATGCGCGCATGGCTGGCGCAGATGGACGCGGTTAAGCCGGGCCGCGACTAAACGCAAGCGAAGCGTCGCGCAACGCCGCCTGGATTCGGCAAATGTCGCAGTTTTTCCAGTTTCTCGTTTATCGCAGTACAGCCCAAGCCTTGGGCCTCGCAGCCACTCCCATGTTGCGCAACCCGAACCCGAGTCAGCCATGAAGCCCATCGCTTTCGCCGTTCTTTTTTTCATCTGTCAAACCCAAACCGCGGTTGCCGCCCTATTTACCGTCGGCAGTAGCATCGATTGCACGCACACGTCGATTCAAGCGGCTTTCACCAGCGCTTCCGCAAATGCGACGCCGGATAACATTCGCCTGTCCAACCAGCTGACTTACACCGCGCAGGCGATCACCATTGGCGCCGGCGATGTGACGCTTACCGGCGGCTTTACTTCTTGCAGCACTGCCACACCGACCGGTTCGACAACGATCAGCGGGCTGGGCGGGGCAGCAGATTCGGTGTTTAAAATCAGCGGTGATGGGGTGCGCTACTTCAATCGCTTGCTGATAACCCGCGGCGATGCCTTGGGCACCGATGGACGCGGTGGCGGCATTCGCTTTGACGGCACCGGTGATTTGATTTTGGAAGACGTCAGCATCGATCAGAACGCCGCGTTGAGCGGCGGCGGCATTTATTTTCGCAGCACGGGCGGCGCCGCAACCCTGCTGATCAACAGCAACAGCAGCGTGTCGCGTAATGTGGCAACGATGCCAGACGGCCACGGCGGCGGCATTACCGTGACCGGCAATGCCCGGTTGGTCATGACCGGGAACAATACGTCGATCTTCAGTAATACCGCCACGGGCGCCAATTCCAGAGGCGGTGGCCTGGCGGTGTTCGGTCCTGCGCGCGCAGACATCGGCTCGCCCGGGCTCGGCCCGTTTGGCGCGATCGACGATAACGAAGCCGACTTCGGCGGCGGTATGGCTGCCGATGCTTCGCTTAACACTACGCGGATACGGATTTTCACGACGGTTGCCAATCGCCCGGTGCGCATCCATGGCAACCGCGCGCGCAGCCTTGGCGGCGCCGGGTTTGCGCGCCCCCGCTCCGATGGCCATGAGTTCCGCGCGGGAATTTGTCTGCTGGATGCGCGGATTGACGGCAACAGTGCACCCAATGGGGCGGCGCTATACCTGGATGTCGATTACGACGAGATTGGCCTCAGCCCTTTCGGTGGCTCGCTGTCGATCAATCCGGATGCCGATAACTTTGCCTGTGACGCGCCCGAGTCCGCCGGGGCCTTAGGTGCCGTGCGCTGCACGCCCAATGTGGCGGGCTGTAACGTCATCGAAAACAATCGCGCGATCAATATTGGTAGCGGCACGCCGACCACCGGTGCCATCATTCTGGCGCAGACCGATTCCGAATCGATCCTTCGCCGCATCAGCTTTCTAAACAACACCGGCGGCAGCGTGATCGACCTTCGCGAACCCATGAGCTTCGATCTTGGCCTGGGCCTGATTGCCGGCAACACGACCACCGGAAATCTAATCGAGGCCAATAGCGGCACGCAGTCGCTGCGCATCGTCAATACCACCATCAGCAGCAACAGCATCGGCGGCAATCGCGTCATTCGTCGCACTGGCGGCGGCGAACTGATCCTTAAAAATAATCTGATCAACCAGCCCGCGCTGTTCACGCTGAGCTACGGCGGCAACGTCAGCAATCCCAGCGCGGATATCGCCTTCAACGTCAGCACGGACGTAACAACGATGCCGCCTAACTCCTTCAACGTGACCGGCGCAATTCGACTCACCGACCCGGCGCGCGGAGACTATCGCCAGCGCATTGCTTCGCGTGGCGTGGATACCTTGCCGATCATTGCAGGCAATGACCTTGACTTGGACCGGCGCCCATTCGATGTTTTCAACCCAATCTACAGCGCTCTCTCAACGCCGGCCAATGGCCGTGATGCAGGGGCGTTTGAGCGCCAGCTGAGCGACCCGTGGCTGATCAATGGTGAATTTGATGGCGACTTGAATCGATGGAATGGTGACAACCCGGGCCTGACCAGCTACAGCACACTGAATGCGCCAGGCAGCAGCGGGGGCTCGCTGGCATTCAGTCGCGCGCCGTCGGCCGGTGCGACAACCCCGCGCTTCAATGCCGGCGTGCAGTGCTTCAACGTACCGGCGCCGGGCAGGTATAGCCTCACGGCTCAAGGGCGCGCACCGGGCAACATCTTTGTAGCGCGCAATCGCCCGGTCATTCGCTGGCGGCTGCGCAGCAGCTCGGCAAACTGCGCGCAGGCCAATCCAATCGCAGCAGAAGGCGATCTGTATTTGTCCAATGCGGCTGCTTTTTCCGCACCGATTGCCCCGGCCCAGATCACCGTCACGCCAGCGCTGTGGTCGGCCAATGCAACCATCGAAGTGCGCTTAGATGTAGAGCCTGCGCTGCTGGATGGTGCAATCGACGCCGGGTTCGATCGGATTGAAATGACCAGCATCGAAAACGACGTTCTGTTTGCCAATGGTTTTGAGTAAAGCCAATGGTTTTGAATAAAGGCAAGGCGCGCGGGTGATGGCCCGCGCACTTATTTCCGAAGATATTTGTCTCGGGTTCGGCGTGGGCTATTCTTGGAGCATTGCCGTCCTTAGAAAGCCCTCGACACTGGCGCGCCCATCCCCATGTTCGACCAACTGCTCAGCATCGCGACGGACGCAACTGCAATCGCGGCGGGAAGCCAAGCGCCGGCGGCTTACGCACACTGGGGCGCCAACGCGCTGGTCGTCGGCTGCACCCTGCTGCTGGTGGTCGGCTGCGTCCTGCTGCATTACGTCGGCCTTGATTGGACTTGGCGCCTGTTGGACCCGAGCCGGGCCGTGCGCCACCATCGCCGCGTGCTCTACGGGATCCTCGCGGCGCTGACCCTGCACATCGCGCAGATTTGGCTGTTCGGCTTGGGCTATTGGGCGCTCGCCCACTGGCCCCAGACCGGACACATCGAGGGCGCCGAACCACTGGCACTGCTTGATGCCGTGTACCTATCAGCCGCCTGCTTCACCACCGTCGGCTTTGGCGATCTCGCGCCCAAAGGCGCACTGCGCTTCATGGCCGGCACCGAATCCCTAACCGGCTTTCTGCTGATCACCTGGTCGGCGTCCTTCACGTTTCTGGAAATGGATCGCTTCTGGCGCCGCTTGGGTTAGTTGTGGGGCTGTGACGTACCGCAGCCCGCATGAAATCATGGAAGAAATCGCCGCGCTGGATGTGGAGGGTGCGCGAATGTTGGCCAACATTCGCACGCTGCTAAGAAAGTCACCAAAACGTTTTTCGAGGACATTCGTGGACTGATTCGCTCAGCCCGCGCCACGGTGGCGCGCGGTGTGGATCTGGTGCAAGTCCATACCAACTTTGAGATTGGGCGGCGCATCGTCCATCTTGGTCGAGTATTCCGGCAGGGCTCTTGAGAGTCAGGAGCTGATGTCGTCTGCAGATTTCCAGCCGCTTATCGGCGAGCGTTGAAACAAACTATTTGCGCGGGGAGGCTTCGGCTCGCAGAGCGAAACATCGCCAACCTGCCTCGTCTACGCTTTCGTCAACCCACATCCGCCGCAATCATCACGCGTTTGCCGTGCCTGAGTTGCTCGTAGCCGTCGGCGGGGACGGGGAGTACTTCGACGCGTTTGAAGCCGAGCTGGTAGAGGATCCAGATCAGGCCTTCGAGTGAGGGGGCGAGGCAGATGCCGGTGACGGAGGCTTCGGGGGCGTGGGTTTCGGCCATTTCGTCGATGATGCCGAATACGCCTTTGAGTGGGCGCACAAATTCGTAGCTGCCCCAATCGACCAAACCGCTCATGCCGGGCACGATCTGGGTTTCAATCAGGCAGGTGCCGTGGCACAGCGCGCGGGCTTGGCGGAGCGCGCCGATTGGGTTTTCGAGGTGGTAAATCAGGCCGAGGCACAGCACCAGATCGAAGGTGCCTAGCTTGAGCTGATCGAGCGCGTGCACATCGCAGACGTGGGCCTTGAAGTTGTCCATGCCCATGGCTTTGTTGAGCAAGATGGCATCGCTGATGTGGTTTTCGCGGGCGTCAACGCCCACCACTTCTTGGAGCCCGCGGCGCGCCAGTTGCCAGGAGAAATAGCCCTGATGGCAGGCCAGATCAACCGCGCGCAGTGCGCTTAAGTCTGGCCCGTAGCGCGCGTCGACGGCGCCGTTCAGCATCTCAAGGCGGGTGAGGTGAATGCGGTCGAGCGCGCCTTCGTGGTAGCTCTTGAGCACGCGCCCGGAGGGCAAGGTCAGCGGGTAAAACCACTGGCGCGCGAGCGCCTGATCTTCGTCACTTTGCATCGGGGATA
>Ga0105047_10012149_pt1 | contig 13882 bp, 13 predicted proteins | sample MAT04_FD_78384 | JGI IMG/M metagenome (GOLD analysis project Ga0105047, IMG submission 78384) | Freshwater microbial communities from Lake Fryxell liftoff mats and glacier meltwater in Antarctica - MAT-04 (megahit assembly) | ecosystem: Environmental > Aquatic > Freshwater > Ice > Liftoff...
GGCGTTCACCCCGAGTCGATCCCGGACGGCATCGTGGCCAGTCGCGTCGCCTACGAGCGCGAAGGCGAACGGCTTGGCCACGCTCATGAGGGGAAATGGCACGTCGGGATCGCCCATGGTGATGGTTCGGCCGTCCACATCGGCGACGCAGATGCCAAACAGTTCAGGGTCGGCCTGTTCGAGAGCGGGGTAGACCGTCGAGGTGTGGCCGTCAGAGATGGAGCGAAAACGAGCGCGCGCGTCGTGCACGACGGAACGCACCACGGGGGAATCCGGTAGCGACCCGGCGGAAACGTGGTTGCCGCTCCGGCTCGTCATCGTGCTCCGACGATCGACTGGCCACGCTCGTCCGCCAGGCCCGTGCTCCCACCCACGAGTCCCGTACGCCATCGGGCGCGCCCTTCTCCGGGCTGGGCTCACGCGTTGGTTGGCGGGGCGGATGTGCTGCCCGTGGCGCAGTTCGCTACGAAGCGGTGGAGGCCTCCGCCATCAGTTCTTCGGTGGCGGAGTCGGCGGCGTTCTCCCACTGGATGACCTGGAGGTCGATGAACTTCTGGCGGACCGCCGGCGTCATGAGGCCGAGCTTGTTGATGTTGGGCACGATCTTGGAGAACAGCATCTGTCGGAACACCACCATCAACGGATTGTTGGTGGCGAACTCCTTCCCCTGCTCGACGGGGATTCCCACGCGGTCCCACACCTGCTCGAGGAGGAAACGCTGATACATGAGGTCGATGGCTTGGAGCAGGAACTCCTCACGTTCGCCAAGTTCGGCCGAGGTCATCTGGGGGTAGAGGTCCTGAAGGCTCAGCACCCCGAACGCCACGTGCCGGGCCTCGTCCCGCATGACGTAGTCGGTGATCTGCTTGATCACCGGATCGCGGAACAACATGTTGCCCATACCAAACGCGGCCAGTGCGAGGCCCTCCACCATGATCTGCATGCCCAGGTAGGTGATGTCCCACCGTTTCTCCGTCATGATGTCGATCAGGAGCGATTCCAGGGGCGTGGAGATCGGGTAGGCGTGCTCTGCGCCGAGTTTGTCGTTGATGTACTTGGCGTAGGCCTCCACATGCCGGGCCTCATCGGCCACCTGATTCGCGGCGTAGTACTTCGAGTCGATGTCGGGCACGGTTTCCACCAAACGAGCGGTCGCGACCAACGCGCCCTGCTCGCCATGCATGAACTGGCTGATCATCCACGACTGGAACTCCCAGCCCATCGCCGAACGTTTCTCTTCGTCCATGCCATGGAACGGCGAGTCCGGCGAGTCGAACCCCATGAAGCTGTCGATCAACACGCGGTCGTCCTCGGTCATGTCGGGATCGGGCTCCCCGAAGTTCACCTCTGGCGACCAATCGATGTCGGTGGTGGCGTTCCACTGCGACACCTTCCCCTTCTCGTAGAGCCGTCCGAGCTGGGTGCGACTCTGCACGTAGTCCCAGGTGAATCGCGTGACCATCGACGCGGGAGCGTCGAGGCCGGGGGCGTCGTAGGGGGAGGACGGAGCGGGTTCGGTGATGGTCATCGGGATGGCTTTCTGTGGGAACGAGTGGTGGAACTGTTGCGTGGACGGGCACGCGGGTCGGGAGGTTCGGGGGGTTGTTCACCGAGGCCAAGACGGTCGAAGCCCTGCCAGAGCACGGCGGTGAGATGGTGGACGATGTCGGCTCGGGGCACGGCGTCGGCGGGATTGGCGGCAGCCGCAGTGGCCCACCAATCGCCGGCGAAATGCACCATGCCAACAAGCCCGTAGGCCCAGGTTCGGGCCGGGCCCACGGGCAGGGACCGATCGGCGAGAAGCTGCTCGATGATGATGGCCACCTCTTCGGCCACGAGACCGGCCATCACATCACGGCGATCGGGGCCAGGCTGGGACGAGAGGAATCGGTAGAGGTGGTGCTCTCGCTCGATGAGGGCCAGGTAGGCATCGACCGTTGCCGTGAGCAGATCGATTGGCTCAGCTTGCTGATGCATCGAAGGGCCGAGCGAGGTGATCAGCTCATCGACGAAACGTTCGGCCATCGCCTCCACGAGGCCTTCACGATCAACAAAATGCCGGTAGATGATCGGCTTGGTAATACCCGATTCGGAGGCGATCTGCTCCATCGACACGAAAGGGCCCTCGCGTCGGACCACCTCGATCGCGGCGTCGAGCAACTGCGTGCGGCGAATTTCGCGGGCGGCGATTCGGGCATCGATGGCGCCGACCGGTGCCGTCGATGCACGGTTTGTGGGGTTGCCGCCAGCCCGGTTGGCGGCACGGCTCGATGGGGGTGACGAACGCATCAGTTACCGACAGTAACAGTTACCTTCGGTAACGCCAAGCGTGCAGCGTCGTGAGGTCAGACCTCCGAGGTCGCTGTGGCGCCGACCAGAGCGAGGACTAGTACTCGATGCCTTTGCGAGCCATGATCCCCTGCTCGTAGGCGTGTTTGACCATGCGCATTTCGGTGACGGTGTGGGCCAGGTCGATGATGGCGGGGTGGGCATTGCGGCCGGTGATCACCACGTTGGTCGTGGGGGAGCGGCCGTTGATCGACTCGACGACGTCGTCGAGTTCGACCCACCCGTAGGTGACGGCGTAGGTGAACTCGTCGAGGATGACCATGTCGTAGCTACCGTCGGCCAGCTTTTCTTTGGCTACCTGCCAGGCGGCGGCGCCAATCGCCGCGGTCTCGTCGAGGTCGGTGGACTCCCACGTGAAGCCGTCTCCCAGCGCATGCCATTCGATGCCCAACTCTTCGGCCACCTTCTGTTCGCCCACCTTCCAGCCCTCGCCCTTGATGAACTGGACCACCACGACCTTCCAGCCGCGGGCCCAGCTTCGAGCCATCACGCCCATGGCGGCGGACGTCTTGCCCTTGCCGTCGCCGGTGTTCACGAGAACAATCGATTTGGCTGCGGTCATCCGCGCACCGTAGTCCCCCGATCCACGCCCATCGGCTTCGGGACTCGCGGAAAGCGCCGTCCGATGGGTGGCAGTTATGCGCCCTTCGGCGGTGGTGAGATGCCGTTTTGGTAGGCGCTGAGCAGCCACGCACGAAGTTCGGTATCGACGTCGTCGGGTAGCCGAAGCACGACGAAGTGCGTCATGGAGGTGTGAGCCACTTCGATGGGCTCCAGTCGTCGGCGGGGGTTTGCTCCCGGGAGCCGCATCTCCATTCGGAGTGCCTTGTTGTTGGCGCGCACCATGAGGAACGGACGCTGCCGGCGGGCCGTGATGAAGGTCGGCCGCTCACGCACGGTCACGTCGTTGCCAAGCCCGCGCACCCTGTGCATCAGCCTCTTGTAGGCCGGAAGCAGGTGGGCGCGGCGACCGCCGAAGAACACGTGGAGCGCATGCTCGCCGGTAGGGATGGACGGTGACGCGAGCACGGGTCGGTTGCCGTGAAACCGGCTGAGGGCGGTGGCAACGTTGAAGGGGAGGCCGTGGTCCACCCGGAGTTCCTGAAGGATGTCCTGGTGGTTCGTTCCGGCAGTCCTCCCGACCACACGCACCCAATGGTCGAGGTCGGTTCCGCTCTCGTTGAGGAAGTCGGCGAGCGCCAACTCGAGGTCTTCCTTTGCGGTCACAGCGGACTGTTGTCGTGGGAACGTCGCACCAAGTGCTCGCGTTTGGTGGAGAGCATGTCGAGCGCCGCCGCCAACTCCCGACGGGTGTGCGCAGGATCGATGACGATGTCGACGAGCCCCCGCTCCGCCGCAACGTAGGGGTTGAGAAGGCGTTCCTCGTAGGCCGCCTCCAACGCAGGCCACGACTCGGGGTCGGCGCGGCGGTGCAGGATCTGTACGGCGCCCTTCGCCCCCATGACGGCGACCTCGCCCGATGGCCAGGCCAAGGCCAAGTCGTTTCCCATGGTCTTGCTGTCCATCACGATGAATGCGCCGCCGTAGCTCTTTCGGAGCGTGACACACACTCGGGGCACGGTGGCTCGGGCGTACGCGAACGCGAGCTGGGCGCCATGTCGGATCATTCCTCGCCACTCGAGATCTTTGCCGGGATAGAACCCGGGCGTGTCGACCAGTGTGACCAACGGAATGTTGAAGGCGTCGCAGAAGGCCACGAAACGGGCTCCCTTTTGTGACGACGGGATATCGAGGGTGCCGGCGATGGTCATGGGTTGGTTCGCCACCAGGCCCACGGTGCGCCCGCCGATCGATGCCAGCCCGGTGATGAGGTTCCCTGCCCAACGGGCCCGAAGTTCGAGCAGGTGCCCGTCGTCAACCAACGCGGTGATGATGTGACGCACGTCGTAGCTTCCGGTGGGAGCCGAGGGCAAGACGGCGCCCGCTTCGGGCGTGAGGCGATCGGCGGGGTCGGTTGAGGGCTGCATCGGTGGATCGTGATCCACGCTGTCGGGCAAGAACGCGAGGAGGTCGGCGAGGAACTGCATCGCTTCGTCGGCGGTGTCGACTACCGCTACCGCAACTCCGGTGGCCCGAGCATGTATTGCCGCGCCACCCAGTTCATCGGCGGAGAGGACCTGCCCGGTGAACTGTCGCACCATGCGCGGTCCGCTCACGAACGCCTGCGCTTGACGGGTGAACACCACATGGTCGGCGAGCCCAAGCAACAAGGCCGGCCCGCTTACGGCGGGTCCGTTCACCATGGCGAGGAGCGGCACAACGCCTGAGGCGCGGGTGAGGGCGCGGGCCGCCCGACCCCAGCCGTGAAGGGCTTCCACGCCCTCGCGCACGTCGGCCCCGCTCGATGCGAGAGACGCCACAAGCGGGATCCTTTCGGCACACGCGGTGTCGACGGCGGCCGTGATGGCGTCGCCATCCTCGGTCGAGAGTGCCCCCCGTTTCCGGGTGGGGTCGACCTCCATCAGCACCACTCGCCTTCCGAGTGAATCGTCGATGGAGACGCGTACCGCCCCAGATGTTGCCGCGCGAAGCGGGAACGGGGGCGGAGCAGTGGGCGGGGAGGCCGGGGGAACGGTTCGTGGCACGGGCGTCACAAAGGGAACATCACTGAGGGTTCTGGGACTCTGTCGCTCCGGGAGGTGTTACACGGTTCTGCGAGCATCGGCCGAGCGTTGACCGATCTGGCGCAGCTCACGTGCGCCGAGAACCATTGGTGGGTGCCTCGGCAGGGTGAATTCCGGGCTGCGAGGGACCGCTTTCGGTGACGACTTCGCGAACGGCTTCTCGGAGTGCCCTCCCCGGCGCGGCGAGCAGTCCTCGACGTCGGACGGCGAGCCCCACCCGTCGGCCCGGAAGGCCGGTGACGGGGATGGCATGCCAGTCGCCGCCGATCCACGTGGGCGCCGCGCTCGCCGGCAGCAACGCCGCCCCGTAGCCCTGGAATGCGAGCGACGCGAGGAGGCGCATGCCGTCGACTTCGGCCTGGGCGACAAGGGTGACGCCGGCCGCCTCTGCGGCCTCATCGAGTTGGTCGCGAAAACCCGTGCCTTGTGGTTCGAGGAGGAGGGGTTCGCCATCGAGGTCCCGCAGGCGCACTCGGGCTCGTTTGTGGAGTCGGTGACCGGTGGGGACCACGAGGATGCGGTCTTCGTCGAAAAGCGGCTCCACCACGACGTCGGTGTCGTCGACAGGCAGGTTCACCACCGCAAGGTCGAGCGATCCTTGTTCGAGTTGTGGGATGAGCGACGTGGTGGTGGCATCGACGATCACGACGTGGACCATCGGGTGGCGAGTGCCCATGATCGGCACCAGCAACGGTACGAGCCACCTGGCTGTGGTGCCGATGCAGCCGAGGCGAACATGTCCGCTGATGCCGGCGTTGAGGGACGTCACGTCGGCGATCATGCCGTCGAGTTCCGCCCGGATGCGGCGAGAGCGCTCGGCCACCACAAAACCCTGCTCCGTGAGGTTGCCGGTGGCGCGGTCGATGAGCACGGTGTCGAGTTCCCGTTCGAGCCGGGCAACGTGGGTGGAGATGTTGGATTGCACGGTCTGCAGGGCGCGGGCAGCGGCCGAGAAGCTGCCGTGATCCGCGACCGCGAGGAGGGCATTGAGCTGCCGGAGGTCCATCGCTAGAAATGATGGCACATATCGAAAAGAACTGTTGGACGGATAGGAAGGTTCGGGAGATACTGGGTCTACAAGACGCCGGGCAGAGATCTCTCCCCCGAGATCTCGCCCGAGCCGGGTTGCTCGGCCGGTCCCCCCGCCGGCCGCAAACCCTTCCGGAGCCGACCGTTCCCCCACGGTCGGCTCCGACGCGTTCGTCGATGCCCGGTCCCCGTGAACTTCACACGAGCCGACCCGGAATCGGGTCAAGCCCCGTTGGTGTGGACGGGTGGGGTGGAGGAGACGAACGGTCCTTGGCTGAGGTCCGGTACGGTCTGGGCATGGCCAACGGCGCTGCTTTCTTCGATCTCGACCGCACCCTCCTCGCAGGAGCAAGTGGTCCCGCCATCTCCACGGCACTCCGGGAGGTTGGTTTGCTGTCGGACCGCCACATCCCTGGCGAGGATCTGGTGTTCCGAGTATTCAACCTCGTCGGGGAGAATCGACCGTCGATGATGCTCACCCGTCAGGCCGTGCGGATGTCGCAGGGGTGGGATGCCGATCGTGCCCGTGCGGCAGGAACCTTGGCGGCCACCACCTTGATCGACCAGGTGCAGCCCTACGCCAAACTTCTGATTGCCCAGCATCAGGCTGAAGGACGCCCAGTGGTGATTGCTACCACCACCCCCGATCACTTGGTGCGTCCCCTCGCCGAAGCCCTCGGCGTCGACGACGTGATCGCCACCCGCTACGAGGAGGCCAGCGGCACCTTCACTGGCCGTTTCGACGGTGATTTCGTATGGGGCAAGGGGAAGTACCTGGCGGTCAAGGCGTGGTGCAGCGACCGTGGCGTGTCGATGGGGGAGAGCTGGGCCTATTCCGACAGCTACTACGACGTACCGCTCCTCAGCGCCGTCGGGCACCCGGTGGTGGTGAACCCCGACCCGCGGATGCGCGTGCAGGCGATCGCTCGCCGATGGCCGACGGTCTACCTCGACGTGCCGCCGGGTGTCCCCAAGCTGGGCGGTCTCGAAGTGCAACAAGTGGCGATGCCGTTCGCCCGGCCTGAGCTCCTGCTCTACGCCAAGCTCGACATCGCCGGCACAGAGAACATCCCGCTCGATGGTCCGGCCATCATCTGTGGCAACCACCGTTCCTATTTCGATCCGCTTGCGGTGGGCTACGCGTTGGCCCAAAGGGGCCGGCCGTGTCGTTTTCTGGGGAAGAAGGAAGTGTTCGATGCGCCCGTCATCGGCGATCTGGTGCGGGCCGCGGGCGGGATCCGCGTCGATCGTGGCACGGGTTCGGACCAGCCGCTCGAAGAGGCGGCGCAGGCGCTGCGTGCGGGCGAGCTGGTGGCGATGATGCCGCAAGGCACGATCCCGAGGGGCAAGGCCTTCTTCGATCCGGTGCTGCATGGTCGATGGGGCGCGGCCAAGTTGGCGGCGATGACCGGTGCCCCCGTGATTCCGTTGGGCCTCTGGGGGACCGAGAAGGTCTGGCCACGCAACGCCCGCATGCCAAACGTCCTCAACGTGGTCAGCCCACCCAAGGTCACGGTGCGTCTCGGTGCACCAGTAGCGATCGGGGGCGTCGATCCCGATGCCGACACGGCGGCCATCATGGCGGCGATCACGTCGTTGCTGCCACCCGAAGCTCGAGAGTTTCGTCAGCCCACGCGTGAAGATCTCGTCCGCACGATTCCGTCCAGCTACAAGGGCGACCCAGAGGACTACGAGCACGAGTCGAGCCGACGCCCAGGCACCGACTGAGCGACCGGCGCAGATCGGGCGTGGGGGTGCAGCGGTGGTGGTGGTCTGCCCGCCCGGTGTTCGGCCGGCCCTCGAGGCGAGGTGGCTTCGCCTTCCGAACGGCCGTCTCGCGCGGAGGCACCTACGGCGGGGAACCCGTCGGCGTCAGCTGAGTTGCTTGGCGCGGATGATGTTGAGGGCGCCGCCGGCCACGAACCATTCGATCTGCTCATCGGACATGGTGTGGTTTCCGGCGATCGTGGTGGCGGAACCATCGGGTGCCGTGATGACGACCGACACGGGTGAATCCGGGGTGAGCGCGCCGAGTCCGATGATCGACAGACGGTCGTCTTCCCCGATCTTGTCGTAGTCGGATGGGTCGGCGAACGTGAGCGGGAGCACGCCCTGTTTCTTGAGGTTGCTCTCGTGGATCCGCGCAAAACTCCGCGTGATCACGACCTTCGCGCCGCGGTATCGCGGCTCCATCGCGGCGTGCTCTCGGCTGGACCCTTCGCCGTAGTTTTCGTCGCCGATCGCGACCCAGCTCTGGCCGGAGTGCATGTAGTGCTTGGCGATGTCGGGGAACGGTTTGCGCTCACCATCGAGTTGGTCTTTGCCGATCCCCGTCTCTCCCGTGAACGCGTTCACGGCACCGATGAACAGGTTGCCGGAGATGTTCTCGAGGTGGCCGCGGTACTTGAGCCACGGGCCCGCCGCGGAGATGTGATCGGTGGTGCACTTGCCCTGCGCTTTCATCAAGATCGGCAGGTCGAGAAAGTCGTTGCCATCCCACGCCGCGAAGGGTTCGAGAAGCTGCAGCCGATCCGACGTGGGACTCACCTGCACGGAGATTGCGGAGCCATCGGTCGGTGGCATCACGAACCCGGCATCGCCGCTTTCGAAACCGGCGGCGGGAAGTTCCTCACCCTCGCCCACCGTGAGCCGAACCTTGCTGCCATCGGGTGCCGTGAGCACGTCGGTGCGGGGGTCGAAATCGACCCGTCCGGCGAGCGCAAGGCCGATCACGGTTTCGGGCGAGGTGACGAACGCGAGGGTGGACGCCAACCCGTCGTTGCGTTTGGGGAAATTGCGGTTGTAGGAGGTGACGATGACGTTGGGCTGGCCCTCCTGCACATCGGGGCGTGACCACTGGCCGATACAGGGGCCGCATGCGTTGGCCAACACAGTGGCGCCGATCGCTTCGAGGTCGGCGAGCAAACCGTCGCGTTCGATGGTGGCTCGCACCCGTTCCGACCCGGGGGTGACCATGAGCTTTGTCTTCGCAGTCAGGCCGGCGGCTGACGCCATGCGAGCAATGGATGCGGCGCGGGTGATGTCCTCGTAGGAGGAGTTGGTGCAGGAACCGATCAACGCCGCGCTGATCTCGATCGGCCATCCTTCCGCCTCTGCCTCGGCCCCAAGCAAGCTCACTGGCCGGGCGCGATCGGGGGTGTGGGGTCCGTTGATCAGCGGTTCGAGTGTGGAGAGATCGATCTCGATCACTTGGTCGAAGTAGTCGGCCGGATTCTCCAGCACATGGGGATCGGCGGTGAGGTGCTCGGCCACGAGGTCGGCCGCCGTGGCGATGGCGGCGCGATCGGTGGAAACGAGATAACGGGCCATGGATGCGTCGTAGGGGAAGAGCGAGGTGGTAGCACCGATCTCCGCACCCATGTTGCAGATTGTGGCTTTGCCGGTACAGCTGATCGACTCGGCACCGGACCCGAAGTACTCCACGATCGCCCCCGTGCCACCCTTCACCGTGAGGATCTCGGCCACCTTCAGGATCACGTCCTTGGGCGCCGCCCACCCGGAGAGTGTGCCGGTGAGGTGTACGCCGATGAGCGTGGGCCAACGAACATTGAAGGGGAATCCGGTCATGACATCCACCGCGTCGGCGCCGCCCACCCCGATAGCGACCGTGCCCAAGCCGCCAGCATTCGGCGTGTGACTATCGGTGCCGATGATCATCGCGCCGGGGAATGCGTATTGTTCGAGCACCACCTGGTGAATGATTCCGCTGCCGGGCTTCCAGAAACCGATGCCGTATTTGGCGCTCACGGATTGAAGGAAGTCGTAGACCTCTTCGTTGGTATCGATGGCCGCGAGGAGGTCGACCCGCCCGTTCTCTTTCGCCTGAATCAGGTGGTCGCAGTGCACGGTGGACGGAACCGCCACCTGGGGCAGCCCGGCCGTCATGAACTGCAGCAACGCCATCTGCGCGGTGGCATCTTGCATCGCCACACGATCGGGGTCGAGGTCGGCGTAGCTTTTCCCGCGCGTGAGTTCCTGGTGCTCCGGATCACGTAGGTGGTTCGCGAGCACCTTTTCGGCGAAGGTGAGGGAGCGGCCGAGCCGTTCGCGTGCGATGGCGACCCGGCCGGGCAACCGCCCGTACACGTCGTTGATGAGTTCGATGGGGGTTCCAGCGGTCACAGCCATGGGGCTCCTCGGGTTCTCGGCATGTACAGCGGAGGCCTTGCCTCATCGCTCAATGTAGACAAGTATAGGACAAGTGCGCCAGACCAGATATCAGCTCATCGCCGACGATCTTCGGGCACGACTCGGAACGGGCGATTTCGGTGCGGGTCGTCTCCTCCCCTCTGAAGCGGAGCTTTCGGGCGAGTATGCCGCTTCTCGTGTGACCGTGCGACGGGCTCTCGAACTTCTCCGAGACGAAGGGCTGGTGGATTCTCGGCAGGGCTTCGGCTGGTTCGCGGCCACCGACCCGGTACGTCAGTCGTTGGGGCGACTGGGCACCATCGAGCGACAACTGGCCGATGCCGGCGTGCACAGTGAACGTCGTGTCCTCGACTTTCGGTTCCTGGCGTCGCCGCCAGCGCGGGTGCAGGAGGTGCTCGGCGACGTTTCGGTCCTCCGTGTGCGTCGGTTGAACTTGGCCGACGGCGCGCCGTTTGCGGTGGTCACCGTGTGGTGCCCGGAGGAGTATGGCGCCGAACTGAGCCGGGCCGACGTGGCCAGGACGCCCTTCTATGAGCTCATCGATGTGCCGCTCGGAAGTGCGACCCAGACCATCGGCGCCGCCGCCGCCTCGGCTCACGATGCTGAGCGTCTGGGCATCCCCGAGGGCTCGCCGGTGCTGGTGTGCGAACGCGTCACCCGCTCGGCACACGACGTTCCCGTGCTCGTGAGCGCCCATGTGTTTCCCGCGCACCTCACAGAGTTCGTGGTGGAGCTCACGCACGCAGACGTATCGATGGCACCGAGTGGCCTTCGGCTCGTGGAGTAGTTACTCCGGCCGGCGACCGCAGGAACCGTCAGCGAAGACGGCTCGAAGGCGTTGCGGCACTGGCCACGATGAGCACCACGATGGCCACGACGTAAAGCGCCACGACGATGCTGCCGCAGATGATGCCAGCCAGCGCCATGCCGTCACCAGTGAGCATCCCGTTCGACTCCCGGATCCGCTTTCGGGCCTTCACGCCTTCGACAATGGCGGCGGGACCGAGGAAGATGCCGCAGAACAGGAAGCCCACCAGGCCGAGGACAAGCGATGTGGTCGCACCCTTTTCGGTTTGGGGCATTGGTTGGCCGTAGCCGTAACCCTGCGCGGGGTAGCCACCCGCGGCCGGATAACCAGGGGGATAGCCGCCCGGGCCCGCGCCGGGGGGATAACCCCCGCCAGGGGGATAGCCGCCACCGGAAGGGCTGCCGGGTGTCCACGGCGGTGGTGCGGCGGGGGGAGGTTGGGCGTCAGTCATGGTGATCCGTTCGAGCCGGCCGAGGCGAGAACCGTCTACACAAACCCATTTGCTGGGGGCGTCGACGACGTTTCGAAATTCGGATGCCGAGCCACGGTTCGGAATCTCGGCCGCACGATAGGCGAAGCGCACCTCGTGACGGGCTGTGAGCCTGAAGTTGCCGCGAACTCCCACGCTGGCCGAAAGGCGCCGAACGGGTGCCGACAGGCTCTCCGGGGGAACCCTCGCGTCATTGGGAGGCCCTCGCGTTCTTCGACGCGCGAGCGATGTTCAGCGAAGCGTGGTGGTGTTTCCTACTAACGAGAGCGCGAAGAGCCCCAGTACCAGCACCGTGCCGACAGCTCCCACGATGATGCCGGCGAGCGCCAAGCCGTCGCCCGTGAGCATGCCGTCCGACTCGGCGATCTTCTTGCGGGCGATCACGCCGGTGATCACACCGGCAATGGTTCCGGCGGCGCCGATCCAACAGCAAAGGAAAAGGGTGCCCACGATGGAGAGGCAAAGCGACAAGGTGGCGAGTGCCTCGGTACGCGGCGGCACCATGCCGTAGCCATACGCGTAGGGCGAGCCGTAACCCGCCGGTTGCGCGTATCCGGTGGGTTGCCCGTAGCTCGGGGGTTGTCCGTAGCTCGGGGGTTGTCCGTAGCTCGGGGGTTGGCCGTACCCAGGAGGTTGGCCATAGCTCGGGGGTTGGCCGTACCCAGGAGGTTGGCCATAGCTCGGGGGTTGTCCGTACCCAGGAGGTTGGCCATAGCTGGGCTGACTGCCAAACGACGGCGGCCCCCCATAGGCCGGCGGCGGGCCGAGGGCCGGGGGCGGGCCGGGAGGTGGGGACCCCTGCAGGGGCGACGTGGGAGCGGGAGGTACACCCAAGCCGGGACCAGTTTGATCGCCCGGGGTGGAATCGGGATTTGCCCAATCCCCCGGCGGCGCGTTCGACATGGGGAAAGCGTAGTGGCAGGCCTCCCCGCACCCACCGGACCCGTAGGGGAGCTCGACCGATGGGTTGGCGCAGATCGCAGGTTGCCACAATCCGGACTCAGGGGCCACTACGGTGCCCGTCCTGTGTTCGTCGTGCGTCGGTCATCGCTTGATTCCGCCGGCACGCCCGTGCAATGGCGTGGGTGGGTCGGGCTGGTGGCTGTGGTCGCCCTCGGCTGGGCATGCGGTACCGGCTGCACGGCGGATCCGCCATTCGATCGTGACGCCACCGTTCAGCGCGTGGTCGCCGATGGTGGAGGACGATTCACCACCCAGCAGGCCGAGTGCTACGTGGATCGAGCAGCCGACCAACTGGGTTCGGGGGTCCTCACCCCCGATGCCACCCTGGCCGTGCCACAACTCGATCGGCTCACCGTGATCCGGATCGACTGTGCGGGGGTGGCCTCCTTGGGGCGTACCCCCGGCACGGAGTTGGCGCGCAAGAGCGAGGAAATCCAACGCGAGCGTCAACAGCCGATGAAGAAGGGGGAGGATGTACAGCTCGATCTTCTGTGGGACTCGTGCGAGCGAGGAAGCGGAGAATCGTGCGATCGCCTATTCGAGGCCGCGCCGGTGGGTTCGGAGTATGAGGTGTTCGGGCAGACCTGCGGCAATCGCACCAAGGAATTGCGGTGCGCCGATCGTTATGCGGGCATGGCGGCTTCGGGAACGACGATCTCGCTCCCGTGAGTTCGCCGCACAATTCGCGTCCTACCCGCCCTCGTGATCCGTTCGGCGAGGACGAGGACGCCATGAGAGGCGAAGCTGGCCGGCGAGATGCACGACCTACGTTCGGTTGGGAGCACTTGGTGGTGGGTGCCTCTCAACCGGGGGCAGCCCCCCTACGCTATGCCGGTGTCATTCTCCCCACCCACGCGTGCCGAAACGGTGAGCGGTGCGCATCCACCTCTGGGTTCGGGCCGCTCGAAGATGTGGCGGTTCGTGATCCTCGTGGGCACGTTGGTGAGCGTGGAAGTGGCTTGTAGCGCGTCGGCCATCGACTCGATGCCTGATCCCGCCACGGTTGATGTGAGTGGCGTGGCCGTTCGCACATTGGCCGAGTGCGCCGATCTCACCATCAGCTATTCAGAGTTGCTCAACGCCACCGTTGCGGCATTGCCGCCCGGAAGTGATCTCGCGAGCGGGAACGCGAAAGATTCGGCGCGAAAGGGCGCGGACACGAGCGGGCAGGCGGCGGCGGCGTTCGAACGTTTGCGAACGTTTTCCCCGCCGCCGGCCGCCGAATATGCCTTGCGCTACCAGGCCGACAACGCGGGGCAGTTGTCGAAGCTGGGCGGCTCCGACGGCCGCAAGGCCAACGACATCGTGGTGAAGTGGAAGAACGCGGCGTGCCCGGCCACCCGCCCGTCGGGCTCCTGACCGCATAGCTGGACGACGATGGGTCCAGCCAGTGAATCATCGCCGAACGGTCACCCTTTGCTGGGTACA
>Ga0105047_10012150_pt1 | contig 13881 bp, 14 predicted proteins | sample MAT04_FD_78384 | JGI IMG/M metagenome (GOLD analysis project Ga0105047, IMG submission 78384) | Freshwater microbial communities from Lake Fryxell liftoff mats and glacier meltwater in Antarctica - MAT-04 (megahit assembly) | ecosystem: Environmental > Aquatic > Freshwater > Ice > Liftoff...
AGCCGGCTGCTGGACCAGCTGCTCCCGAACGAACTCGAACGCCGCCACGCCGACGCCCACGACCAGCGCGGGTTCGGGATGCGCCGCAACGCCGACGGATCAGGCTGGACCATCACCCGGGGCTCAGCCGCTCAGGCCCAGGGGACGGCCGTCCCTCGCGTGCAGGGCCAGCGTGGTGACGTAGCCGACCAGCACGATGAGGTGCAGCACGAACAGCCAGCCGACCGAGGCCACGGCGGTGGCGAGCCCCAGGGACCCGCCGTACGCCCCGCCGAGGTCGAGCCCGAGCGACAGGAAGAACACGTAGCCCAAGCAGGTGCCCGACAGGAACGAACCTGTCCCGGCCGAACCCCACAGGAGGGCGCGCTTCCCGGGCCGTTCCGGCGACAGGCCCCGGTAGGCGAAGGCCAGGACCGGCGTGATGGTCAACCAGCCGACGAGGAAGGCGAAGTAGATGCCGAGCAACCGACCGCCGAGACCGTGCCCGATCGCCGACGTCAGAGCCTCGGTGGCACCCAGACCCGCCAGGAGCAGCGCCGGACTCATGGTCACGACGACGAGCGAGCCCAGGCGGCCGCGCAGCGACAGCCGGCGTCCCTCGCGCTCGCTGAGGCGGTCGAAGGCCCGCACCAGGCCCTCCCCGTAGAGGCTCGCCGGCACCAGCGCGACCAAGGCGGCGAGAACGCTCATCGACGTCCCGGAGTCGGCGAGGAAGCGGGCGGCGTCACGCGCGCCGAGCTCGGCGGGCAGCAGCCGCGTGAGCCCGTCCGCGAGATTGCTCACGGTCTGCGCGCCAGCGACCTGCGAGGCCAGGAAAAGCGCGAGCAGCAGCAGTGGGATCAGACCGACGGTGGCGTAGAAGGTCACCCCCGCCGCGCACAGTGCGAGGTCGTGGTCGCGGATACGCGAGGTGACGTCACGGGTCAGGCCCCGCAGGCCCTCGGCCGCGGAGCTGGCGGTGATGGACACGGCTGGTGCCTACCCACCGCCAGACCTGCCCGACCCGCCGATCAGCTGCCGAGGTCGGCCGAGGCACCTCGATCTCACGGTCGCAGCAGCGACCAGGCACCCGCCTCGACGTGCCAGGTGCGACGCCGGATCTGCTCTCCGACCTCGCCGTCGGCGTTCACCCCCACCAGCTCGCCGCTGATGGTGACGGTGGTGCCGCGGGCGACGCGTACGGCCCTGTCCTGCAGGTGGGTGCCCGCCGACAGGGCTGCGCCGAAGCGGACCCGGGCCAGGGGACCGGAGGCGTACGACACCAGGACGTCGAGCTTGCCGTCGTCGGGCTCGGCGTGCGGCACGAGGGCAGTGCCGCCGCCGATGCCGGGGCCGTTCAGGACGGCCACCATGAGCGAGCGCCGGTGGGTGTCCCCCACGATCGCGCCGTCGACCTCGACGCGGAGCCGCCAACCCGTCATCCGCAGGCCGGCCGTCAGGGCTCCCAGGGGGAAGGCCAGCACGCCGAGGCGGGCCTTGAGACGGCCGGCCTGCGCAGCCGCGTCGGCGCCCACACCGACGTGGACGGCGTTGATCACGACACCCCCGACGTCGTCGACCAGCAGGTCCAGCGGTCGGGGGGAGGCGGTCAGCACCACCTTCGCGGCGTCACCGGGGTCCAGCGGCAGGTCCAGGCTCCGCGCCAGGTCGTTGCCGGTGCCGAGCGGCACCAGCCCGAGACGGACCTGGCCGAGCTCACCCCGCTCCCGGAGCCTGGACACGGTGAGGTGCAGACTGCCGTCCCCACCGGCGACAACCAGGGTGCGGCCGTCGAGCCGGTCCAGCGCGGCGTCGAGCTCCTCGGGGGTGGCGGTCTCGACGAGCTCCACCGGGCCGGCGGCCGCCAGGACCGACCTGGCTGCGTCGACCGCTTCCTGCTCGGTGCTGCCCGCCTTCGCGCTCGCGAGCAGGAGGTGGCCGGAGGGTGGAGTCGAAGGGGGCATGTCGGCTAGCCTCTACCTGCAAGAGCCCCAGGCGCGAGCGCCCGGGGCTGAGTCGTGTCTAAGGAGCCTCCATGCCCGCACTCGTGCTCGTCGGCGCCCAGTGGGGCGACGAGGGCAAGGGCAAGGCCACCGATCAGCTCGGCGGCTCGGTCGACTACGTCGTCAAGTTCAACGGTGGCAACAACGCCGGCCACACCGTCGTCATCGGCGACGACACCTACGCCCTGCACCTGTTGCCGAGCGGGATCCTGTCGCCGGGGTGCACGCCGGTCATCGGCAACGGCGTGGTCGTCGACTTGTCCGTGCTGTTCGAGGAGATCGACGCGCTCGAGGCCCGGGGCGTCGACTGCTCCAAGCTGCTGATCAGCGCGGACGCGCACCTCATCGCCTCCTACAACCGCACCCTGGACCGGGTGGCCGAGCGCTTCCTGGGCAAGCGCAAGATCGGTACGACCGGGCGGGGGATCGGTCCGACGTACGCGGACAAGATGAACCGGATCGGCATCCGCGTCCAGGACCTGTTCGACGAGGGCATCCTGCGGCAGAAGGTCGAGGCGGCCCTCGACATGAAGAACCAGGTCCTGGTCAAGGTCTACAACCGCAAGGCCGTGGCGGCGGAGGACGTCGTCAGCGAGCTCCTTTCGTACGTCGAGCGCGTGCGTCCGATGGTCGCCGACACGTCCCTGGTGCTCAACCAGGCGCTCGACCGCGGCGAGACGGTGCTGCTCGAGGGTGGTCAGGCGACCCTGCTCGACGTCGATCACGGCACCTACCCGTTCGTCACGTCCAGCAGCGCGACCTCGGGCGGGGCCTGCACCGGCTCCGGCATCGGTCCGCGGCGGGTCGACAAGGTCATCGCGGTCGTCAAGGCCTACACGACGCGGGTCGGTGAGGGGCCCTTCCCGACCGAGCTGCTCGACGCCGACGGCGAGGCCCTGCGGGCCAACGGCCACGAGTTCGGCACCACGACCGGCCGGCCACGCCGGTGCGGCTGGTACGACACGGTGATCGCCCGCTACGCCGCCCGCGTCAACGGCGTCACCGACTTCGTCCTGACCAAGCTCGACGTGCTCACCGGGTGGGAGCAGATCCCGGTCTGCGTCGCGTACGAGGTCGACGGGGGGCGCTTCGACGAGATGCCGATGTCCCAGACCGACTTCCACCACGCAACACCGGTCTACGAGTACTTCCCGGGTTGGACCGAGGACATCACCGGGGCCAGGACGTTCGAGGACCTCCCCGAGACGGCCCAGGCGTACGTGCGTGCGCTCGAGAAGATGAGCGGCGCGCCGTTCGCCTCCATCGGGGTCGGCCCCGACCGGGAGCAGACGCTCGAGCTCCGCCCGCTGCTGACCTAGACCGAGGTCCGTCCAGAAGGGGTCCAGAGATGATCTTCCGAGCCGTCGGCGAGGGCCGTCCCTACCCCGCCCCCGCCCTGAGCTCGCGGGAGTGGGCGCAGCTCCCACCGACCCAGGTGCAGCTCGACCACCTGATCACGATCAAGAAGACGCTGGACCTCGACGTCCTGCTGGCCGAGGACTCCACCTTCTACGGCGACATGTTCGCCCACGTCGTGCAGTGGCGCGGCGAGCTCTACCTGGAGGACGGCCTGCACCGGGCGCTGCGTTGCGCGCTGGCCCAGCGCAAGGTCCTGCACGCTCGGGTGCTGCGCCTGCCGAACTGAGCGCCATCTGTACGCACTTGCACATGGCGCGCAGAAGCGGGCACACTCGAGACGTGCGCACCGTCCGAGAGGTCGACCTCGAGGTCCTGCTGCTGGCCCTCGACGGCGACGACCGGCTGACCTGGGAGGTCCGCCGGGCACCGATCGGACCGGGACACCCCGACCAGGAGGCCCTCGACCTGGCCGGTCAGGTGCCCGGAGCGGTCAGCCACTCGACCTCCTGGCACGACGACGACGGGGTGCTGGTGCTCACCTACGCCGTCGTGGCGCCGGTCAGCGCGGCGCGGGCGGCGCTGCTGGTGGAGCCGTCGGTGGTCTGCTCCAGCGACCCGCGGCGTCCCTCGCCGCCGGTGCTGCACGTCCACCACGTCGTGGCCCACGCGGTGCGCCACCTGTCGGACCTGCTGCGCCGCGACCCGGTCGTCACCGCGGCGCTCGCCGCCCACCCGAAGGTGGTCCACGCACTGCACGAGGCGGCCGGGACGATGCCGGTCGCCCCGCACACGCAGGCGCACGAGCTGGCACGCTCGCGCGCCGCAGGTGCACCGGCGGCACGGGCGGCACCGGCGGTACGACAGGCGCGATAGGCGTGGAACCGGCGAGCTCCCCAACGGCCCCGGGACGCGCCCGCACTCCCCTCCGCGTCGTCCGGGGGCGACTTCGGCGCGCGTCCGGGGCAGGATGACCCGGTGCAGCGGGCCGAGGTGGTGGTCGTCGGCGCCGGTGCCGCCGGCCTGGCGCTGGCCTGCCTGCTCGGTGAGCGGGGTGACGTCGAGGTCGTCCTCATCGATGCGCCCCCCGGGGCTTCTCGCTCGCCCGAGCGCACCTGGTGCTCCTGGCAGCGCGGCCCGACCGAGTGGGAGCAGGCCGTCAGCGCCCGCTGGCACCGCGCCTCGGTGCACGCCGCAGACGGCCGCGGGCGCACCTACGACCTGGCGCCGCTGGACTACACGATGGTGCGCTCGCGCGACTACGAGCGCGTGGCCGCAGAGCGGTTGTCCCGCACCGGGGTGCGGCGCGTCGAGGCCCAGGTCACCGGGATCTCCCCCGACGGCGTCGTCGAGGGGGCGCAGGTCACCGGCCGCTGGGTCTTCGACACCCGGCCGACCCCGCCCGCCCGGCCGGGCAGGGTGTCGCTGCTGCAGCACTTCCGTGGCTGGTTCGTGCGCACCGCCGAGGACCGCTTCGACCCGGCGGTGGCGACGCTGATGGACTTCCGCCCACCGCAGCCGGCCGGCGGCGTGGCCTTCGGCTACGTGCTGCCCACCTCACGTCGGGAGGCGCTGGTCGAGTACACCGAGTTCAGCCGCGCGGTCCTGCACGACGAGGCGTACGAGTCGGCCCTGAACGACTGGACGTCGCAGCACCTGCAGCTCGGGGCCTTCGAGGTGCTGGGCGTCGAGCAGGGCGCCATCCCGATGACCGACGCACCCTTCCCCCGGCGCGTCAGCGACCACGTCTTCCGCCTGGGCGCGGCCGGGGGCGCGACGAGGCCCTCCACCGGCTACACCTTCTCAGCCGCCCAGCGGCAGGCCCAGGCGGTCGCCTCGGCGCTGCTGGCCGGCCACGACCCGGAGCCGCCGGCCGCCTACTCCCGGCGCCACCTGGCCATGGACGCGCTGCTGCTGCGTGCGCTCGACGACCGCCTGATCAACGGCGCGGACTTCTTCGCCGGGCTCTTCGCCTCGCAGCCGACCGACCGGGTGCTGCGCTTCCTCGACGGTTCGACCTCCCTGCGCGAGGACCTCGCCGTCATGGCCGCCGCGCCGAAGGCGCCGATGATCCGCGCCGCGCTGCTGCGCTGAGGACGTCGGCGGCGACCGAGCCCCCGAAGACTCAGGTCGCGCGGGCGCGCAGGAAGTCGTCGCGGCTGCGGGTACGGAGCTCGGCCTGGACCTCGTCGAGCAGAGCCGCTCCGGCGCCGGCGGCCCGTCCCGCGGGCAGCCGCAGCAGGCGCTCACCGGTGCCGCGGTCCTCGATCAGCACCCACGAGGGCGCCACGGCGGGCACGTCGAGCGAGGTCCCGGCCGTGAAGACCGCACACGGCAGCTCGCGCAGCGCCACGACGAGCGCCAGCGGCCACCCGCGGAGCACTCGGCCGACCCGCAGGTGCGCGCGCAGCGACAGCGCTGCCGGTTCCTGCGCGCGAACGTCCACGCGCTGAAGGTAGGCGACGACGAGCGATAGGCGGGTGGGGGAAGGACATGGACTGGCGGCGGCCGGTTCGCAGCCCGCGGCGTCGTAGGCAACGCGGCCCCGCAAACCGCTAGCGTGCCGCGCGTGAAGGTCCTGGTCCTCGGCTCCGGCGCCCGCGAGCACGCCCTCCTGCTCGCCCTGTCCCGCGACCCGGCGGTGACCGGCCTGGTTTGCGCCCCGGGCAACGCCGGCACGGCCCAGCTGGCGCAGAACCGCCCCGTCGACGTGCTCGACGGCGCCGCGGTGGTCTCGCTGGCCGTCGAGGTCGGGGCCGGGCTGGTGGTGATCGGCCCGGAAGTGCCCCTCGTGGCGGGAGTCGCGGACGTCGTACGCGCCGCACACCTCCCCTGCTTCGGCCCGTCGGCAGCGGCAGCGCTCATAGAGGGCAGCAAGGCCTTCGCCAAGCAGGTCATGGCCGACGCGGGCGTGGCGACCGCCGCCGCGGCGGTTCTCACCGACGCCGATGAGGCCGCCGCGCACCTGTCGCAGGTCCGCCCGCCTTACGTCGTCAAGGCCGACGGCTTGGCCGCCGGCAAGGGTGTGCACGTCGGCAGCGAGCTGCAGGTCGCGACCGCCTTCGCGCGTGACGTGCTCGCCGAGCCGGGCTCGACCGCGGTCGTCGAGGCCTACCTCGAGGGCCCCGAGGTGTCGCTGTTCGCGCTGTCCGACGGCAAGACCGTCATGCCGCTGCTGCCGGCGCAGGACTTCAAGCGGGTGTTCGACGGTGATGCCGGTCCCAACACAGGTGGCATGGGCGCGTACGCGCCGCTGCCGTGGTTGCCCGGGGGCACCGTCGAGCAGGTGCAGCGCGAGGTGCTGCGGCCGGTGGTCGATGAGATGGCGCGCCGCGGCACGCCGTTCCAGGGGTTGCTCTACGCCGGTCTCGCGATGACGTCTTCCGGGCCGCAGGTCATCGAGTTCAACTGCCGCTTTGGCGATCCCGAGACCCAGGTTGTCCTGGCGCTGCTCGAGACGCCGCTCGCGCAGCTGCTGCTGGCCTGTGCCGAGGGGCGCTTGAGTGAGGTCGATCCGCTGGTCTGGCGCGACGGCGCCGCCGTGACCGTCGTGGTGGCGTCCGAGGGCTACCCGGCGTCGCCCGTCATCGGTGACCTAGTCGAGCTCGCTGCGCTGCCTGACGGCGTAGCGGTGCTGCATGCGGGCACCTGCATCGATGCAGGCCGCGTCGTCTCGGCCGGGGGCCGGGTGCTGTCGGTGACCGCGGTGGCCGACAACCTCGCGCTCGCCCGCTCCCGCGCGTACGACGGGGTTGCGGCGGTCTCGATGCGCGGAGCGCATTGGCGCACCGACGTGGCGCGCGCGGCCGTCGCGGGTGAGGTCCGCCTACCTGGCTGATGTGGCCTGAGGCCGCGTCGTGCCCGCAGCTCGGGCAGGTGACGGGTGGTGTCAGCGCCGGCGTGATGGCCTGCCGTGCTCCTGCGCCGCGGCGGGCGCCGCCTTCACCGTCCCGAGCACGAGCAGAGCGTTGACCCAGGCGGCGACCACACGACGATCGCCGGCGCCAAGTGCGTCGATGCGCGGCCGAGGGCCTGCGGGCGAGGGCGGCGGCGGTCTGTCAGCCGCCCGAGCAGCAGCGTGCGGCGGTGCCGTCGGAGCACCTCCCGGAGCAGGGTCCGGGCAGCTACTGCTCCACCACCACGTCGTCCCGGGCGTCGAGCAGGTGCTCCTCGAGCACGTCGAGGAAAGCGTCCATCCGGGCCCAAGCAGCACCGACGGTCCTGGTGCCGTCAAACACGTGTGCCTGGCCGGCCTGGACGGCCGGTAGCGACTGGTAGAGCGGGTTGTCGAGCAGGGCCTGCACGGCGGGGTCGGGCTCGGCCCGGTCACCGCCGAAGTCGACGACCAGGACGACGTCGGCGCTCCGGCCGGGAAGCGTCTCGACGCTCTGCGCGTCACTGCCGCTGTCGGCCTCCTGCTCGGCCACGCGCAAGAGGCCGACGTCATCCGAGACCGTGCCGACGGCCTGGCCGACGTCGAACCGCAGGAACGTGCCCGGGTCACCAGGCTCGAGCACCGACACCGACAGCGACTCGAGCCGGCCCAGCCGCTCCCGAAGTGCCTCGACCCGCCCGTCGTAGGCCGCCTGCAGCGCCTCGGCCTCCTCGCGCCGGTCGACGAGGTCGCCGAACTGCAGCAGCGCCTCGTCGAGGGGCCGGTCGAAGACCTGTACGAGGACGGTGGGGGCGATGCGGGAGAAGACGTCGTACTTCTCCTGGTCGCCGTCGTAGCCCACGATGAGGTCGGGCGATTCCGCCACGACCGCCTCGGCGTTGGGCTCGATGAAGTCGCCGGTGAAGGTGATCCCGGAGGTGTCGAAGCCCTGCGTGCGGCGGAACGTGCCGCTGCCGTCGTCGTTGAGTCTGCCTGCCGAACCGACCGGGCGTACCCCGAGCTCGAGCAGCGGCAGCAAAGCGTTCTGGTCCGTGGTCGTGACGATGCGCTGCGGGTCGACCGGGATCTCGGTGGTGCCGGCGAGGTGGGTGACCTCGCGGGTCTCGCTCGAGGCCGCTGCTGTCTCGGCGTCGGCGTCGGCGTCGGTGCCGCAGGCGGCGAGCAGAGCGGGCAGGAGCAGGGCAATGGCGATCAGGCGGGTGCGCATGGTCTTCCTTTGGGAGAGGGGGTTCACAGTGCCGAGCGCAGGCTGCGCTCGAGCAGGGCGACGTTCGGCTCGACGGTGAGCACGGCGTCGAAGTAGATCTGGTCGGATTCGTCCTCGGCGAGGTCGATGACGCGGCCGGCTTGGACGACCTCGAGGCCCTGCCACAGCGAGCTCTGCTTCAGGGCGTCGCTGCCGTCGCCGTCACCGAAGTGCTGCACGAGCAGCAGGTCGCCGTCGACGCGGGTGAGCTGCTCGAGCGAGATCTGCTCGATCGCCTCGCCCTCGGTCTGCTGCGCGGGCAGCGGCGCCAGGCCCAGGGCCGCGGCCAGCCTGCCGGCCGGTGACTGGTCGTTCAGCACGTAGAGGCTGCCGTCGTCGAAGGAGGAGACGACGTTCATCCGTAGGCCGGCTGCGGCCGACAGCCGCTCCCGGGCGGCGGCGATCGCGGCGTCCTTCTCTGCGACGAGCTCGGACGCGCGCTGCTCCAGGCCGAGCGCCTCCGACACCTGGCGCAGGTTCTCGCGCCAGTCGATGAAGGAGGTGGCGACGGTCGGCGCGACGTCGGAGAAGCGTGGCATCGTCTCGTCGGTGGCGAAGCCCTGCTGCACGAGCAGCAGGTCCGGCTGCCAGGCCACCAGCCGCTCGTAGCTGGTCTCACCGCTGGACAGGTCGTAGCTGTCCAGGCCCTCGGCCAGCGGCCGCAGCCACGGCTTCAGCGGGTCGTTGCGCTGGCCGAAGCCCACCGGCCGTACACCCAGGGCTAGCGTCGAGCACAGCTCGCTGCCGTCGGTGCCGCAAACCACCCGGGTGGGGGTGGTGTCGAGCGTCGTCTGGCCCTGTTCGTGCCGGACGGTGCGGGGGAAGCCGCCGCCGCCGGCGGCGGGCGCGGCGGCGGAGCCGGTGGTCGAGCCCGAGCTGGACGCCCCCCCGCAGGCGGTGAGAGCGGCCAGACCGGCTGCGGACAGCAGGAAGCGACGACGGTCGAGCACGGGTCCTCCTGGACAGGCGGGACGGGGGGTCAGGCAGGGTGGACGGCTGTGACGGTGGTGGTGACGACGGGTTCGGTGCCGTCGCAGACGGAGGTGGCCGGTCCGAGCTCTTGGACCCGGACGGCGACGCGCCAGTGGTCGGCGCCGGCCCGCAGCACGACGTCGGCGCCGGCCGGCTCGGGTCCTTCCTCGCCGTCGACGACGTCGTCGTGCGGGTCCTGGGACAGGACCTCGACGTCGGCCAGGCCGGTCAGGTCGAGGCGGCGGCGCAGGCCGACCTCGGCGGTGGCCGCGAACGCGCTCGAGCCGGTGCGCCCGCGTAGCCCCTTCAGGTCGAGCCGGCCGGCCAGGGCCGCCTGGGCGATGCGCAGGCCGTCGGACGGTGTCGCGCCGCCGTGCAGGACCCCGTCGGGCAGCACGAGCAGGTTGGCCGAGAAGCGGCAGCCGCCGACGTGGCTGACCTCCCAGGTGCGCTCCGGGTGGGCGGCGGCCAGCGCCGCGACCAGGGGCCGGCCGTTCACCGCGCAGCACCGGTCGACCGCGCCGTTGGTGCAGACGGCGAACAGCGGGCCGTCGACGGGCTCGCCGAGCCCGGGCACGCCGGCGGCCACCGCCTCCAGGTCGAGGGAGGTCAGCGCCCGGGCGGGCAGCCGTTCGAGCCAGGGACGGTCCCCGAGCGTGGAGCCGATGAGCAGGCAGGGCTCGGCAGCGGGGCGGCCTCCCTGCCGGCCGGGCCGGCGGACGACCAGCGGGCGCAGCCACGCGGTCTCCCACAGGTGCTGCAGCAGGTCGTGCCGGTCGTCGGGCAGCGCCGCGGCGAAGGCGTCGTCGCGGGCGGTGTCGGACCACGCGCCAGGGTGCTCGAGCAGCAGCCACGAGCGGATGGTCGAGGCGCTGCCGGCGGTGTCGACGCCGAGCGCCCGGCGCAGCGCGCTGCAGGTCGGCAGCGCCGGAGCGGGAGGCGTTGTCGAGGTGCGGGCGGCGTCGAGCAGCGTCATCGGGCGCGCCCGCGGGGGACGACGTAGGGCTGGCCGGTGACGGGGCAGGCGCCGACGGCGCAGGACAGCCCGAAGACGTCCTGGACCAGCTGCTCGGTGACCACGCTGGCCGGTGGTCCCTCGGCCACGACGGCGCCGTCTTTCATGGCGATGACGTGGTGGGCGTAGCGCGCGGCGTGGTTGAGGTCGTGCAGCACCATCACCACGGTGCGGCCGCGCAACGCGTTGAGCTCGGCGACCAGCTCCAGGACGTCGACCTGGTGGGCCAGGTCGAGGTAGGTCGTCGGTTCGTCGAGCAGCAGCACCTCGGTCTCCTGCGCCAGCGCCATCGCCAGCCACACCCGCTGGCGCTGCCCGCCGGACAGCTCGTCGACCGCGCGGCCGGCCAGCTCGGTCAGGTCGGTGGCCGTCAGCGCCTCGGTGACCGCGCGCTCGTCGTCGGCCGACCACTGCTGCCACCAGCGCTGGTGCGGCGCGCGCCCACGCGCCACCAGGTCGCCGACGGTGATGCCCTCCGGAGCGACCGGTGACTGCGGCAGCAAGCCGAGCCTGCGCGCGACCTCACGGGTCGGCGCCTGGTGCAGCGCCCGGCCGTCGAGCAGCACGCAGCCGCCGCGGGGCGCGAGCAGCCGGGCCATCCCGCGCAGCAGCGTCGACTTGCCGCAGGCGTTGGCCCCGACGACCACGCTGATCCGCCCGGTCGGGACGGCGACGTCGACGCCGTCGACGACGACGCGGTCGCCGTAGCCCAGCACCAGGCCGTGGGTGCGCAGGTCGGGTCCGGCCCCCGGCCCGGCGGCGGACTCGGCGGCGGTGGCGGCCGGGGCGTTCTTCGTGGTCAGGGCGTTCGTCGTGGTCAGGGTCATGCGGTGCTCCCTCGGGCGGCGCGGCGCAGCAGGACGAGCAGGACGGGTGCGCCGATCACCGCGGTGACGGCGCCGACGGGCAGCTCGGTGGGTGAGCCGGTGAGCAGGGACAGCCCGAGTCGGGCGGCCAGGTCAGCGGCGACCACGAGCAGCGCGCCGCACGCGGCGCTGGCGGCGAGCGGGATCCCGGGGGTGCGCGACAGCCGCAGGGCGACCTGCGGGGCGACGAGCCCGACGAAGGCGATCGGGCCGGCGCTGGCCGTCGCCACTGCGGCCAGGCCCACTGCGACGAGCACCAGGCCGAGCCGGGCGCGGTCGACGCGGGCGCCCAGCGCCCGGGCGACGTCGTCGCCCAGGCGCAGGGTCGTCAGGCTCCGGCCGAGCACCAGGGCCAGCGGGGCCAGCAGCAGCAGCGCCAGGGCGACCGGGCGGGCGTGCTCCCAGCCGCGGCCGTTCAGGCTGCCGGTGAGCCACACGGTGGCGCGTTGCGCGTCGGTGATGGTGGCGCGTACCAGCAGGTAGGAGGTGAGCGAGGCGGCGGCCGCGCCCAGGCCGATGCCGATCAGCACGAGCCGGGGGGCGCTGAAGCCGTCGCGCCAGGTCAGAGCCGCGACCAGCGCCGCCACCGTCAGCCCGCCCGCGATCGCGGCCAGCGGGATCGGCACGGGCAGCCCGAGCACGATCACCGACACCGCGGCAGCGGCCGCGCCGGCGGTGACGCCGACGACGTCGGGGCTGGCCAGGGCGTTGCGGGCCACCGACTGGGTCAGTGCACCGGCCAGCCCGAAGGCGGCGCCCACGAGCAGTCCCACGATGATCCGCGGCAGGCGCAGGGTCTGCACCACCAGCACCGAGCTGCGGTCACCCTGGCCGAACAGCGCCCGCACGACGTCCGGGACCGGGACGACGAACTCACCGACCGACACCGACAGCACACCGACCGCCAGGGCCAGCAGGCTCGCGACCGTGGTGACCCGCACGGCGCGGGGATGCACCACGACGCTGCCCCACGGACCGCGGACGGCGGTGCGCCCGGGCAGCCGGACGAGCTCGAGCGTGGTCACGCGCCGACGACCCGGCGCTGCCGACGGACCAGCGCGATGAGCACCGGCGCCCCGACCAGTGCGGTGACGATGCCGACCTGGAGCTCGGCCGGCCGCACGACGACCCGTCCGAGGGTGTCGGCGAGCAGCAGCAGCGAAGCCCCGAACAGCGCCGACAGCGGCAGCAGCCACAGGTGCGCCGGGCCGACGACGGCCCGGGCCAGGTGCGGCACGACGAGCCCGACGAAGATCAGCGGCCCGCAGACCGCAACGGCCCCGGCGGTGAGCAAGGTGGCCGACAGCGCGACACCGCCGCGGCCCCACGCCACCCGGGAGCCCAGCCCAGCCGCCAGGTCGTCACCGAGCGCCAGCACGTCCAGCGTGCGGACGGTGGCCACCGCCAGGACCAGCCCGAGCAGCAGCAGCGGTGCCACCCCGCCGAGCAGGGCCGGGTCGCGGCCGGCCAGCGAGCCCACGGCCCAGAACCGGTACTCATCCAGGGTGTCGGCGTCGAGCAGAACCAGCACGGTCGTGAGGCTGCCGAGCAGAGCCGTCAGCGCCACCCCGGCGAGCACGAGGTCCAGCGGGCTGCGGCCACGTCCCTGCCCGGCCAGCAGCCACACTGCCCCGGTCGCCAGCAGGGCCCCGACCAGCGCCGCCCACGCCTGGCCGGTGGCGCCCCCGACACCGAGCACCGAACCGGTGGCCACCACGCCGAGCGCCGCGCCGCCCGAGACGCCGAGCAGCCCGGGATCGGCCAGCGGGTTGCGGGTCAGGCCCTGCAGCTGCGCCCCGGCGACGCCGAGCGCCGCACCCACGATCAGGCCCAGAACCGTCCGCGGCAGCCGCAGCTCACGCACGATCGCCGAGGTGTCGGAGCCGTCCGCCTGCAGCAGCACCCGCACGACCTCCGCCGTCGGCAGCGACCTGCTGCCCACGGCCAAGCTCACCAGCGCCGCGGCCACGGTGATCGCCATGGCACCGGCCAGGGCCAGCGAGCGGTGCCTTGTGCCAGTCCACGCCGTCCGCTGCTGCGGGAGCGGCGGCGCGGTCAAGGTCACGGAGCAAAGTTAGGTGTACCTCACCTAAGGAGTCAAGGCGCCGGCCACGCCGGCGTCCACCGGTTCGAGGAGAGTCCGCACGCTTACGGCGCTGGTCGGTCGGTCTGGGACACTGACCGCTCCGCCGCGAACCTGAGGGAGCACCACCGTGATCGAGCGCTACACCCTGCCTGAGATGGGGCGGGTCTGGAGCGAGGCCCACAAGTACGAGCTGTGGTGCCAGGTCGAGGTCCTCGTTCTCGAGGCCCACGTCGAGGCCGGCGTCGTGCCCGCCGAGACGCTCGCGCCCGTGCGCGCCGCAGCGCCGCCGACCCCCGAGGCGGTCGCCGAGATCGAGGCGGTCACCCAGCACGACGTCATCGCGTTCCTGTCGGCCTGGGCCGACAACACCGAGCCGCGCGACGCCGCCGCGTACGTGCACTTCGGGATGACCAGCAGCGACCTGCTGGACACCGCGCTCGCGCTGCAGCTCGTCGAGGCGACC
>Ga0105047_10012153_pt1 | contig 13879 bp, 12 predicted proteins | sample MAT04_FD_78384 | JGI IMG/M metagenome (GOLD analysis project Ga0105047, IMG submission 78384) | Freshwater microbial communities from Lake Fryxell liftoff mats and glacier meltwater in Antarctica - MAT-04 (megahit assembly) | ecosystem: Environmental > Aquatic > Freshwater > Ice > Liftoff...
ACCTCCGCCTCGGCCAGCGCGGTCTTTTCCACCGGCGACCACATCACCGGCTTGCTGCCCTGATACAAACTCCCATTCATCAAAAACGTCATGAACTCCGCCGCGATCACCGCCTCGGCGTGGTAGTCCATCGTCAGATAGGGGTCGGCCCAGTTGCCTGTCACCCCCAGCCGCTTGAATTCCTCACGCTGCACGTCGATCCAGCCCTCGGCAAAGCGGCGGCATTCCTGGCGGAAGGCGACAACATCGACGTCGTCCTTGTTCAGCCCCTTCGTGCGGTACTGCTCCTCGATCTTCCACTCGATGGGCAGCCCGTGGCAGTCCCAACCCGGTACATAGCGCGCATCCCGCCCCATCATCTGCTGGGACCGCACCACCATGTCCTTCAGCACCTTGTTCAGCGCATGCCCGATGTGCAGATGACCGTTGGCATAGGGCGGGCCGTCATGCAGCGTGAAGGGCACCCGCCCTCCGGCGCGGGCCTTCTCGCGCAGCCGGTCATAGACGCCGATCCGCGCCCACCGGGCGAGCCACTCGGGCTCGCGCTGCGGCAGGCCTGCGCGCATCGGAAACGCGGTTTCGGGCAGAAAGACGGTGTCGCGGTAGTCAACGGCCACAGTTTCGGTGGGGGTATCGGCGCACATCGGGCGGTCCTTTGGTTCAGGGTCGGATCAATCGGGGGCAAAGGCCCCAGCCCCGGCGTCTGAGATCTCAGAACGCCGGGCCGATAATTCGACGGATGATCGCGGATATGCGTCTCATGCGCGCCTTATAGAAAAGGCGCGCGGGGCGGTAAAGGGGGACCCAAGGGCCTTTCTCAAGGCCCTTGGCCGCTCAGGGCTTCTCGTCCGGCCCCGCCGCCTGCCCGGCCCAACGGTTCAGCCAGGCGAGCCCCGCGAGCGACAGTCCAAGCCCGAGGAAGCTGAACACCCGCGTAAGCCCGGTCAGGCCCGAGGCGTCGATCAGGAACACCTTGGCAATCGTCACCGCGATCACCGCCATCCCGATCCGTCGCAGGCCCGGCGACCGGCGGGCGATCGCCTGATACAAAAGCGCAGCCCCGAGGATCATCAGCGCCACGGTATAGGTGTAAAGCTCGGCCTGCGACACGCCCGGTCGGCCGAGCCAGTCCCCCTGCCAGACCCGCCGGATCTCGAGCCCCGCATAAAGCATCAGCAGGGCCGCGCCAAAGCCTGTCATTCCCAGCCGCACCCACCGGCCAAAGGCCATGCGCGGGGCAGCCAGCAGCAGGATCAAGCCCGGCGCACCGTATGCCAGTGCCAAGGTGTCGAGCACCAGCGGCCCGCGCACCAGCGCGCCCGACGCCCCCGGATCCGAGGCCCAGAGCGGCGAGAGCGGCAGCGCCGCAATCCCGAAGCCCAGCCCGGCCAGCAGCCCCGACCCCGCCGCGATCCCCCGCCGCAAAAGCGCGAGCGGGCCGCCAAAGCGCAGCCGATACCCCTGCACCAGCAGCAGCGCCAGCCAGGGCATCGCCAGCAGCGACACCCCCCACCAGGTTTCGAGCCCGCTTTGCACCGTGCTGTCCTCAGCCACCAGCCAACGCGCCAGAAGCACGTCCGCCAGGATCACCGCAAGCGCCAGCGCCGCAGACTCCAGCACGCCGACCGTCATCAGCCGCCCCAGCGGCCGGATGAGCCAAAGCGCCACCACCTGCGCCAGAATAACCCCGCCAAAGGCCGCGAGCACCGGCAGAAGCGGCGCCTCCAGCGCCCAGCCCAGACCGGGCTCCACAAGCAGCCGCCAAGAGAGCACGGCCACTGCGATCTGGATGAACCAGCCCATTTCCGGCAGCCGGAACCGCCGGTCCAGACCCGCCGCCGCTGCGACGAGTATCGCCAGCGCGAGGGTCAGCGCGGTCTGCGTCGTCAGCACAAAGACCGACAGCGCCACCAGCGACAGCGCGGCCAGCGTCGCATGGGCCGCGCGCTGGCGATCCGCCGCGTCACGTTGCGCAAAGCGCAAGGCCAGTCCCACCATCAACGCCGCCAGTGCCATCACCTGCAGCGCCCAGGGGTAAGGCCCCAGCACCTCTGCGGGCAGCCAGAACAGCTCCAGTCCCGCTGCGGCAACCGGCGCAACCAGCACGGCACCCAGACCGAAGGCCACCCCGAAACGTCCGCCCTGCAGGGCCCGCCAAGCGCTCGCCAGCGTCACCAAGGTTGCAAGCCCGAGCACCATCGACGCGGCATGGGAAGGGGCAGTCTCCGGCGGGCGCAGGGTCAGCGCCTTTGACGTAAACTCGGCCAGGAGCGGGCGATACTCCTCCGCCTCAAGCCAGATCCGCAGTGGTAGTGCCACGGCAGGCAGGGCGGCCAGATCCCAAAGCCCCGGCGCCCGCTCGGCCCAAAGCAGCAGCGCGAGCGCGAGGGCCGCAAGCCCGGCAAAGGCGAGCAACCCCGCAAGGGCGCTGTCACCGGGCATCATCAGCAGACCAAGGGTGGAAGCGAGCACCGCGCCCCCCGCAATCCGCACCGGAAAGATCGGCCAACGCCCACCGCTTTTCCCCAGCAAGGCCTCGGCGATGGTCGGGCCGTCATGCGCAGGCACGAGGCGCAGCAAAGGCACCGCCACGGCCACCAGCGCAAGCCCCACCAGCGCAAGAATGCCCCCTGCGTCGCCTGCGTTACCGAGCCACATCAGCGCCCCGCCACCATAGCCAAGCACCAGTGCCAGCACCGAGACCCAAGCCCACCGCCGCACCGCATCCACGCCAAGACCCGTCACCGCAATCAGCCCGAAATAGCCGTAGGTCAGCGTGCCCGGCGCTGCGGTCGAGCCGATCGCGAACGGCGCCACTGCCGCCCCCAGAAGCCCGAGCGCCACCAGCAAGGGTCCGTTGAACCAGCCCAGCACGATCGCCAGTGCTGCCGTCGCCACATGCCCCGCAAGCGCGACCTCCCCGCCGATCAGCCCGTAAAGCTGGCGTGCGGCCACTGTTGCGGCAAAGATCGACACAATCCCCGCACCGGAAAAGATCGACGGGATATAGGCGGTGTCACTGTCCTCGCCGTCGCCGCTGCGGCGGCGGACCCATTCCCCGGCGCCGATCAGGGCTGCGCCAAAGGCCAGTGCCAGAACAACCCGCGCCAAGGGCGGCAAGAGCCCGTTCTGCACCGAGTATTGCACGAGGAAAACCCCTGCCAGTGCAAGCGACAGGCCCGACACCGCATAGACCCAGTTCTGCGAAAGCCAGCGTGTCAGCGCGGCCAGCCGATCCGCCCGCATCACGATGGGGCGGTCCTGATCCGACGGGGCGGGCGCGCCCTCGGCGGCGCGGGCCGCCGCAACCCAGGGAGAGGCGGGCTGATCAGGCAATGCCTCAGCGGGTGACCGCTCCGGACTGGCCTCTGTACCGACCTGCTCGACCTGCGGCGCAAGGGCTGCGACCGCAGCTTCGGTCAGGACGGCTTCTGCCGATCCGGACGGCGCAGCTGCCAGATCAGCAGCACCCGCAGCCCGTCCCAGCTCCGCCAGCCGGCCTTCCAGCGACTTGACCCGGGCGCGCAACGAAGATTGCCCGAAAAGCAAAACCACGACAGCCACCGGGATTGCGAGGACCGCAAGGCCCAACAGGACAAACAGCCCATCCATGATCCAGCCTTTCGCCTCATCCGTGATCACAATATCGCGAATGGTTTGCAGCGCAAGGCGCGGCCGTTCGCGGCCTTTGTGCAGGCTATCCGCCCCGGCCCGTTCGCCGGCCCGTTCGCCGGACCGGTCGCCGGCCCGGTCGCCCGAGGCTGTCCCTGACGGGCGCGAGTTCTAGCCGCAAGCGTTGCGCCGCCAGACAGGAGCGTCGACCACGGGGCGATGTCGCGACCGAGAGGGGTCGGCGCGGCGCATCCGTGCCGGAATCGCCGCTGCACCGCATTCTGCTGGAAGAGCGGGCCATGCCCTCCGGGATTGCCGCTGCAGTGCGGTTTCCACTCGGCCTGACGGCACCATTCGTCAGCCGGGCTGCGAGGCCGCCTGATGGCGGACTTCGGCTTTCGGGATCAGATCACCGTGGGGCTTGCCGGATGGCTTTCGAGCGCGGGCAGGATCGTGCCCTCGCACGCCCCGAAACCGATCCGGTAACCCGGCCCCTGCGCATGACCCCGCAGCGTGACCCTGTCGCCATCCTCTAGAAACCGCCGGTCCTCGCCCGAGGTCAGCCGCAGCGGTTCCTCCCCGCCCCAGGTCAACTCCAAGAGGCTGCCGCGGCTTTGCCGCACCGCACCCGAGATCGTGCCGGACCCTATCAGATCGCCAGTTTTCATCGGGCAGCCGCAGGACGCATGATGGGCCAGCTGCTGTGCTGATGAATAGTAAAGCTCACGCGTGTTGGTCCGGCTGATTGTGGTGTCCGGGCCTTTATCGGGCGCAAGTGTAGACTCAATCCAGATGTCGAACAGCAGGGGCCCCGGTTCGGCCAGGTACGGCAGCAATGGCCGCTCTCGTGGCGGCGAGGCCACACGGAACGGCTTCAGAGCCTGGCTCGTCACGATCCACGGGCTGATCGTCGTCGCGGTCGCCTTGGACTGAAACGGCCCGAGGGGCTGATACTCCCACCCCTGGATATCCCGTGCCGACCAGTCGTTCAGCAGCACATAGCCAAAGATCATCGCATCCGCCTGCGCAACCGAAACCGGCCCGCTCGAGGCTGTCCCCACTACCGCCCCCAGTTCCACCTCCATGTCAAAGCGGCGCGAGGGCGAAAAGATCGGCACGTCCGCCCCTTTTTCCAGGATCTGCCCCCAGGGCCTGCGCACCGGGGTTCCCGACACGACAACCGACGAGGCGCGGCCGTTGTAGCCGATGGGCATTGAAAGCCAGTTCGGAGGCAGGGCATTCGTGGCGCCGCGCAGCATCGTGCCGACATTCCGGGCGTGGTGGATCGAGGCGTAGAAGTCGGTGTATTCCGAGACGCGAAACGGCAGATGCAGCCGCACATCCGCAAAAGGCACAAGATGCGGTTCCACGCCGTGGCGTTCGGCGGCCCCCTCTGACAAAAGCTCTGTCAGCCGCTCACGAAAGGTTGCCCACGCCTTCGGCCCCTGCGCCATCAGCCCGTTCCAGCACGCCTGATCCAGCACCGGGGCATCGCCCGGCCGCAACAAACCCGCCGCCTCAAGCCCGGTCGCGTCCAGCACGAAATCTCCGATGGCCACGCCACAACCTGGCGGCGCCCCCTCCACCGAGAACACCCCGCAGGGCAGGTTCATCAGGGGAAAGTCGGTGGCGGGGTGATTGGCGCTGCCGACCCAGGAACGGTCGATCGTCATTTGATCCCCGGCGTGCCATCGAACTTCTTTTCCAGACTGTCCCAACAGTCGATGTAATCATCCTGTAACGGCGCCTCACGCGCAGCAAAGGCGGTCAGGTGTTGGGGGAAACGCGTCTCGAACATGAAGCTCATCGTCTCATCCAGCTTTTCCGGTCGCAGATTCGCGTTCGACGCCCCCTCGAAGGCATTGCGGTCAGGTCCATGCGGTAACATGCAGTTGTGCAACGACATTCCGCCCGGGACAAATCCCTTGGGCTTGGCATCGTAGACGCCGTAGATGTTGCCCATCAGCTCAGACATCAGGTTCTTGTGATACCAGGGCGGGCGGAACGAATGCTCAGCCACCATCCAGCGTTCGCGGAACAGCACGAAGTCGATGTTCGCAGTGCCCTCTTGCCCCGAAGGCGCCGTCAGCACGGTAAAGATCGACGGATCGGGATGGTCAAACAGGATGGCTCCGACCGGCGAATAGGTCCGCAGGTCGTACTTGCAGGCGCAATAGTTGCCGTGCCAGGCGACCACGTCCAGCGGCGAATGGTCGATCCACGTCTCATGGAATTGCCCGCACCACTTGATCACCACGCGGCTGCGGATGTCGCGGTCTTCAAACGACGCGACCGGGCACTTGAAGTCGCGCGGGTTCGCCATGCAGTTGGCCCCGATCGGGCCGCGTGAGGGCAGATCGAATTTCTGGCCATAGTTTTCGCAGATAAAGCCGCGGGCCGGGCCGTCCAGCACTTCGACGCGGTAGACCAGTCCGCGCGGCAGGATGGCGATCTCTTTCGGCTCAAGGTCGATCGCGCCAAGCTCGGTACAAAAGCGCAGCCGCCCGGCTTGCGGCACAACCAGCAACTCGCTGTCGGCGGAATAGAAGTATTCGTCCTCCATCGACCGGGTCACGAGGTAGACGTGGCTTGCCATCCCGACCTGCGTGTTCACGTCCCCTGCGGTCGTCATGGTGCGCATCCCGGTCAGCCAGGTCAGGTCTGCGTCCGGCACGCTGATCGGGTCCCAGCGGTATTGGCCGAGGCTGATGATGTCGTGGTTCACCTCTGGCGCGGTCCGCCAATAGGGCAGGTCTATCCTGCTGAAGCGCCCGGTATGCTTGACCGAGGGCCGGATGCGATAGCACCAGGTGCGTTCGTTCTGCCCGCGCGGGGCGGTAAATGCGGTGCCAGAGAGTTGCTCGGCGTACAAACCATAGGCACATTTCTGCGGGCTGTTCTGGCCTTGCGGCAGTGCCCCCGGCAATGCCTCGGTTTCAAAGTCATTGCCAAAGCCGGGCATGTAGGCCGCACCGGCCAGCGCCCTGCGAAGGATGGCCTGATCCGCGTCCTGCCTGTTCATCGATCACCCCCTCGTCGGCATTGCAGCGCCACTGCCATCCTTTTTGCCGGATATTCGTTGCAAATGCAACGAATATGATCTTCACTGCCAGCATGCCCGAGAAACCGACACCCGCGTTTGACCTGTCTGCTTTTCTGCCCTACCGGCTGGCGTCGGTCAGCGGCCGGATCAGCCGCGCCTTTGCTGCCCGTTATCGCGACGACTTCGGCATTTCGATCACGGAATGGCGCGTGCTGGCCCATCTGTCGCAAGAAACCGCAGTCAGCGTGCGCGATATTCACCTGCGGGTGGACGTGGAAAAGTCGAAGGTCAGCCGCGCTGCCAGCAGGCTGGAGGCGGCGGGTCTGATCACCAAGGTCATGAATGACACCGACCGGCGGCTCGTCGCTTTGTCGCTCAGCCCTGCAGGGCAAGGCCTGATGGCGCGTCTGGTCCCGGTTGCACTGTCGTTCGAGGCTGACCTTGAAAGGCAACTCGGCGCTTTGGCTGGTGATTTTGCGGTGGGCCTCACAGCGCTTGAGGGGGTTCGGCGGGACGGTTCTTTGCGATGACTGACGCGCTTCAGCGGCCGGTCGCCTGGCCATCGTTCCGGGTCTGATCGGCTTGGTCCAGCGGCAACCCCTGCGTCTCCTTGATCGTTTTCAGCACGATCTCGGACCGAACCTGCGCGACTTGCGGCTGCGGCAGAAGGTGATGGTGGATGAAATCTGCAAACGCCGCCAGATCGCGGACCAGCACCTCCAGCACATAGTCCGCGTCGCCAGAGACCGAGTGCGCGGTGATGACGGCCGCCTGCCGCCGCACAAAGTCGACAAAGCTGTCATCCTCGCGGGCTGAATGTCCCCGCAGGTTCACCCGGATGATCGCCCGCAACCCGAAATCCAGCTTCACCGGGTCAAGACGGGCCACGTATCCTGCGATCACACCGGCATCCTCCAGCGCTGTCCGCCGGCGCGAAGTTTGCGAGGCCGAAAGGTTCACGATCTCGCCCAGCGCCGCGTTGGTCAGCGAGGCATCGGCCTGAATGGCCTTAAGGATTGCACGATCAAAGCGATCCATCTCCATTCCGTGCATCCTTGTGCCAATTCACGCACGAAACAACCGTATCGTCGCCGATTGGCCACGGCAATCACAAACACCTTGCACGCGCCCTGTGGCAGAATGCGGGAAAGCCAGCACAGGAGTGAGCGATCATGGGCCCCTTTCCGCACGACGCCCCCAAGTCCGAGATTTCCGAGGCCAATCCCGCAGGCACCGATGGATTCGAGTTCGTCGAGTTCGCCCACCCCGATCCGGCCGTGCTGGACGTCTTGTTCCGTCAGATGGGGTTCGTTCCGGTGGCGCGGCATCGCGGCAAGGCCATCACCCTTTATCGTCAGGGCGACATCACCTATGTGCTGAACGCCGAGCCTGACAGCCACGCCGCCCGGTTCGTCGAGGCCCATGGGCCCTGCGCACCGGCGATGGCTTGGCGCGTCGTGGATGCGGGACACGCCTTGCGCCGCGCGGTGTCCCTTGGCGCCACCGAATACACCGGGTCCGACAAGTCGCTTGATGTGCCAGCCCTGGTCGGCATCGGCGGATCGCTGCTCTATCTTGTCGACACCTATGGTGACAAGGGCAGCTGCTATGCTGCCGAATACGACTGGACCGGCGCCCCCGACCCGCGCCCCGAGGGGATCGGCTTCTTCTACCTTGACCATCTGACGCACAACGTGATCCGCGGCAACATGGAGACCTGGTACCGGTTTTACGCAGACACGTTCAATTTCCGCGAAATCCGGTTCTTCGACATACAAGGCAAGCACACCGGCCTGACCAGCCGCGCCCTGACCTCACCTTGCGGCAAGATCCGCATCCCGATCAACGAAAGCTCGGACGACAAGAGCCAGATCGAAGAGTACCTGCGCCGCTACAAAGGCGAAGGGATCCAGCATATCGCCATTGCCACCAATGACATTTACGCCGGGGCAGATGAACTGGCGCGGCGCGGCGTGCGCTTCATGCCCGGCCCGCCCGCAACGTATTACGAGATGTCCCATGACCGCGTTTTCGGGCATCAGGAACCGATTGACCGGCTGAAGGCGCATGGCATCCTGATCGACGGCGAAGGGGTGGTCGGGGGTGGGGAAACCCGCATCCTGCTGCAGATTTTCTCGAAGACGGTGATCGGGCCTATTTTCTTTGAATTCATCCAGCGCAAGGGGGATGACGGGTTCGGCGAAGGCAACTTCAAGGCGCTGTTCGAATCCATCGAGGAGGATCAGGTGCGGCGCGGGTTGCTTCAGCCTGCGGTTTGACGCGATCAGGGGGGCAATCGGGCAGTTCCGTCCCTTTGGAGCGGTGCCCCCCCCCGGCCGTGCCGTGCCATGTGGTCCTGTGCAATCTGCCGGTCTGGGGCATGGTCCCCACGGTTGACGCCGCACAGCCTGCGTTCCGGCGAGCGGGTCAGGGCGGCTCAGGGTCAGACGGTCCGTCCCCGGTCCGGCCAGATCTGGTGAACATCCTCGCAGCCGGGCGGTGTCGCTGTGTGATACCCCGGCGTCTTGCCGGTCGCCATGCCGTGCAAGGCACGCATCGCGGCAAGATGCGGGCAGTCGTCGGGTAGCTGCGCATCGCGGCCTCGCTGTCCCAGACGGTCAAGGTGTGATGGATGCCGTTGATGGTGCGCGCCCCGGCGCTGATATTGCCGGGCGCTGCGCGCGCCTGACCCATCGACCAGATCGCGTGCCACCAGAAAACCGGGCCCTGCAGCATGGATTTCAGCCGCAGGCCGGTGATCGAGACATCGGGCATTGGCTTAACCTGGCGCTTGCGGCGCGGCCCTGCCAGTGATGCGGGGCAGAGACAAGCAAACCGGCGCCGTGATGCGGCCGGTGGCGCCAAGGCACAGGAACGCTGCACGGGACGCCTCGATCCCGGTGCCGGTCTGGCCCACCAGCACCGCCGCCAAAGCCGTGCCAAAGACGCCGCTCAACTGCCGCACTGAGTTGTTGACCGCGCCGCCAGACCCGAACCGCGCGGGTGACAACCGCCGCGCCCGACAGGCCAACCAGCAGCAACCCGACTGCAATGCCCCCAACGATTTTGCATCGGGAACCACTGGGTCAGATGGGCCCGCACTTCGATCACGTGGCGCGCCACCCAGACCTGAACTGCGGAGTAAAGCAGCCCCGCCGACTTCAATACCGTCCGATACCCGACCAGCGCCACACGCCGCCCCGAGGCGATGGCGCCCGCGATCTGGACATCAGGGCTGGCGGGAAACACGGTTTATCCTCGCGCGAGGCATGCACCGCCCGCACGTCGCAACGGCAACCGATTTCGCCGTATCCCTGACCGGTTCCATCAGGCCCTTAGAGAAAGGATCGCACCCGGAGCTGGCGTCCATAGCAAATCCGCAGCCCGGCCCCTGATGCCGAAAGGGCCTGACCTGATCGGGGAAAGCGGTAACACCGCTAAGTCTTCGGCCCCTGCCCTGACAGTCCGGGATCCTTCATGAACTCGTCGGCCAGGAAATCCGAAAAGGCCCGGACGCGGGGCGGCACGAGACGGCGGGACGGAGTGACAGCCTGAATCGGCAGCGGGTCCGGCTCGTAATCAGTCAGGACGCGCTGAAGGATGCCCCGCTCGATCTCGTCGGTGAAAAGCCATGTGGGAACGACCGCCACCCCCAGCCCCTCCAGCACAGCCGTGCGCATACCTTCGGAGGCACTGACCCTGACACGTCCCTTGACCTTGACGACCTGTGGCGACCCGTTCATCGACCGAAAATGCCACTCATCGACCGTGGCAAGGCCTGTGTAAACGATGCAGTCGTGCGCTTTCAGTTCTTCAGGATGGGTAGGCCTGCCATTGCGCAGCCAGTAGTCCGGGGTGGCGACGGTGATCCGACGCATTTCACCGATGCGGCGGGCGATCAGCGACTGATCGGCAATACGCCCGATGCGGATGGCCAGATCGACCCCTTCTTCGACCAGATCGACCGGGCGGTCCCCCAGCACCCAATCGGTGGTCAGGGTCGGATGCATTGCCAGAAAGCGCTTCATCCGCGGCATGATATGCAGGCGCGCGAAAGCCAACGGCGCCGCAATCCGCAACTGCCCGGTCACCGCCGCGTTGCCGGGCCGCACGGCGATCGAGGCCCCCTCCACCGCCTCCAGGATCGCGCGGGCATGGTCATAATAGGTGCGCCCTTCATCAGTCAGCGTCAGCGCGCGGGTGGTGCGCTGCAAAAGCCGGACGCCCAGATGCTTTTCCAGCGCCGAGATCTGGCGGCTGATGGTCGGCTGGCTTTGCTGCTGTTCCACCGCCACGGCGGTGAAGCTGCCGGTTTCCGCTGCGCGGACGAAGGTGCGGATATGTTCCAGAAGACCTGCGTGCATTCGTGCGTCCTGCGTATAAACCATACACCCCTTGGCATGATTATCGAAGACTTCGAGAGGGTCTAGTCTTTCCTTGCTGAAACCCGACCCCCGATGAGGAGACAGACCATGACGATGACCATTCCCACCCGCGACAGTGTCAGCCCCGCCAACCAGGCGATGTTTGACGCGTTGAAAGGCCAGCTCGGCATGGTGCCGAACCTTTACGCAACGCTCGCCCATTCCGAAAACGCGCTAGGCACCTATCTGGCGCTGCAGTCGGCCAAATCCTCGATTACCGGCAAGGCACGCGAAGTCGTGAACCTGGTAGTGAGCCAGGTGAACTTCTGCGCTTACTGCCTGGCCGCCCATACCGTGATCGGTGGCATGGTCGGCTTCGAGGCCGAGCAGATCATGGAAATCCGCCATGGCCGCGGGTCTTTCGATCCCAAGCTTGATGCGCTGGCGAAAATGACCAAGGACATCACGGCGAACCGGGGCCATGGCGATCAGAAGCTGGTCGAAGCCTTCTTCGCCGCTGGCTGGACGCCCGAGAATCTGGTCGATGCGATCGTGACGATCGGTGACAAGACAGTGACGAACCTGCTGCACGCTGCCGCCAAAGTACCGGTCGATTTCCCCGCAGCCCCCGCACTGGCCCCGGCATTGGCCGCCGCCTGACCCGTGCGAACGTTGCCGCCGGGTTCCCCCTCCCGGCGGCGTTTTCCGTCACACGAGATTCCGATGACCCGCGACACCTCCGCGCTGTTCCAACCCATCCGCTTCGGCGCAATTGACGCGCCGAACCGCATCGTGATGGCGCCACCGACCCGGACCCGCGCGAATTCAGAAGATGCGGTGCACGCTTTGCAGGCCGGATATTACACGCAGCGGGCAACAGCAGGGTCGATCGTGTCCGAGGCCACGCAGATCTCGCCTCAGGGCAAGGGTTATGCAGGCGCGCCGGGCATCCATTCCAAGGCGCAGATCGACGGCTGGCGCGGTGTGACGCAGGCCGTTCACGCCGCGGGCGGGCGGATGGTGCTGCAACTTTGGCCTGTGGGCCGCGTGTCGCACCCGTCCTTGAAACCCGGTGGCGCGCTGCCGGTGGCCCCTTCCGCCATCGGCTTCGAAGGCCATGCCCATACTTATGACGGCCCGCAGGATTTTGTCGTACCGCGCGCGCTGGGGGCGGCAGAGATCCCGGGGATCATCGCCGATTACGCGCAGGCCGCCCGCAATGCCAGGGCAGCCGGGTTCGACGGGGTGGAGATTCATTCCGCGTCTGGGGCGCCGACCGGGTGGGCATCCGTCTGTCCCCGTCCCTGACCATCAACGGCATGAGCGACAGCAACCCCGCCGTGATCTTCGGTCATGTCGCAACCGAACTCGGCCGCCGCAAGCTGGCGTATATCCACGTTGTCGAGCCGAAGGACCCGCGCGGCGACCCGATGGACCGCTCGGTTGATCCGATGATCGTCCGCCGCGCCTTTGGCGGACCCTACATCGCGAATTCGGGCTATGACGCGGACCGGATGCTGAACGGGCTGGCCGAGGGGCGGCCGGATGCCGTGTCCCTTGGCCGCAAGTTCATCGCCAACCCCGATCTGCCCCGGCGGTTGCGGGACGGTTTGCCGATGAACCCGCCGAACGCTGCCCGGCTTCATGGCGGCGGCGCGGACGGCTACACCGATTATCCGGCGTATGTCTGAGCGCTGATCCTTCTTCCCCTACCAGTTCGTCCCTGACTTGCCCCGCTTTGTCGAGGGCGGGGCCTTTTCCTATGTCGCGAGGCATCATTCATACGCATAATGCATGTGCCAAATACCTTGATAGGATATTAACGCGAAATCTTGCATGAGTTAGCGTTCCCCCATCGCAACCAGGGCAACCCGCCCAAGCATCAGAAGACGTTCCGTGACCCGCACTCTCGCCGCCTTGTCCACCGCCGCCGCTCTGCTGGGCAGTGCCGCTTTTGCCGATAATCCCGCCTATTTCACCGCCACCCGTAACCTTGCGATGGAGCGTGACAGCAAGGGCGTTCTGCTCGTCACGATCAACGACGGCAACGGGGGCCCGATCACCTTTACCGCACAGGCCCACACCGAATTCACCGAAGCCTTCTACCGGATCGCGCAGGACCGCGACAACAAGATCGTCATCCTGACAGGGGCCGGCGACTTCATGGCGAACATCGACTTTTCAACCTTCGGTAATGTCGCTGACCCGGACGTGTGGAACCAGGTCCACGGCGAAGGCGTGCAGATCGTCGAGAACATCGCCAAGATCCGCGTGCCGATGATCGCGGCCATCGAGGGGCGCGCACATATCCATTCGGAAACCTTCGTTTTCATGATCGGTCTGGCCTTCACCGAAATTCTTGCCATCCCGATCGTCTGGTCGATCTGACCCCGTTTTGCCCGAAGACCCGCCATGACCCTCGCATCCGAACCTGCAACCTTCCGCGCCGATTTCATGGGCAGAGTGCCGCCCGAGATTGCCGCCGCGATGACCCGCGCTGACATGGACCTGGCTGCTAGCGGCATCGTTGCGCGGGCGCTGAAGGCGGGGCAGACCGCGCCCGGTTTCGATCTGCCTGATGCGAAAGGCGGGCGCGTGCTGCTCGCGGATCTGCTGGCGCGCGGGCCGGTTGTCGTCAGCTTCTATCGCGGGGGCTGGTGCCCCTATTGCAACATGGAACTGCGCGCGCTGCAAAAGGCGCTGCCCGCCATGCAGGCGCTTGGCGCGAACCTGAAGGCCATCTCCTCCGGTAATCCCCCCCGAAAGTAAGGGGCTGCATAAGTAGAATTTTCTCGGCAAGATGCATGAGGAGATTCTGAATGAAGACAAGCAGATACACGGAAGCCCAGATCTTCGCGAT
>Ga0105047_10012154_pt1 | contig 13879 bp, 10 predicted proteins | sample MAT04_FD_78384 | JGI IMG/M metagenome (GOLD analysis project Ga0105047, IMG submission 78384) | Freshwater microbial communities from Lake Fryxell liftoff mats and glacier meltwater in Antarctica - MAT-04 (megahit assembly) | ecosystem: Environmental > Aquatic > Freshwater > Ice > Liftoff...
ACCGATGCGTCCGGGCGCATTCTGAGTGGCCAGACCGTCACGGCGTTTTGGCACAGCGTGCGCCACGCACGGCCTCTGGCCATTGGACTGAATTGCGCGCTGGGTGCGGCCTTGATGCGCCCCTACATTCAGGAACTGGCCCGCGTCGCGCCGGACACCTTTATCAGCTGCTATCCCAACGCGGGCCTGCCCAACCCCATGAGCGATACCGGCTTTGACGAAACGCCCGATGTGACTGCGCGCCTGGTGCGCGAGTTTGCCGCCGAGGGGCTGGTCAACATCGTGGGCGGCTGCTGCGGCACCACGCCCGACCACATTGGTGCCATCGGCCAGGCGGTGGCTCCGTTGGCCGCGCGCTCGTTACAGCGAAATTTTTTCTACAAAGAAGCCGCCTGATGGCTGCTGAACACGTGAACCCCATGTCCAACCCTATTGTTCTTCCCATGATGCTGTCCGGTCTGGAGCCGGTCACTGTCGACGCCCAATCGCTGTTCGTCAACATTGGTGAGCGCACCAACGTCACGGGCTCCAAAGCCTTTGCCCGCATGATCCTGAATGGCGACTTCGAGCAGGCTTTGGCCGTCGCCCGTCAGCAGGTGGAAAACGGCGCGCAGATCATCGACATCAACATGGACGAGGCCATGCTCGACAGCCAGGCCGCGATGGTGCGTTTCCTGAACCTGATTGCCAGCGAGCCCGATATTTCCCGCGTGCCGGTGATGATTGATTCGAGCAAATGGAGCGTAATCGAGGCCGGTCTGCGCTGCGTGCAGGGCAAGCCAATAGTCAATTCCATCAGTATGAAAGAGGGCGTGGAGCAGTTCAAGCAGCAAGCCAAGCTGGTGCGCCGTTACGGCGCTGCCGCCGTGGTGATGGCGTTTGATGAAAAAGGCCAGGCCGACACCTACGCCCGCAAGACCGAGATCTGCGAGCGCGCCTACCGCATCCTGGTGGACGAGGTGGGCTTCCCCGCAGAAGACATCATCTTCGACCCCAACATCTTTGCCATCGCCACCGGCATCGAAGAGCACAACAACTATGCGGTCGACTTTATTGAAGCCACGCGCTGGATCAAGGCCAATCTGCCAGGTGCCAAGGTGTCGGGCGGCGTCAGCAATGTGAGCTTTTCATTCCGCGGCAACGACCCGGTGCGCGAAGCCATTCACACCGTATTTTTGTACCACGCCATCAAAGCCGGTATGGACATGGGCATCGTCAACGCGGGCATGGTGGGTGTGTACGACGCGCTGGAGCCCGAGTTGCGCGAGCGGGTTGAAGACGTGGTCTTGAATCGCCGCCCCGACGCGGGTGAACGCCTGGTCGAGATTGCCGACACTGCCAAGAGCGGCGCCAAAGACGATAGCAAAAAGCTGGAATGGCGCGGTACCGCCGAGGCGCCCGCATCCGTGGGCCAGCGCCTGAGCCACGCCATGGTGCATGGCATCACTGACTTCATTGTCGAAGACACCGAAGAGGCCTACCAGGCGGTGCTGGCCACGGGTGGCCGTCCTCTGCATGTGATCGAAGGTCCGCTCATGGATGGCATGAACATCGTCGGCGACCTGTTTGGTCAGGGCAAGATGTTTTTGCCCCAGGTGGTGAAAAGCGCGCGGGTCATGAAGCAGGCCGTGGCGCATTTGATTCCCTACATTGAAGAAGAAAAACGGCTGGATGAAGCCGCGGGGCGCGATGTACGCACCAAAGGCAAGATCGTGATTGCCACCGTCAAGGGCGACGTGCACGACATCGGCAAGAACATCGTCACCGTAGTCCTGCAGTGCAACAACTTTGACGTCGTCAACATGGGCGTCATGGTGCCCTGCCACGAGATTTTGGCGCGCGCCAAGGTCGAAGGCGCGGACATCATCGGCCTCTCCGGTCTGATCACTCCCAGTCTGGAAGAAATGCAGTACGTGGCGGGCGAGATGCAGAAGGACGACTACTTTCGCATCAAAAAAATTCCCTTGCTGATTGGTGGTGCCACCACCTCGCGCGTGCACACCGCCGTGCGCATTTCCCCGCACTACGAAGGCCCGGTGGTCTATGTGCCGGACGCCTCGCGCAGCGTGAGTGTGGCGCAAAGCCTTTTGAGCGACCAGGCGGCCGCCTATGTTGCTGAACTCAACGCCGATTACGAGCGCGTGCGCCACCAGCATGCCAACAAAAAGCAGACACCCATCTGGCCCCTGGCGCAGGCCCGGGCCAACAAGACCGTGGTGGACTGGAGCCACTACGCGCCACCGGTGCCCAAATTCATTGGCCGGCGGGTGTTCAAGAATTTTGATCTGAGCGAGTTGGCCAGGTTTATCGACTGGGGCCCGTTCTTCCAGACCTGGGATCTGGCAGGCCCGTTTCCGGCCATTCTGAAAGACGAGGTGGTGGGAGAAGAGGCGGTGCGCGTCTATGCCGACGGTCAGCGCATGCTCAAGCGTCTGATTGAAGGCCGCTGGCTTACTGCCAATGCGGTGGTGGCCCTGTACCCGGCCAATGCGGTGAACGATGATGACATTGCTTTCTACACCGACGAGACCCGCACCGAGCGGGCCATGACCTGGTATGGCCTGCGCCAGCAAACGCAAAAGCAGGTGATTGACGGCGTCATGATGCCCAACCGCTGTCTGGCTGACTTTGTGGCACCGCACGGTATGGCGAATGACTATGCCGGCATGTTTGCGGTAACGGCGGGCATTGGCGCAGAGAAGAAGGAGAAGTACTTTCTGGATCACCATGACGACTACTCGTCCATCATGCTCAAGGCGCTGGCTGACCGCCTGGCCGAAGCTTTTGCCGAGGCACTGCACCACCGCGTGCGCACGGACCTGTGGGGCTATGCGCCGCAGGAGGCCCTGGAGACCGGGGACCTGATTGCCGAAAAATACCAGGGTATTCGCCCGGCACCCGGTTACCCGGCCTGCCCGGACCACAGCGTCAAGAAAGACATGTTTGCCCTGCTGCGTTGCGACGAAATCGGTATGGGCGTAACCGAGAGCCTGGCCATGACGCCCGCCGCCAGTGTGAGCGGCTTCTACATTGGCCACCCCGATAGCACCTACTTCAATGTGGGCAAGATCGGTGATGACCAGGTGCAGGATCTGGCGAAACGGCGCAACCTGAACCAGGCGGAGTTGCAGCGCTTGCTGGCGCCGAATCTCTAAACCAAAGTCAGGAGAAGACGGTATTTTCTTGCGTATTTGAGCGGCTTCGCCGCTGACTCATAATGCGACACTGAATTTGGCACTGCGCAGGTATCCTGCTTTAGGCGTATTTGCGGCATCCAATAATTACGTAATGGAGTTCAAATGAACACAAAGTTGCTGCGCAAGCAAAACGGTTTTACCCTGATAGAACTGGTTCTGGTTATTGTCATTCTCGGCATATTGGCCGCTATCGCATTGCCCAAATTCGTCGCTTTGCAAGCGGACGCCAGAATGGCGAAGATGAACGGGGCACTCGCCTCCATTAAAGCTGCGGCAGTTCTCGCACATTCCGTTCAGCTGACGCAACAATTGGCCCCGGGTGGTTCGGTGACTATGGACGGGAACACTGTTGTAATGGCAAACGGTTACCCCACCACTGCACTGGCCTCAATCGGCTACGCCGCGGGATTGGCCACAGCGGCCGGCGTCGCATTGCCAGACTATGTGCCCGTTGCAACGTCTGCCACAGTTTTCACGGTGAGGCCGGATGCAACCCATGCGGCTTGCGCCATTACCTACACGACTACGGCTGTGGTGGGCGCTGTCCCGACCTACAGCAGTGCCGCTGTGACCGCCGCAAATTGTTCTTGAACGCTTCGCCAAAAAGCGACGTAATAATTGCGCTCTAGAGTGGCCCTGATGGGGCGTTCCCCGGCGCGTGCTTCCGTCAAAAATTGATAGCAGGCAATAGGAGCCCGACATGAACATGGCAGCTAGTGCGCCCACCGCGCCGGACGCTCCGCGACCCGCCCCAGGGCGCCCCGAGAAACTGCGCTTGGGCGACGTGCTGGTGCAGCAACGCCTGATCTCCCAAGAGCAACTGCAGCAGACGTTGGAGCTGCAGCGCACCACCGGCAAAAAAGTCGGCCGCTTGCTGATTGAGACCGGCATCATTACGGAAGAGTTGCTGGCCAACGGCTTGGCGCGCCAGTTGCGCATTCCGTTTGTCAACCTCAAGACCTTTCCGTTTCGCGCGGAGGTCGTCAAGCTGCTGCCCGAATCAGCCGCGCGGCGTTTCCGGGCGCTGGTTCTGGAGGACAAGGGCGACACGCTGTTGGTGGCGCTGGGCGATCCACTGGATCTGTTTGCCTTTGATGAACTCACCCGCATCCTAAAACGCAACATCGGCATCGCTGCGGTGCCCGAGAGCCAGCTGGCCCTGGCGTTTGACCGCTTGTACCGCCGTACCGAAGAGATCAGCGGCCTGGCCCGTGCGCTGGAAAAAGACCTCGGCGACACCGTCGACTTTGGCGAACTCACCGCCTCCGCCGGCATTGAAGGCGCACCGGTGGTGCGGCTGCTGCAATCCCTGTTTGAAGATGCGATGCAGGTGGGTGCGTCGGATGTTCATATCGAGCCGCAAGAGGCGGGCCTGCAGGTGCGCGTGCGGGTGGACGGCGTGCTGCAAACCCAGACCCAGGCCGACAAGCGCATTGGTGCCGCACTGGCCCAGCGGCTGAAGCTCATGGCGGGACTCGATATTTCCGAGAAGCGCCTGCCGCAGGACGGCCGCTTCAGCGTGCGCCTGAAGGACCACACGATTGATGTGCGCCTGTCGACACTGCCCACGGCCTATGGCGAATCTGCGGTCATGCGTCTGCTCAACCAGGGTGCCGGCATGCGCCGCCTGGACAGCATTGGCATGCCGGCCGACATCCTGGCGCGGTTTCGGGAGATTTTGGGCCGCAGCGCGGGCATGGTGCTGGTCACGGGACCCACGGGCTCCGGCAAGACCACCACGTTGTACGCCGCGCTGGCTGAAATCAATGCCACCGAGTTGAAGGTCATCACCGTTGAAGACCCTATTGAATACCGCTTGCCGGGCCTCACCCAGGTGCAAGTCAATGACAAGATCGATCTGACTTTTGCGCGGGTGCTGCGCTCGGTGTTGCGCCAGGATCCGGATGTGGTTTTGATTGGTGAAATGCGTGACGCTGAAACAGCCGAGATTGGCATGCGTGCAGCCATCACCGGTCACCTGGTGCTGTCCACCCTGCACACCCGCGATGCCATGAGCACGCCGTTTCGCTTGCTGGACATGGGTGTGCCGCCCTTCATGGTGTCCACGTCGCTGCAGGCCGTTATTGCCCAGCGTCTGGTTCGGCTGAATTGCGTGGAGTGTGCCGAGCCGTATGCGCCCTCACCGCAAGAAGAGTCCTGGCTGCAATCGTTGTTGGAAACCGGTGAAACGGTGATCCCCAAGCGGGGGCGCGGGTGCTCGTCCTGCAATGGAACCGGCTATTCGGGTCGTCAAGGCGTGTATGAATTGCTGGAGATGGATGCGGTGCTGACGCAGGCTGCGTCGCACTCGGACCCTGCTGCCTTCATGCGCGCCGCGCGTGATCGCATGAAGGGCCACACCATGGCCTACCACGCGTTGGAGCTGGTGCGCCAGGGGCGCACGTCGATGGCCGAGGCACTGCGCGTCGGCTTTGACATTGAAGACTCCGACACGCAGGACTAACCCGCCATGGCAATCTACGACTGGCGCGGCCGAAATAACCGCGGCGAGGTGGTTCAGGGGCAGCTCGATGCCATGACCGAAGGCGGCGTCGCCGACCAGTTGTTGTCCATCGGCGTGGCGCCCGTGCACATTGCGCTGGCCAAAGGGACCACGGACACACAAACGGAGGGCTGGCTTGCACGGCTGACCCGCAAACCCATCGTCGACGAAGATCTGATGGTCTTTTCACGCCAGATGTACACCCTGAACAAAGCCGGTGTGCCTATTTTGCGGGCCTTTGCCGGTTTGCAGGCATCGGCCACCAAGCCCGCCATGGTGGAGATGCTCAAAGACGTGCGCTCCAGCCTGGATCAGGGGCGTGAGCTGTCGGCCGGGCTGGCGCGCCACTCCGAGTTGTTTGGTGCGTTTTATATTTCAATGATCCGGGTGGGCGAAATGACCGGCCGCTTGACCGAAGTGTTTTTGCGCCTCACCGAGCACCTGGAGTTTGAGCGCGATGTGCGTGAGCGCATCAAGCAGGCCATGCGCTACCCCACTTTTGTGATGATTGCCATGGCCATTGCGGTAATCATCCTCAACATTTTCGTTATTCCCGTTTTTGCCAAAGTGTTTGCCGGCTTCAATGCCCAGTTGCCGCTGGTGACTCGCGGCTTGTTGGCGTTTTCCAGCTGGATGCTGGCGTGGTGGCCCTTGCTGGTGGCGTTGGCATTTGTCGCGGTGGTGCTGATTCGGGGCTATTTGCGCACACCGGAAGGCCGCTACCGGTGGGACGCCCGCAAGCTCAAGCTGCCCATCGTGGGCGACATCATTCTCAAGGCGACTCTGGCCCGCTTTGCCCGCAGCTTTGCGCTCTCCAGTCAAAGCGGCGTGCCACTGGTTCAAGCGCTCACGGTGGTGTCGCAGACGGTGGACAACACCTATATTGGCGGCCGCATCGAGCAAATGCGCGACGGCATTGAACGCGGGGAGAGCATTTCGCGCTGCGCGGCAGCCACAGGCGTGTTTACGCCGGTGGTGCTGCAAATGATCTCGGTGGGCGAAGAAACCGGGGAGCTTGATTCGCTCTTGTTCGAGATTGCCGAGATGTACGAACGCGATACCGATTACAGCATCAAGGGTCTGTCCGCAGCCATTGAGCCCATCTTGCTAGCCGTCATCGCCGTGCTGGTATTGCTGCTGGCGTTGGGTGTTTTCCTGCCTTTATGGAACCTGGGACAGGCGGCTATGGGCAAGAGTGGTTAGCCCTGAAGGCAATATTTGCGGCCAATACGTGAACTAATTCATATGTTTAGCGCGTAAAGTTCACGCACAACGCGATGTCATAGGACTAAAATTTCCGAACAGTATTTTGAATAGTGTGCCGTTGGAGCTTGGTGTACCCGCCAGTCGCGGTAAATCCTGATGTTTAAAGGTAAATGAAATGAAACAAGTACAACGTGGTTTTACTCTGATTGAGTTGGTCATGGTCATCGTCATCTTGGGTGTGCTCGCCGCTGTGGCGATTCCGAAGTTTGTGGATTTGAAGAGTGATGCGCAGCAGGCTTCCGTCCAAGGCGTGGCTGGAGCGGCTGCGTCGGCATCGGCTATCAATTACGCGGGCTGTGCGATTGCGACTGCAGCCAGTTCGCCGACAAAATGCAAGACTGTAAATACCTGTGACTCCATTAAGCAGGCAATGAGCGGTGGCGCTTGGCCTACGGGTTACACGGCAGCATCCACTACGACTGAACTGGCCGCAGCGGCTGCTTCGAATGGATTGACTAAGACCTGTGCCCTGACGCTCGCGGGTTACACCGCGTTCCCAGCCGTGACCTTCGACGTGATTGGCGCGGGCAACCCTTGATTGCCTTGATGGTGGGTTAGTGCGCGGCGCTCTTGGTTGACGCCTCGCAGCCGGTGCCTATCAAAGTTGTTTCCGAAGCGCGAGGGTTTCAATCAGAAGCCCTCGCTTTTTTTTTACTGGAGCGTGCAGCGGTCATGAATACGCGACGTAGGGTTAGTTACTAACAAAAGTGGCTGTTGGCCCACGTATTGATTGCGTAAGAAGCTATCAAAATCATAGCGTATAGTGCCTCCATCCATGCCAATCGTTGAACCCTCTCGCTGCGCTGACCGCCCACGGCGAAACCGCCTGCGGGGTCAGCGCGGCTTCACGCTGATCGAACTGATCATGGTGATTGTTCTGATGGGTGTACTGGCGGTCGTGGCTGCGCCGCGCATCTTCAACAGCAGCGACTTCTATGCACGCGGGTTTCACGATGAGACGCTGGGTCTGCTGCGCTATTCGCAAAAGACCGCCATCGCCCAGCGGCGCACCGTGTGCGTGACTTTCACCAACAGCGGCGCTGAAACCTCCGTCGCCCTGACCATGGCGTCGGCTGCGGCCACCAGCGACTGCAGTGTCGCCAGCACGCCCGCGCTGGCCGGCCCGAGAGGCGAGGTGCCCGCCAAAGTGGCGGCCCGCGCCGGTGTGGTGTTTGCCACTACGCCCAGCAACTTCAACTACGACGGACTGGGCCAGCCGATCGCCGCCAGCGGTGGTGCGGCCATGTCCACGCGGACCCTGCAAGTGGCCAGTGCCAGCGGCAATGCGTCAGCCAGCATCACGGTGGAGGCGGCCACAGGCTATGCACATGAATAAGCCCGCGCGCCCGCGTTGCCGCATTCCCCAGCGCGGTTTCACGCTGATCGAGCTCATCATCTTCATCGTGGTGGTGGGGGCTGGCTTGGCGGGCATCCTGGCGGTGATGAACACGGTGGTGAAATCCAGCGCCGACCCGATGGTGCGCAAGCAAGCCATGGCCCTGGCCGATTCGATTCTGGAAGAGATCTTGCAAAAAGAATACTGTGATCCTGACACTGTCGATAAGAACACCAACCCGCCGACCTGTGGCGCGAACACCGTTGAGACCGGGCGCGATACCTATGACGACGTTGACGACTACAACGGCAAAACGCAAGCGCTGTTTACCGACTGGCCCACCGCGCTGACGGGCGCCAGTGGCTACCAGGTGGCCATTGTGGTGGGCGCGCCTGCCCCGCTGGGCGGCAGCACCGCCGTGCCGGCCAAAAAAATCACCGTTACCGTGTCGCGCGGTAGCGAGTTCGTCACGCTGACGGGCTACCGGACGCAGTATTAACGTGTTACCCGTCTTACCCCCAACGCAGCTCCGTGGCCACGGCCCTGGCTGCCGCCAACACGGCTTCACCCTGGTCGAACTGGTCATGGTGATAGTCATCATGGGCGTTATCGGCGGCATGGTGGCCGTGTTCATGAAAAGCCCGATTGATGCCTACTTGGACAGTGCCCGGCGCGCGGCACTGACCGATATTGCCGACACCGCCACGCGGCGCTTCGCGCGTGACCTGCGCAAGGCCCTGCCCAACAGCGTGCGCAACCCCAGCAGCCAGTGCATCGAATTCATTCCCACCAAAACGGGGGGGCGCTACCGGGCCGACGATACGGCCAATGCGCTGGTTATCGGCGTGGCCGACAGCAGCTTCAACATGCTGGGCAACAACAGCGCTCTGCCCGGAGACCAGCGCATCGTCGTGGGCGATGTGGTCGCCGTGTACAACCTGGGCGTCACCGGCGCCGATGCCTATGCGGGCGACAACACCTCTCCCGTGAGCGCAGGGGCCACGCTGGGCGAGAGCGGCGCGCCAGTGGAAATCACCATCGCCATCGACAGCAAGGCATTCCCCTTTGCCTCCCCCAGCAACCGCTTCCAAGTGGTTCCCGGCACCGAAAAGATCGTCGCCTATGTGTGCAGCGGCGGCCTACTTTTGCGTGCGGCTAATCATGCGTACACCAGCAGCTGCCCCACCACCGCCTCCGGCACGGGCACCGTGTCGGTGTTGGCGACCAACGTGGCGAATTGCAACTTGGTGTACAGCGGCTCGGACCTGCAGCGCAACGCCCTGGTGCAAATGTCGATCACCCTCACTGACAGCGCGGGCGAGTCTGTCAATCTGTACCATGAAGTGCATGTGAACAATACGCCATGAGCCTTAACCGCCCTCCCCTCGATAGACAACATGGCTTTGCCGCCATCGCCGCCATCTTTTTGGTGGTCATTCTGGCCGCCCTTGGCGCGTTCATGCTGACCTTTTCCAGCACCCAGCAACTCACCTCGGCGCAGGACGTGCAGGGCTCACGCGCCTACTGGGCGGCGCGCGCCGGGTTGGAGTGGGCAGTGGTGGCCGTGCCGGCGGCACCCACGTTGTGCACCAGCGCCACCCTGGCTAGCGTCACCGCCGGTGCGCCACCGGCGGCGGTGGACGGGTTCGCGCTGCAAGTGCGCTGCGCAAAAAACACTTACATCGAGGGTACGGAAAACCGTACGGTTTATAACATTGAGTCGCAGGCATCCCTGGGCAACGCCGGCACAGTGGGCCGGATCGAGCGCAGCCTGACGGCCACACTGGAAAATTGAAATGCAAATCTTGATTTTGTACCTGCGGTACCTACGATGCTGTTGTCTGCTGCCCCTACTGCTGTGCGGGCTGTCGTTCCCAGCAGCTGCACAGGTTGCGTTTGTGGCAACATCCAATGTCACCGCCAGCGGCGCTGTCAGCTCGGTACAAATCCCCCGCCCGTCGGGTCTGGTGGCCGGCAACATCATGCTGGCGCTCGTCGCGCAGCGGGGCAGTGTCAGCCCCACGGTCAATGTGTCTAGTGTGCCCGCCGGGTGGGCGCTAGTGCGTAACACCACTGACGCCAATGCCATTGGCATGTCGATCTACTGGAAGTTGGCCACCGCCTCTGAGCCTGGAACCTACCAGTTTGAGCTCACTGCCAACGATCGTGCCAGTGGCGCCATCGTTGCTTTTAGCGGGGTGGATACGGTCAGCCCCATCGACGCCAGCGCTTCCCAGGCTAATGCCGCCTCCACCACTTACGCGGCTCCTTCTGTCGCAACCAATATGGCAGGCGCCATGCTAGTCGTCTTTTACAGCGCGATAGACAGTAACAATGTAGCAGCGCCGAGCGGTATGACGAGGTCGTTCATTGTGAGTTCAGGCGCCGGCCCCAATGGCCTGACCGTGAGCGGGGCGTATGCAATACAGCCCAGCGCGGGCGCGAGCGGCACCCGGCTCTCGACGGGTAACAGTTTGCAAATCAATCTGGGTGCCCAGGTAGCACTCAAGCCCCCTGCGGTGGCCGCCACCTGCCTGACCGACACCTTCTCCACCGGCACCCTGGACGCCACGCTGTGGAACGTGTCTGGCATCAACTTCACACCGCAGGTAGTCTCCTCTCCTACCGTCACCAGCAACCGACTGCGCCTGACCAACACCGCCGGCGGTGCTGCTACGTTCGCGCAGTTCAAACGCTGGTTTCCGGCTGCCAATAACAAAGTGGTGGTGGAGTTTGACTATTTTGGGTGGGGCGGCAGCGGCGCCGATGGCATCGCCATGGTGCTGTCTGACGCCAGCGTGAACCCCACGCCCGGTGGCTATGGTGGCTCGCTGGGTTATGCCAACCGAAGCGGAATTAACGGTTTTGGGGGCGGCTGGTTGGGTATTGGGTTAGATGAGTTTGGCAATTACCCCGGCACAGGCGAGGGCCGCCGAGGCTATCCGACAAATTACACACCACCCGTCGGGGCCAATGTCAATGCGGCAGCGGCACAAAACTCCATTGCGGTACGCGGCAGCGGCAGCGGCCAGAGCGCGGGGTATGCGCTGCTGGCCAACACGGGCACCTTGGCCACCGCCGTTCAGACCGGAACAAGTGGCACCGACAGCACCACCAACCACCGCTACCGCATCACCGTCGACCACTCCAACAGCGTCAATGCCTACGTATCGGTGGAGCGAGACACCACCGGCACGGGTAGTAGCTACAGCACCGTGATTCCGGCGTTTGACGCCAAGGGCAGCAACAGCGGCCAGGCCGCCGTGCCCGCCAACCTGATGCTGTCGTTCACCGGCTCCACCGGAGGCAGCACCAACAACCACGAGATTGCCAATGTTCGCGTGTGCGCGACCACCATGAACCCGGTCGGCAACAACTCCGCAGCGGCCAACTTTGAGTGCATGGACGACTACCTGGCACAGGCTAGCTACAACAATCGCCAGACCAGCCCGGCCAGCCGCAACCCCGTCTACACCAAGCTGGCCCGCACCGCGTTCAAGCTGCGCGTGGTGCCGCTCGCCAGTGATGGGTCGGTGAAGACCGACTACATCGCGGCCGGTGGCAGCTCGCGCGCCGTCACGGTTGAGCTTTTTGATGATAATACGGCTCCAGCCCCCGTTTGCTCTGCGTATAGCGCTAGCAATTTGGTAGCAACGCAAAGCGTGACGCTGGCCAGCGGGTTGGGCTTTTTGACTGGCAACTTCACCGTCAACAAGGCCTACCCCAAGCTGCGCTGCAGGGTCACCGACAGCAGCGCCGCCAGCCCGGTCTATGGCTGCGGCTCCGACCAGTTTTCTGTGCGCCCAGGGCTTGTTACGTTAAGCACCACGGCCAGCGCGGCCGCGCCCTCGGCCAGCGCCAGCCCGGTCGTCAAGGCCGGGGCCGGCTTCACGCTCAATGCCGCCACCTCGACCGCATCCACTGACGCCTACAGCGGCACGCTGTCGCAGAACGCCGCTTCGCTGAGCGCGCAGGTCACCACACAAGCCGCCACCCAGGCCAGCGGCGGCACAGTGGGCACGCTCACGCCTGCCAGTTTGACGGCCAACGCCACGTCCACCGGCAACGCGGCTTACGACGAGGCGGGCTACCTGTATCTGGCGGCGGGTGCTTACCGCGACACCACTTACACCGCAGTGGACCAGGTGGGCGATTGCGTGGCTGGCAGCACCAGCGTGGCACTGAGCAGCGGCCAATATGGCTGTGTGATTGGCACCACGGCGGCGATTTCGCTGGGGCGCTTCATTCCAGATCGCTTTGCAGTGACCTCCGGCTCAGTGGTGGCAGCCTGCAGGGTGCACCCTGCGGCCAGCCCGGGTTACACGCCCACTGATTTCACCTATTTCTCGCAGCCCGAGGGCTTTGGCACCCCGTTCACCTTGCGCGCGCTCAACGTCGCAGGTACCCCGACCCAAAACTATGCTGGCGCCTTTGCCCGCATCAGCAGCTGGAACAGCGCTACCAGCACCACCACTTGGGCCTGGAGCAGCACAAGCAGCGCCACAGGCCCGCGCTTTGGCACCAGCGCGTCGCTGCCCGCGGGCTCGGCCTTGTCCGCAGCCACGGTGTCAGGTGTAGCGGTGGCACCCAGTGGCACCTGGGCTGGCGGCGTGGTGGCGCTCAGCGCGGTGCAGCACCAGGTTAGCCGCCCGACGGCCCTTACCGGGGAAACCGCAGTCACGGTCACGGCGCTGCCGATCGACCCCGATGGCGTGACCCTGTCTGCCGCTGCCGCAGTGAGCAGCAGCGCCACCTTGCTGCGCTGGGGCCGGGTGCGTATGCTCAATGCCTACGGCTCCGAACAGCTAGCGCTGGCCGTGCCGGTTCAGGCGCAGGTGTACGACGCCGGCACCGGCACCTTCAAGGCCAACCCGGATGACAGTTGCACCCCCTTGGCGGTGCCCGTCGCGCGCACGCTCAGTGGCGCAGCGGTGCCCGATGGCCTGCCCAACGAGTATTTCTATCCGGTGCCGGCCCCTGTGACGCTGCGCAGCAACCAACTCGCAAGTACCGACACCACCGCCACGCTGGCGAGCACGCTGGTCGGCGGTGTGGCCAGCCTGAATTTCACCAAACCCGCCAAGTCCGGTTGGTTGGACATAATTTTGAGCGTGTCCGACTATCTCAAGGCTAACTGGAACAACTGCATGGGCCAAAGTGGCGCGGCGGGCCTGCACGACGACAAGCCCTGTGCGCGTGCCACCTTTGGGGTTTTCAGGAGCCCGCTGATCTACCGGCGGGAAAATTATTGAACCCAGTGGCCTGAACGTGCTCGTGTATCCTCCCGCTCATGCTCGAAATGTCGATAGCTCCCGCTTTTTCCCTTTATGAATGAGGTTTTCTGACCATGCGTTGGCCCTGGAAGCACAAGGCGTCGCACGACCCGCTGATCGTGTCCTGGTCGGGGAAGACATTCGCGTTCGTACGCGCGCGCATCAATTCGGACGGACTCTTTGAAGTGCGGCAGATGGGCGTGGAGCGCCAGGGCGCCGATAGCATTGACGATTTCGTGCGCCGCCTGCAGGCTTTGGGCCTCAAGGGATACGACGCATGCGTCATGCTGCGTCCCGAGCAGTA
>Ga0105047_10012160_pt1 | contig 13874 bp, 5 predicted proteins | sample MAT04_FD_78384 | JGI IMG/M metagenome (GOLD analysis project Ga0105047, IMG submission 78384) | Freshwater microbial communities from Lake Fryxell liftoff mats and glacier meltwater in Antarctica - MAT-04 (megahit assembly) | ecosystem: Environmental > Aquatic > Freshwater > Ice > Liftoff...
GCCGCGATGTTGCGCTTGAAGCCCTCGCGGTCGGGCGTGTTCATATCGCTGGCCTTGAAGTCCGAGACCTTCACATTCGTCAGCTCGATGGTGTACGCCGCGTTGCCGTTCTTCATCGGGCTGAGCTGCTCGATCTTGCGCGGCAGCTTGTCGCTGTCCGCCACGCACACCAGCGTCACGCGCTGGCTGGCGGTGAAGTAGGCCTTGATGACCTTGCACTTCACGCCGCCGATGTCCTGCGTGCCGTCGATCACCAGCTTGTCGGCCTTGAGTTCCTTCTCGAAGGGCACGCTCTCGAAGAACGCCGTGGGAAGCAGTTGGTCCTTGATGCGCTTGACCGTCGCGGCCTCGCGGCTGTCGCCCGCCGCCGTGCGCTTCTCCTGCACGGCCTTGGCCGCATCGTCAACCCATGACGAGATCTGGCCGTCAAATCCGCCTTCGAGCGAGGCCTTCTCGTTGCTCAGCGGCTTGGTCTGGTCGCCCTTGGCGTAGAACATGCTCGCCGTCGGCACCGTCGTGTTGCGGATGAACTTCACCTCGCCGTTGGCCCCGAGCGAAAGCTCCGGTGCGCCGGCCAGTGAACGCTTGGCCGTGAAGCTCAACCCTTTCAGGTTGGTGATGGCAATGGCCGACTCCTGCAGCAAAGCCTTGGCGTCGGCTTCCTGCTGCGCCAGCGCCGTGCTGGCGATAAACATCGGGCACACAATGGCAACACCGAGAGACAAGGGAAGCGTGAAACGGTTCATACTCGAAAACTCCAAAGTCAAAAGGCCGCGGCAGAAGGGCTTTGGCGATCCGGTCGAAACGACGAGGGCGAAACGGAGGGGAGAAACGCGGGGGGCGGAACGGAAGGGCGGATGATCGATTCTGCTGCGACTTGTCGCCGCGCGAGCCGGCCGCCGCACCACGGTTGAGAACGAGTAATCGTCGCGTATTGGACGACGCTTGGGTGTAACGGGTCTGCAACGTCACGCCGGGAACCGACTGCGCCCTGCCGATAGGGGTGTGTTTGGTCAGATCGGCAAGAATCGCGCTCTCGGCGATCTGCCGCGATCCTCGATCCTCTGGCTGCACCTGCCCGTGGCGGCGACAATGATCGTTCTTGGACCTTTCCGGCCAGTTCATCCTGAACGCGGGCGTCGTACTCGCGGCGCTGCTGATCCTGCTGGCCTTCTGGCGGCGGCGGTGGTTCGACCTTTCGGCCCACCCCCGCAATGTCTCGATGATGACGCCGGGCCAGTGGTTCATTCTCACCATGGCGGGGTATTTCGTCCCCATGCTGCTCTTTGTGTTCGCCATGCCGATGCTCCGCGAGCGGCTGGGTCAGGATGAAAAGTCCATCGAGTTCCTCGGTACCGCGACGCCCCTGATCCACTTCGTCTCGATCTGCCTGATGGCCACGCTCCTGATCGTCTCCCGAGCCACAAGCGTTGAGTTTGAACGATCGAAAGCACGGCGCGGGCTGATTGAGGGGGTACTTGCGGGCGTTCTGGCGGTATCGCCGATTCTGGCCGTCGGACTTCTCTCGGTGCTGGTCGTCACGCTCGTTCGTGGCTCACGGCCCGATGTGGTCGCCCATGAAATACTGCAACTGCTCCGCGATCATCGGGGCGACGCTTGGGGCTGGAGCCTTATGGCCTCGGCCGCTATCGGCGCGCCGATAGCAGAGGAACTCATCTGGCGCGGCGGCTTGCAGTCGGCCCTGCTGAGGGCCAGTCAGGAACTCGGCCCGCCCCGCCCGTGGTTTGCGATTTTGGCGACCAGCGTGCTCTTCACGACGGTCCATATGTCGGTTGTTCCGCCCCACGCGCTTCCCACGCTCTTTGTGCTCTCGGTCGTACTGGGTCTGGTTCGCGAGCGAACCGGTTCGTTGCTCGCACCGATTGTTGTTCACGCCATGTTCAACGCGGCCAACCTGGTCGCAGCGCTCGCGTGATGGCCACTCGTCGTGGGTCGCCGCACTTGATTTTCAATATCGCTTTCGCTTGCCAACCAACTCTCGTGCATTCGTCACCTCCTTTCAACACGCCGAGCCCCTTGAGCGTGCCGCGCGGCAGCCTCAGCCGATGTTCGGCGGGGGCGGGGGCGGGGTGGGGGGCACCATGATCAAGTACCTCGGCTCCAAGCGCACGCTGCTTCCCGTGATTCTTGAAGCCGTCTCCGGCATCGCCGGTGCCACATCAGTCATTGATCTGTTTTCGGGCACCTCGCGCGTCGGCCACGCCCTCAAGCGTGCCGGCTACCGGGTCATCTCCAACGACCACAACACCTACGCCGCGACCCTCGCCCGCTGCTACGTGCAGGCCGATGCCGAAGAGGTGCTTGCTGATGCGGCCAGCCTCATCGCCGAGTTGAACACGATCCCCGGTTCGCCTGGATACTTTACCGATACGTTCTGCACCCAGTCGCGCTTCGTCCAGCCCCGCAACGGGGCCCGCATCGATGCCATCCGCGACGCCATCGCCGCCAAGTCGCTGCCGCCCGAACTTGAGTCGGTCCTGCTCGTCGCCCTCATGGAAGCCGCGGACAGGGTCGATTCCACCACCGGCCTGCAAATGGCGTACCTGAAGTCGTGGTCGCCGCGCTCGTTCAATGCTCTTGAACTTCGCTTGCCCGAGGTGCTTGCCCGTGCCACCCATGGCAAAGGCCTCGCCACCTCGCTCGACGCCCTCGAAGCCGCCCGCCAGTTCGAGGCCGACGTTGCGTACATCGATCCGCCCTACAACCAGCATTCATATCTGGGCAACTACCACGTCTGGGAATCGCTCGTCCGCTGGGACAAGCCGGCGGTCTACGGCATCGCCTGCAAGCGCGTGGATGTGCGCGAGCGACAGAGCGTGTTCAACTCGCGTCCGCGGTGCGCTGCCGCACTGCGAAAAGTGCTGAGCGCCCTTCGCGCCCGTGTGCTCATCGTGTCGTTTAGCAACGAGGGATATATCCCCCGCGCCGAAATGGAAACCCTGCTCACCTCACTCTGGGACGGCGCGGGACGCGTCACAACCATCGAGAACGACTTCAAGCGGTACGTGGGCGCCCGGATCGGCATCTACAGCCCGCAGGGCGAGAAAGTTGGCAAGGTGGGGCATTTGACGAACAAGGAGTACTTGTACATCGTGTCGCGCCCTGATGTGCAGCCCATGGCCAAGCGCCGCAAGGCGTCCAAATCCAAGCCGTCCGCAGTGCGAACCTAAGCGCCCGCTCCGCGCTCTATTCGTTCGGCACTACGCTTCCCAGTTACCCTTTCACTCGGTCCCTCGCCCGCCACGCCTGCCATTGCCCATGTCAAAGCCCCGCATTCTTACCGGCGACACGCCCACCAGCACCGGCCTTCACTTGGGCCACTATGTCGGTTCGCTCGAAAATCGTCTCAAACTCCAGAGCGAGTACGACTGCTACTTCCTGGTGGCCAACGTGCACGCCTTCACCACGCTGGCCGACAAGCCCGAACAAATCCGCGCCAACACCATCGGCATCGTCAAAGACTGGCTCGCTGTGGGGCTTGATCCTGAGGCCAGCACCTTCGTGCTCCAGAGCGAAATCCCCGCCATCGCCGAACTCACGTTCCTTTTCGCCATGCTCATCCCTTTCAACAAGGTGATGCGAAACCCCACGCTCAAGACCGAGATTGAGACCAAGGGCCTCGGCGAGACCTATCCCTTCGGCTTCCCGATGTACGCCGTCGGCCAGTGCGCCGACATTCTCACCTTCCGGCCCGATCTCGTGCCCGTGGGCGAAGATCAGGAAGCCCACATCGAGATGTGCCGCGACGTGGCGCTCAAGTTCAACCAGATGTACTGCGGGGTCGGCAATCGCGTCCCCGCCGATGAGCACGCCAAGGCCGGCGGACTCTTCCCCGTGCCCAAGGCCAAGATCGGCCGCATCGCGCGGCTGGTGGGGCTTGACGGCGTGAACAAAATGAGCAAGTCGCTCGGCAACGCGATCTTCCTGTACGACACCGCCAAAGACGTGCAGAAAAAAATCAATAAGATCACCACCGGCCGCCAAAGCCCGACCGACCCGGGCGACACCAGCAACGTCCTGATGCAGTATGTGGACGCGTTTATGCCGCGCGAGCGAGCCGACGAACTCAAGCGCCGCTACGCCGCGGGCGACAATCTCGGCGACGGCCATGTGAAGGCCGAACTCGGCGAGGCCATCAACGCCCTCCTCGAACCCATGCGCATCCGGCGCGCCACGCTCGACGGCGACAAGGGCGACGCGATTGTCACCGACGTCATCCGCCGCGGCATCAAGAAGGCAAACGTGGTGGCGGAGGAGACGTTGCTGCTGGCGAAGCGGGCGATGAAATTGGAGTTTGGAGCGAGGGTGATCGGATAGCGATCGATCAATGATCAGGTTTCGACGCCCATCCCGGCTCGTCCCCTACCTGATCGCCGCTCCGTGCGCGGTGTTCAACCCAGCTTGCCAGGCCGAAATAACCTCCGCAGGACCGTCCGCAGCCCCCTGAAACTCCGAATTTTGTGCCACGTGGGCGTTCGGGGGCGAGGATTCTGGCCGAACACCGCTTTGTGCGGTAATCTTCCCGTCAGGCCCCGACCTTTCACCGATTTTTTCAAGTGCCGATCATGACCATCCATCGCTCCCGCATCTCACTCATCTCGCTCACCGGCCTCGCCCTTGCGGCTACCCCATCCTTCGCCCAGACGTACAACTTCACTGTCAACCAGCAAGCCTCCACCGTCAGCTACACCATCACGGTCATCACCACGTTCCGCACGGCTGCCACGCCCGACGATCCGCGCGTGAGCACGCTCGTGGGGAGCGCTGCCGGTGCGGACGGTATTGTCGGCAACGCTGACGACACTGCGGCCGGCACCCGGACGGTTCCCGGCTTCTTCGGCGGCAACACCGCGCTCAACACCCCCATCCCGCTCACCAGCGGCAGCGCGAACATTTCGGCTGCATCGGGCGCCAGTCCGCCGCGGCCGACAGGAACCTACATCCTCTCGCTCGCACCTGGTGCCGCGGGCTTGCCCGGCACGGTGACCATTTCGGGGCTCGACCTCAACCTTCTTGGCGGTGCCGCGGCGGGTGTCAACGCCACCGTGACCATCGGGTTCGGCACGTTCCGCACCCGCCAGCCCTCGTGCCTCATTCCCGGATTGCCGATCAATGTTCCGATCGGCAACACGCAGGTCACGGCGCTCACTGCCCAGCAGGTCACTGCCCAGGAGACCGGCGCGCTCGTGCCCGTCGCCAACACCACCAATCAGTACACATTCGCCGTGCCCGTTCCCGCCCGCATTACACCGATGGTGACACTCAGCGGCGCCGCGGTGCCCGTCGACCCCATCGATATCACGCTCGTCTTCGGCGGCACCGTGACGGTTCAGGCCGTTGGCGCAACGAGCACGGTTGATATCAGCGTCGATCAGACGAGCAACATGCCCCTCGTGCAGGCCATCGCGCCCGCCGCCTTCGACGAGCCGCTCTGCATGGGTCATCTGCTTGCAAATCTTGTGCTGAGCAACGTCGCATCGACCGTGCAGACCACCTCGCACCTCGTCTCCACCGGTGTCGCGGCCCCCGACCCGGCCGACTTCAACCGCGACGGCATCGTCGATCCTGACGATCTCGCCGACTTTATCTCCGGCTTCTTCAGCACGCCGGCCGATCCGCGCTGCGACTTCAATGGCGATGGCCTCGTGGATCCTGACGATCTCGCCGACTACATCGTGGCCTTCTTCTAAACCCCACATAAAACAGAGATGAACGGGCCGCCCGCTTTGCGGTCGGGCAAGTTGTCTCTGTTTTGGTCAGCAGTTCGCGCGGCCTTGGCTGATGACGCGAATAATGCCCCGTTCGGCCGGTTAGAGGCATCGCGCCAACTCCGGCCGTCGAATGTCCCGGAATATACCGGTCGCTCTTCCCGTTGGCTCGCGCGGCGTGAGGGTGACATTGCTCAGGTGGAGTCGTCGTCATGTCTGCTGCTACTGCCGCTGTATCTGTTCCCCTCTTCAAGCGCCGCTGGTTCAAGATCCTTGCTGCGCTGTTGATCCTGCTCGTCGTCCTGCTGGGCGTGCTGGTCGCCGCGGCACCCTCGATCGCCGGCGGCATGGCCCCCGCCATCATCGAGAGCTCCGCCAAAGACGCCATCACCGGCTCCGTGAAGGTTTCTTCGGTCTCCCTCTCGTGGGGCGGCCCGCAACTCATCGGCCCCGTTGACGTCAAAGACCCCAGCGGCACCACCGTCGCCACCGTCAACCTCAAGGCCAGCAAGGGCCTCTGGGCACTCGCCACCGGCGGCGGTCAGGGCGATCTTGGTGTGTTCACCGTCGACGGCAAGGTCGATCTCGTCCGCAACGCCGATGGCTCGACCAACCTCGAGAAGGCCATCGCCCCTTCGCCGACCGCCAAGGCAAGGCCCGCGTTGACCTCCTCTGTTCCCAAGTCCTCGCTCCCCAACGTCACCGCCAAGGTTGATCTCACCGACCTCGACATTACCTACAAAGAACTCGCCGCGTCCGGCGGCGGCGTCGCCCAGGAAGCCTCGATTACCAATCTCAAAGGCGCGATCGACGTCGCCACCGCCAACGGCGTTTCCGCCAAGGTCAAGCTTGACGGTGCCGTCGCCGGTGCCGCGGGCGGCGCCGCCCAAAGCAGCCCCGGCGCACTCGTCATCGATGCCACCATCGATAACGTCACCGATGCCAACGGCAACCCCACGCTCGACAAGATGACCGTGAACGCCACCGTTGATGCTACCAAACTTCCTGTGGCCCTCATCGACGCCATCGCCAACATGGGCGGCGTGCTCACCCAGGCCCTCGGCCAGGAACTCGCCATCAAGATCAACGCCAAGGGCACCACCGTAGCGGGCGACGCCAGCATCACCATCACCAGCGCCAACGTGACGGGTGACCTCGCCCTCACCGCCACCGCGGGCCGCCTCACCACCAAGGCACCCGGCTCGTTCAAAGTGAAGTCCACCGACTTCATCAACTCATCCGCCTTCTCAACCAAGTACCCCCAGCTCAAAGACGCCCTCACCAAGGCGGGTATGACAATCCAGTCCTGGCCCGGCATTGAAGCCAAGATCGCCCAGCTCAATGTGCCCCTTCCCGGCGCGGGCGGGGCAGCCGCCATGGACATGCGCGGCGCTGCGGCCGACATCACCCTCACCACCGGCGGCCTCCGCGGCACGCTCGCCTCGCAGACCGAGGGCGGTGCCACCCCCGCCGCACCCCAGGCTCTCTCGGTCGCCCCACTCGTCGCCAGCGTGAAGTCCGCCGATCTCGCCCAGGGCGCGACCATCACCGCCGACACCAGCGCCTCGCTGGGCGGCGCCTCTGCGGGTGTCATCAAAGTGAACGTGCAGGCCAACGACCTGCTCGATGCGCAAGGCAAACTCGGTGCCCTCGCCGGCAAGGTCGGCAACATCACCGCCGATATTGCCGCCACCGGCATCTCAACCGCCCTCGCCCGCCCCTTTCTTGTCAACTCACCGCTCGACGCCCAGGCCGATATCGGCCCCACGCTCGACGTTTCCGTGAAGGCCCAGACCAAGGTCGATTCCGCCGCCGCCGGCGGCGCAGCGCCCATTGATGCCGATATCGTCGTCAAGAGCCAGAACATCAACCTCACCGCGCCCGTCCGCTGGGCCAGCAGCACCCTCACCGGCCGCGGCGAGACCAAGCTCACAGTGGGGGCCTCGGCCCCGATCGTGCAGCGCTTCCTCGCCAAGTCCGCGGAGCCCGGTAAGCCCGCCTCGCTCACCGTCGGCGGCACCGGTGGCGTCGCCGTCACGATCAACGACCTCAGCGTTCCCATGCAGAACGGCCTCGATTACGCCGGTCTGACGGCCAAGGTGCGTACTGAAATCCGCACCCTCTCGGCCATGCTCGCCGGCGACCCCGCCAAGCCCGCGGCCCAGCCCGTCATGATCGATTCGTTCGTGAGCGACCTCACCGTCACCAAGGGCCAGCCCGCCAGCATCAAGCTCGACGGCCGCATGACCCACGAAGGTAAGCCCTTCACCCTCACCGGCGATGTCGCGCTCCCCGGCCTCATGGAGACCCTCGCCGACCCTAAGCGCGGCCCGCTCGCGCTCACGCCCGGCATGGAGAAGTTCCGCCTCCACGGCGATATCGCCCTCAAGGGCGTGCCCGGCACGCTCGCCAAAGCCGTCATCCCGCCCTCGCCCGCCGTCGCGGCCGGACAGATGGACACCGGCGCGATCGTGCAGGCGCTCGTGAACGACCTCGTCGGCCAATCGCTCGAAACCAGCGTGAAGTTCGGCGGCGCAGCCGGCAGCCAAACGCTCGACGTTCTCGTCACCGGTGCGGGCCTGAAGTCCAATGTCGGCGTTGACGCCTCGTCCAAGGAACTTAAGGTCCGCCAACTCACCGCCGAAGCCACCGTTCGCCCCGAAACCGCCAAGCGCATCGCCGAAGCCACCGGCACCGCCGCCGACAAGATCGCCAGCGTCAACATGCGTGGCCCGGCCACCCTCGCCCTCGCTGTTGATCCCATCACCATCCCAGTCGACACCGCAGGCGGCAAAATCACCCCGCAAACCGGCAAGATTGGCGCGCCCATCAAGGCCACCATCGGACTCCGCGAACCGCTCATCGTCACCGGTCTTGAGCTCAAGCCCGGCCAGGTCATCTCCGGCGGCATCAGCGGCCTGCAGGCCGTTGCCACCGTGCCACCCTCCGCCGCGCTTGATGGCGCCAACTCCAAGGAGCCTGTCAACCTCACCGTCGATGGCCAACTCGTTCTCGACGATGGCAAGCCCGTCGCCACCTTCGGCGTCCGCGGCTCATACATCCCCTCCAGCAAAACCATCGACGCCACCGCCGGCCTCACCAAGATCGACACCGCGGGAGTTGATCGTCTCATCGGCAAGCCCAACCTGCTGGCCGGGGCGCTCGGCGCCGCCGCCGACATCACCGTCACCGCCAAGGGTGCAGGCGACAACGTGAATCTCACCGCTGGAATCAACTCGCCCCGCCTCAAAGGCGCCGACCTTTCAGTGAAGCAGTCCGCTGATCGCATCTCAATCACCAGCGGCAGTGGCGGCCCGGTGAAGCTTGACTGGACCATCGACCCCGCCTTCGCCAGCCAGTACGTCTTCGCCAAGACCGACGAGCAAGGCCGCACCACCCCCGGCTCGATGCGCCTCACCGCGCCCGCTCAGGCCTCGCTCACCATCAACACCCTCACCATCGCCGCCTCCAAGCCCGAAACCGCCGTCCTTCGTGGCGACAGCGTCGGCCCGCTCAAGCCCGGCATCTTCACCGCCGACATCGCCGTCAGTGTCCCCCAACTCGCCGTCGAGGTTGAGCAGGCCGCCGCCCAGGCCGGTGGAGCGCCGACCAAGACGCCCGCCACGCTCGACAACGTCACCGCCACGATGAAGAGCACGCCGCAGGGCAGCATCCTCATCAACGCCAGCATCGGCGCCGTCGGCGCCGCCGGTGGCAACTCCACCCAGCCCGTCACCGCCGTGCTCGTCATCAACGAGGCCGTGAAGCCCAACGGCCAAATCGATGCCGACCGCGCCAAGCTCACCGCCGACATCTCGGCCATGAAGTTCCCCACCGCCATCGTTGACGGCATCGCCGGCCGCAACGGACAGTTGGTCAAGACCCTCGGCGACACCATCGACCTCACCATCAAGACTCAGGACATCGGCTACAAGTCCGGCGACCTCGCCGTGAATGTCAGTGCCAAGCGCGCCGGTACCACCACCGAGACCCTCTCGGTCAGGCTCAACGCCCCCGTCGTGCCCGGCCAGCTCGCCACCACCGCCGGCACCATCGACTTCGGCCGCGCCAAAACACCCCCCGGTATCGATATCAAGCTCTACGAGTACAAGTATGAACTCGATACCGAGATCATGAAAGCCTTCCCCCTCTTCGCGTCGATCTCCAAGGGTCGCACCCCGCTCACGCCCGCCGCTCCGGCCGGCGCTGCGCCCGCCAAGACCCAGCCCGGCCAGCAGCCTGCCGCCGCGCCGGCGGCCAATCCAAACGCCGGCACCGGCCCCAGCACCGTCATCAGCACCGATCTGCGATTCCCGATTCCCGAGACCGGCGGCGCCAACCGCAACGACGAACTCAACGGCAACATCGCCGTCGATCTCGGCCGTATCGACTACACCTTCAAGAAGCAACTCGGCGAGTTCCTCGACTCCACGGTCTTCACAGCCCCCAATGCCGAGCAGCGCCCCGTTCAGCCCTTCAACATTCGCATCGACCGTGGCGTCATCACCTACGACAAGTTCGAGGTCCCCATCCGCAACTACGACATCATGACCAAGGGCACCGTCAACCTCAACACCCGCCAGATGTCGGTCACCATCTTCATCCCCACCGTCGCCCTCGCCCCGTCATTCGCTGAGAGCATCAACAAGCAGGCCGGCTCATTCCTCAGGAGTGCAGCGCCCGACCTCCTCACCAAGGGCCTCATGTTCCCCATCACCGTCAGCGGCCCCATCGATGACCCGACCTACGCGCCCGACTTCGACGCGTTCTTTAAGAACCTCGGCGAACAGTTCCTTAAGCAGCCCGAGAACATCATCAAGGGAATCGGCGACCTTTTCAACAAGCCCAAGAAGAAGTAAACCGAGTCTCGGGCAAGCCGCGTCGCCCCGAAGGTCGGTCGCAGGGTGCCGGCGCGCGAGCAGACCCTGCGCCCGTCGCCGGGCGACGCCGCGGCGCACCGCTCATCAATCAGCACCCGCTGTAGTACGCCCCGATGTAGTCCGCCAGGTCGTCCGGATCGGTAAGGCCGTCGTGATTAAAATCACTCCCAGCCGCAGGAGGCTGGCTGAAGAACGCACCGATGTAGTCGGCCAGGTCATCCGGATCGAGCGTCCCATCGCCGTTGAAGTCCGGGGCACATGCCGGCGGCGGGTCCACGCACCGCAGCGAGACGATCTCAAAGTCGTCAACCGCGGCTTCCACCAGCGACCCCGGGTCGGCATCGCCCGCGATGAACCGCACCCGCACCTGCGCCGTCGGCGCCAGCCCGAGTGACGCCAGCGTCCACTCTGCTCTCACCCAGCCCGGATTGGTATTCACATCGCTCGGCCCGCCCGGGCCCACGGTCTCCGCCCGCGTCCAGGTTGCGCCGCCGTCGGTCGAAACTTCAACTTTGAACGTATCGATGTACGGCGAGCCGCCGCCGCCGTTTGAGTACCACCGCCAATAGCTGATCCGTGCGTCAGTCTGCGCAGCGAGGTCAAAAACCGGTGAGAGTAGGATCGTGTCGCCGCCATCCACGTCGTTGGTGCCCACGCCCGCGCCCGCGACGGCCTGACCGGTAAACCAGCACCGCGTGCCGTCTTCAGTGTGGTCGCTCTCGGGCTGCGCTGTCGTGCCGTTCGGGTCGCCAAGTTCCCACAACCCCGATACCGCCGTGCCACCGCTCCGCGTCCACAAAGAAGTCGCCGCCTCAAACGAATCACCCGCGAACACCACCGTCTCGCTCACCACCGCCGCCACATTCGCCCCCGATGCGCCCAGCGACGGGTTGTTGCGCACGCCCACAGAGGTCTGCGCCGCAATGAAGTACTCGACGGCCTCGCCACACCCTGTCGCCGGGATCGCCGCTTCAAACAGCGTTCCATCGCTCGTGCTCATCGCGGTCTCAACCGTCGTTGTCCCCACCGTGGTCACCAGTGTCACACCCGCCGGGTCGATCGTGAGATTCAGCGGCATGATGCGGACCGAGATCGGCGTTGCCACGCCCGGCCGCACCGTCGCCGGCTTGCCCGCGGGATACACAAACGTCGCCAGTTGCGGAACCACAAACGACTCGACCACGCCCGAGTTGGTTGTGCTCGGCGGCGCGATCGCCGTGCTTCCCAGACCGCGCCCGGCAAACGCTGACCACAGCCGCGACAGATTCGCCCCGCCGTTGTTCACGCTGTCGGCCTGCAGAATCGCATCGCGCGATTGGACAAACGTCGGATTCGTCGGCGCCAGCTTCATCCCGTCCACCACCAACTGCTGCGACAGGTGATTGCCGGCAAAGCCATACCCATCCCATAGCGCCGCCCGCACATCCATCAGCGTTGAGCACCACACCTCGCCGGTGTTGTGCACCGCGCTGGGTGCGCTGGTAATGCCCGTGTTCCGCGCCACCCCGGCCGGCACAGCGAACTGCGCCGTATCGATATCTGCAAACGTCAGCGGGTTCTTCGTCTGGTCTGTGCAGTACGGGAAACGCCGGATGCCAAAGTAGTAGTTACTTGTGTACGCGCTGCTAAATAGCTGCAGCGTCGCGTACGGCGCCATCGGATACACCGCGTGCGGATTGTCGCCGCTCTGCGCATTGAGCGTGAGTGCAAAGAAGTCAGACCACCCCTCTCCCTGCCCGCCCGGCTGGCTCCCCGCCAGCCCGCCGTGCAGCCTTATCGAAAGCCCGTGCGAGTACTCATGGAACACGATGTCGCCGTCAAAGTCGCCGTCGCGGTCGGGTGTCGGGCCGTTCCACAGGTACATCTGCACCCGCGCACTCGTGCCGTCGGTCCCGCCCGAGTTGAAGTTGGCGTTGTTGACGCTTCCCGCATCGGCTCCGTCCTGCGCGTCGGCCGTAATGGCGTCGTTGCCCGTCCCGCCCACGCGGAAGTTCACCGTCTGGAAGTTGCCCGCCGGCTCGTCAAAGCCCAGCGCATACAGCCGGTCGTGATACACATTGCCCAGATAAAACAGTTGCGTCACGGCCGCCGACCGATACGTCTCCGGCCCCGCGCTCAGATCGAGCGCAAAGTCAAACACCCGCGCCGCCGTCCCGTTCGGCCGCGGCACATCGGGCTGGTTGTTCCCGTCGCGATCTGTCGCCGCCAACACGTTGTTGCCCGTCGTCTCGGTCCCGCCGTCGTTGATCCATCCATTGGGCGAAAACGCCCGGATCGACTGCGGCGCCACCGTCACCAGCTCGCGCTCCACCATGGGGAACTGCAACGCCGAGGGAATACTCGTTCCCGGTGAGCCCGGCGCCGGGCTGTCGCCGGTGAACACGCGATATGTTGCCGGTTGCGTCGTATCAAACACCAGCCGATCCGTCCGGTGCAGCACCGCCGCCGTCACCGCATCCACCACCACGTCGTACGTGTGCCCGATCCCGGGCGCAGCGATCACCACCGCAAACGCCGGCCGCAGCTCGCTCCGCGTCAGCGGAAAGAGCACGCGCCGCGTCGTCAGCGCTTCCTCAGGGCGAAAGTCCATCCCCGGCTGCCACCTTTGCAGTTCTTCCTCGCCCGCCACCTCACCGCCCTGGTCCGCCTGGCCCCCCTGGCCCGCCTGGCCCTCCGCCTCCGGCCATGCGCAAAGATCAATCCCCACGCTCATCGCGGCCGCCGCGATCGCGGTCGCACCGTCGATTACCGCCGCCGGCACCTTGCCCGCCCCACCCGCCGCCGGCACGAACAACGAATCGATATTGATGAGTTCGCCCCGCGCCGTGATGCTCGCCCGCATCACGGCTCCAAACACATCGAGCGTGCGACCTTCGGCATCCGTCTCGCGCTGCTGAAGCGTCAGATGCATCGCCCCGTTGTGCCGTGTCGGGCACAGCCGCGTCGTCCGCGCCCGATCCAGCACCACCGGCTCAAGCTCAAATAGCGCGGCATGCGCAGCCACGAACGAACGCGCCGCCCCCCGCACATCGAGCGGCCGCGCTGCCGTCAGAAACGCCTCCGTGCTCCGCACAAACCGCGGCGTGCCGAACAGATCGTCATCCTCAACCGTGAGCCCGGCAATCCGCTTCTTGAGCGCGTCGAGCGCGCTCTGTCGCGCCGCCCCCGTTCGTGCCCGATCCGCCGCAATCGCCAACTTCGCCGCCGGCCCCGCCACCTCGTTCGCAAGCCGCACGTCGAGCGGCCCCGCCCCCGGCACGCGCCC
>Ga0105047_10012161_pt1 | contig 13874 bp, 13 predicted proteins | sample MAT04_FD_78384 | JGI IMG/M metagenome (GOLD analysis project Ga0105047, IMG submission 78384) | Freshwater microbial communities from Lake Fryxell liftoff mats and glacier meltwater in Antarctica - MAT-04 (megahit assembly) | ecosystem: Environmental > Aquatic > Freshwater > Ice > Liftoff...
GCGCGCGATCGGGCTTTGCCTAAACGCCGTGACTTGAGGCGCTTATTCGGCCGCTTCTTCAACCACTTGTTTGGGCGCAATCACCTGACGGCCGCGGTAAAAACCGTCGGCGGTGACGTGATGGCGACGATGAATTTCGCCGCTGGTTTTGTCAATCGAGAGGGCGGGCGCGGTGAGCGCATCGTGCGAGCGGCGCTGGCCACGACGGGAAGGGGTGACACGAGATTTTTGAACTGCCATGGGTTACTCCTGGATTTTTGATTCTGGATTTTTAATTTATGGGCCGATCAATTCGGCAATTTCAAACGATTCAATACCGCAAACGGATTGTTTGTGACTGTGCCCTCGCCAGGCGCGACGCTCGCTGCCACAACGGGTTCGGTGCCGGGTGCAACAGGAACCAACGGGATCGCAAGAATCAACTCGTCTTCCACGATCTGCAGGGCCCGCATTCCGGCTGGATCAACCAACAGCGGTTCATAGCGCGACCCCGTTCCGTCGTCATCGGCCTTAACCAGCGCCAAGCGCGTCGCCACCGCCAATACATATTCAAACGTGTCCAAGGTGCGCTGGCACTGCAGGAACAAAGATCCATCAATGTTCACGTCGCAATAGGGCGCGCTCAGCTCGTCTATCCCAAAATCCAGTGACCAGCGAAGCTCACCCGCGTCGCTGGCAAGCAAGCTCTTAAGCCGCGCAAAAGCCGACACTGGCGAAACTCCGCTCAGTCCACGCCCCGTTTGGGCTAAGCGATAGACATCCAGAAGGGCTGTTGCTTTCTCCGACATAAGCCGCGAAGCGTAACAGAACTCTAATCGCTCAATCAAATGACGCGGCTCAGCCGCGTTCGCAGATGGCCTTGACGGTCCGGCTGGCCGCGCTATAGCGGCTGCACAGGAAAGGCATTTGGCCGCGACGTTCTCCGCGATCCATCACTTCATGCGGTTGCCACTGCACGGCGCGATCAAGTGCACCGAGCAGTGCCTCGCGCGAGGCGGGTTCAAGCGCATCGCCGTAGGCGTACAAAATATCGGCCGCCAGCATCTGCAGGCGCGGCTCCCAGGGCCCCAGCGCAATCATCTCGCGCAGCTCTTGATTGGTTTCCTGATCGATCTGACCGGCGCGCAGTTTTGCGCTGACCAAGTTGGCGCGCGCATAGGGCCAGCGCGGCCGCAACGCGACCAGCTCACGGTAGCGCGGCAGCAGCCTGGCGCTTGTATCACGGGACGGTTCTCGGTTCTCGGCCGCGACGAGCAGGCTGAGATCGAGTTCAAGTTCGCCCACGTTTGGGTTGCCAGGATCGCTGCGCTGGGCTTTTTCGGCGGCGGCGAGCGCTTCGTTCAAGACGCCCAGTCGATCCGGCGTTTGGATAAAAGCACGCTTGCTTTGGGCGACCTGAAACATCAGCGCGGAATGAAAGCGAAACCCCGCCAAAACCAAAAGCAGGAGCGCAACCGCCATCATCACCGCCGCCCAGCGCCGCCGGCTTGCCGGCACAGCGCGTAAGGGAACTCCGCTTTCGCCCACGCTAATCGCGCGTGTAGTAGCCGTAGCCTGCGCCCGCATAGTAGGAATCGCCGTAATACCCGTACTTTCCGTAGCCCTGCTGAGCGCGCGGTGAAACGCGGTTCACGACTACACCCAAAAGCGGCGCACCAACGCGACGGAAGCGCTTGACGCCGTGCTGGGCCAACTGGTGCGGGGTTGAGTCGGCCTTGACCACATACAGCACGGCATCCGAAAGCTTGGCCAGCACCAGTGCATCACTCACGGCAAGCGCAGGTGGGCAGTCGATCACGATGTGGTCGAAGGCTTTTTTGAGGTTGTCGAGCGAATCGCTGAAGCGTTTGGAAGAAAGCATTTCCAGCGGATTGGGCGGAATAACGCCGGCGCCCATCACAAACAGGTTGGAGCCTTCGATCTGGGTCACACACTCAGAGATCTTGGCGTCGCCGGTGATGAACTGCGACAAACCCGCGCGCCCCTTCAGGCTATCCATGGCGCGGGCCACAGCGGGCCGGCGCATGTCGGCATCAATCAGCAGCACCTTTTTGATCTGGCCCAAGGCCAATGCCAGGTTCGCTGAAAGCGTGGATTTTCCTTCGCCCGGAACCGAGGACGACACTAAGATGACCCGATGCGGGTGATCCAGTGAAGACAGCAAAACGCCGGTGCGGATGGTTCGAATCGCTTCGGAAAACCCGGAGTTGGGGTTGGACACAAAATACTTCATCAAGCTGGTGTCTGCGCGCCCGCCGGATTTAAGCTTGGGCAACATACCGAGCACGGGCAGGTTGAGCTTGCGTTCAACGTCTTCGGCGCCCTTGAGCGTTGAATCCAGATGTTCCAGCGCAAATGCCAGCGCAATGCCGGCGCCCAGTGCAAGAATCACCGCAAGCATCACAATTCGACGCTTGTTAGGCGCAATCGGTTGGTAGTTTGGGATCGCCTTTTCGACGATGCGCGCGTTGGCTTGGGATTGGCCTTCCGCGGCATCGGTTTCCTTGAAGCGATTCTGAAACAGCTCATACAGCTGGCGATTGGAATCCGCTTCACGTTTGAGCGTTTGCAGCTGCGCATCTTTGCGGTTTTTTTCCTGCACGTCGGCCTTGGCCGAACCCAGCTGCGATTCGATGTTCGCTTCCTTGCGCCGCGCGGCCTGGTAGTCATTCTCGATGGAAGCGACCACCGATCCGAACTGATTCTTGAGATTACTTTGGGCCGAACTTAAACGGGTTCTTGCTGCAACGATGTCCGGATGTTGTGGCCCGTAGCGCTGCGACAATTCGGCCATGTTTTTCTGTGCGTCGATTTCTGCTTGGGTGAGCGACGAAATAAGCGGATACGCCATGATCCCGGGGATCTGAGCGAGCGTCTGCCCAGAGGTGGATCGCTGCGCCGCCTTGACCTGTTCAAACGTCGACTCCAGCTTCATGCGCTCTTCGCGCGCCGCCGCTAGCTGCGACGAGGCCATGGTGACCTGCTGGATTTCGAGAGACTGCGAGGTTTTAATGTCAACAATGTTTTCGCGCTCTTTGTACTGCTGCAGCGCGGCTTCGGACTCATCGACTTTTGTGCGCAGCGCTTCTAGTCGCTTGCCCAGCCACACCGAGCCCAGCTCAACCATTTTCAGGCGTCCTTCAAGGACCTCAATGATGTAGGCATCTGCGGCGCCATTGGCGAGCAAGGCCGCACGCTTCGGGTCACTATCGACATAGCTAATCCGCGCCAGCTGGCTTGAGCGGATCGGCTGGACCTGCATACCGCCAAGAATGCCGGAAATCAGGCCTTCGCGCATGGCTGCGGGGTCCGGCGGCAAAGGCGCTGGAAACCAATCCTCGGGCAGCCATTTCTGCCACCACTTGCGCTGCGGTGGCGCGGGCGCGGCCAGGTTTTGGTCGAGCTTGAGGTCGTCAACCATGCGCTCGGCAATTGGGCGCGACCGAATAATTTCAAACTGGGTGTTGTAGTACTCGAAGTTCACCCCGGACCCCGCGATCATGTCCGAGATCGGAACCACCCGCGCTGGGTCACGCTCGATCAGCAGGGTTGCTGTGGCGCTGTAGATTGGCGTCAAGGTGTACGCGTACAGCGAAGCGAGGATGCCTGCGAGCAGCGCAAGGCCTGCGATTGCCCAGCGGAACTTAAACAATACCCTGACTGAGTCGCGCAGGTTTAAGCCGCCTTCCTCTTCTGGCTCCGACAGCATCGGGTTGGTGTCAACGGATAAATCACGCATGTTCATCAAAAAAAGCTCTGTTCCACGGTCAACACGTCGCCTGGCCCGACGAGGTCATCTAAGGAAACCTTTTTGCCTTTGGTCTTGTTCTTGCGACCTTCAGGAATGAGAAAAATCTTGCGCTGCGAGGCGCGTTCGGTGAATCCACCCGCCAACGAAATGGCCTCGCGCACGGTGATGCCGGGTTGAAAGGGCACCGGCCCCTGTTTTTGCACTTCACCGTTCACAAAAAACGGCCGGAATGCGCGGATCGAGACGGTTACTTTGGGGTCAACCAGATAGGGGCCCTTCAGTCCAGCGACCAGCCTTTGTTCAATTTCCCGGGTTGTGCGCCCGCGAACATCGACATCACCGAGCAAGGGATAGGAGATGACCCCGGTTTCAGTTACCCGCGTCGTGACCGTCAATTCGGGCTCTGCGTACACAGATACTGCAAGCTCATCGCCCACATTGACGCGGTAGGTTGGGCTTGCTGCCGATAGTCGGTCTTGCGCCGAGCTTACGGGAATCTGAAGTGCACTCAGAAGCAGAAAGGCAAAAGGAATGAGTGATTTAATCGGCATGGCCAGATATTAAAACGCCGCAACTTGCTGCGGCGTGAACCGTTTGAGGTGCGCGCTGACGCTGTCAGCGCGCGCGCTCGGCTAAAGAGAACCTTCCAGCGAGAGGATAAACACGCTGCGGTCGTAGTCGAACACGGGGTCGGTCAACAATCGTGAAGTATTGGATTCATTTTTGTAGTACTTATAACCCGCGCCGATTTGCAGCCAATCTGCGAGCTGATAGCGGCCGGAGACGCCAAAGTAGTTGAAGTCTTCGTCGCGAATTTCAGGCCGCGTGAAGCCAATGCTGCCTTCAGTTTGATTGTTGCCAAATCCGACGTCGAGGCTGGAATTGATCCGCGGTGTCCATTCATGAGTCCATGCTGCCGACAGCACGCGGGTGACTACAAAATCACCGAACCCGTTGGTTTCACGGGTATTTCTCGAACCCAGAACCTGCACTTGCGAGTAGCTGCGGGGCGACCACTGAACCCCGAGTTCGTATGCGGTGCCGGTGTAGTCAGAACGGTTGGAGTCAAAGTCTTTTTTCACCCGACCAATTTTGGCAGTACCCGACGTACGCGCCGTTGCATCCCAGCGGACGCCCGCGTAGTAGGCCGTTTCGGTGCTGTCCAAACTTCCGCCGCGCAGCGCCGATGGCGCTTCGTCGTAGCTGAAGGTGCGCTGCGAAACAGATACCAGTGCCGATGTTTTCGGGGCGACGCGAAGAAAAAACGTGCCGTCTATAAACGACGTGCGGTGATCGCGAAAGCGCGCGTAATCGCATGGATCCAAGCCGCTGACCGGTGAGCACACCTGAGCGCGGGTAAAACCGTTGGCAACCTGAACGTCGTCGTAGTTGATTTTGGACGTGCCCGCATTGGCCTCGAACTGGCCGCGCGCGCTTTCCGCGCCGTAGCTCAGGCTGCCTTGCACGCCTGCGCGCTTCCATTCATCGGGCTTAAGAGGTCTTAAAGCCAGTTGATCGCCCTCGCGCGCACCGGTGCCGCGTGGGTCCTGACCGAGCTCGTAGTTGGCCACCGCGCCGACGTTGACGCGAGACGTTGGCGCGTAGTCAACTTGCGCCGCGAACGTGTGCTTGTCGTAATTGTCGATGCTGGAATCGGCGTAGCGAGCCACATCGCCCTGATACTGAAAGCTGACCGTGGTGACTGATCCTGAGCCCACCAAGCGCAGGCCGGGCGAGATCTGAGTCACGAAGGAGTCGATCTCGTTGGAACTGGTCCGCGCGACGTTGGACTCCATCAGCACGCTCACGCCGAGCGTTGGAAACAGAGTCATCGGTCCGAACGGTACACCATTGCCGGTCGACCCAGACTGGGTAACGGATCCCCCAGTTTGGGAGGGATTTTGCGCGTGGGCGGTACCAACGGCGGTAAAAATTGCAAGCGCCAATAGGCTACGGGTGGTGCGCATACGTCCTCACGGAGTGTCGATAAACCAAGTATTTAGAAAAGAATAGCAGATTTAGGTTGAGATGAAAGCCACATTCAAAGGTCAATCTCAAGGGATTTCAGCCCGGGATTGCAACCATGTCTGCACCGCCCTGTAGCAGTGGTTGCGCGAGTGGACCCAGGCCCCGGACATAGGCTTGACGCGTGTACAGCCGATATCCAAGGTCAAGCAACATCTGCTGGCTGCCGCCAACCCGCTTGTCTGCGCGGCGGCGCTCAGCCCAGTCCATGAACTCGAACAGGATTTTGGGGCGCTGCGTGCGCAAAAGGTGGGCGGCGCCTTCGAAGACTTCACGCTCGTAGCCCTCGACGTCGACCTTGATTGCGCGAACCGCGCCAAGTGCATGGCGTTCAACCAGTGCATCCAGCGTCACCATCGGCAGGGTGGATGGGTTGGAGTGATACTGGGCACCACGGGATCCCTGTCCAAACACCATTTCAGGCGCCTCCCAGAAAGGCACCGCAGCATCCTCGCGCTCGCCGCACAGGTACTGGCAGATGATCGAATCTGAAATGCCGTGTTCTCGCAAGTTCAGGCGCAAATAGTCCGCAATTGACGGCAACGCCTCAATTAGCAGCGCGCGCGTATTGCTGCCTTTTAATACCGGTATGGCAATGCTCCCTATATTGGCCCCAACATCAATAAACTCGCCGCCGTCTTTCAGCCAGCTGCGCAGCAGCCTGACGTTTTCAGGCTCATAAGACGCGTTCGCCGCCATCGATATCGCGATAGATTCCCGCGCATCGGGCACAAAGAACCGGGGGCCTCCGCGCGACGCAATGGCGACCGGCCCTGCGCAATCGCGAAGGATTCGCCGCGCCAAGCGTACCTTGCCTGGCACCCAGGGTGGCAGAAGTTGGAGCAGCTTGAGGAAGCCTGCATGCGGTGTGAGCGGGACGAGATTCGGGTCAAGCATCGTTTTGGGTTCCGCCTTGATTCATCTACTTACCCGCTTTGGCAGGCGTTGCGCCGCAAATACGGCGGCGCAAATCACCGTCAACGTGGCTGCATTCGCGGGAATCTGCTGGACAAACTCTACACTTGAGTGGAGCAAGGTGGCCACAATCGCCATCGCCAGACCAAAACCCGCACCGCTGATCAGCGGATCGTGGCGAACGCGCAGCAGCCCGATTGCGAGGACCAGCGCAATGAGTATCGGCGCCAAGATGAGCAGCGTGCCGAGCAATCCGTATTCGACCAGAAACTGCAGATAATCATTGTGCGCGTGGTCGTAAAACCCTGGAAAATCAACGGTGCGGTTCTGTGCGAATGCGGTGTAGAACCCGCCCGCGCCGTGTCCAAAGAGCGGCTTTTCGCGCCACATTTCGAGCGCAATCGGAATCACCGCCTTGCGGTCGCGATCCGACGACGCCGGGTTGAATTCAGTGGCAACTTGGCCAGTTGCCTGGAGGCGATCAACCACCTGTTCGATGCCAAACACTTGGCCGATAATCAGAATATCGATCGCCACGACGCTAGCCAAGAAGAGGCCAACTTTCAGTGTGATCGGGCGCAGCAGCGCCAGCGCGAGCGCGCTCATCACGGTCAGCGAGATGAAGAAACTCATGTTGCCCATCCGCGAGCGGGTCATCACCACCGCGATCACCAGCAGGATCAGCGCCAGGCGCAGCCGCCCCTTCTCGCTCAAAACAGCGCGGATCAACTCGCGCAGGTGCCCTTTCCAAGTGCTGGCCTGCGAGCGCGTCATCAGCATCAGGGTGATCATGTAGCCCACGCCGACGCTTAAGCTCATCACCGCGAGGTTGGAAAAGTGATTGCGGTTAATGTAGGTGCCGCTCACCAGGCCGATTGACTGGGTTTTCTTCGCAAAGAAGCTCCACTCCATCCCGCTCACCACCATCAAAGCGCCGTATGCCGCCTGCAGGAAGCCAGTCATGATCAGCGCGATCAACAGCAGCCGAAGGCGCTCGCGGGTGCGCACCATGGCGATCGTCATCGCAAACAGCAGCAGCAGCAGCGATCGCTTCAACCAAGCATCGTAGGCGGCCGATGGATCAACCGCGCCGAGCAGCGGCCAGCGCGTGGCCTGTGTCGAGCCATCCGTTACAGGAAGCGGCAACCAGTAGGCCGCGCCCAGCAGCCACATCGCCAACAGACATGCAGACGCCACCCAAAGTACGGCGTTGAACGGTAATTCGATGGCGGTGTCGTGCATGCGCCGCCACGCGATTGCGAAGGTCAGCAGTGCGGCCAGCCCCAGCGCCAGCGACCAGCCCCAATCCCGGTTTAAACCGAGCGGCCAGGGGAGCGCAATCAGCAGGCCGAGCAGCAGGAAAAACAGTGCCGTTCCCGCGAGGGTGCCTTTGCGCGTGGCGCGGTTTTTAGGCCAGCCCATCATTTGCCGCGCTGCGCTTTGAGATCCATCAGCGCAAGCAGGATCATGATTTCGGCGAGCGCGCGCTGCAGCGCGTAAAACCAGCCGCGCCAGCCGCTGAACCAAATGCATTTCACCACGACGACATAGCCAAAAGAAAGCGGCGGTGCGACCCCAGGCATGAGACGCAGCCGATCTGTCAGGCGTGCTTGCTTAACATTGAGTGCGAGCAGTTTTAGCGCTTCTAATTCGGCGTATTTAACCTGAGACGCCATCCACCGAGACAGAGATTTGCGATCGTCGTGGGCAATGGCATGCTTGAGGGTCCCGCAGCTTCCGGAAATCTCTAGGCGCTGCGTGTGGCCATCATCGACAAAGCGAGCGCGTTCGCGGCGAAACAGCACCGGCCTTGGCGGCAGCAACGACGCACGCAACGGCGCGCCGTACACCCAGTAATCGAATCGCGCAAAGAACGCGCTATCGTCGCCCACGTTCAAAGTGCTGAGTTCGTGGTGGTTTTCAGCATCCAAAACATAGTCGGCGTCCAAGCTCAGCGTCCAGGTCGAGCGTAACTGGTCCAAACCGAAATTCCACTGCTGCGCATGGCTGTCGAACGAGCGTTGAACAACCTCCACGTTGGCAAAGCGCTGTGCAATCGCCACTGTGTTGTCCGATGAATAGCTATCGATAATCACCACGCGTTGCGCCCAAGATAAGCCGGCCAGCGTGCGCTCAAGGTTTGGCCCCTCGTTGAGCGTCAAAATCAACACATCCAGCTGCTCGAGGTTCACAAATCAAGCGCTCTCATTAAGCCGTTGGTCGCGTGATCATAGGTGTAGGCTTGCGAAATCTGAGACCCGCGCATGCGAAATTTTTCGCGCAGTGCGTCGTCGCTGAGTAGTCGCTCGAGCGCCACGGCAAACGCCGGCGCATCGCCCGCGCGAACCACGAATCCGGATTTGCCGTCCTCCACCAAATCAAAATGGCAGCCGACTTGGTCACTGACGATCACCGGAGTGCCGGCCGCTAGCGCTTCGTTCACGACCAAACCCCAGGTTTCCGAGATGCTGGGCAGCATCAGCACATCGCCTGCGGCATAGACTGAGGGCATCGCGCTTTGATTCTGAAAGCCCAGAAAATGCGTGCGCGCCGGCGCGCTTGAAAGCAGCTCCGCGCGCAGCGGACCCTCCCCGACTAAGAGTAGATGAAAGCGTGGGTTGCTCACCTTGGCAAAAGCGGCGAGCAGCGTACTCAAGTCCTTTTGCCATTCAAATTTGCCAACGAAAATGGCCAGACGGTCTTGTTTGGTCAAATTAAGCTTGTGGCGGAGCGCGGCTGCGGCGCCCTCGCAGGTGCTGCGCGCGCCCGCGAAACGCGCCGTATCGATGGCATGCGGCGCAAACCAGAGCCGTTCTGGGTTGACGCCGTGGGCCAAGAAATAGCGGCGGTTGGCTTCTCCGACATACAAACACGCGCTGAAACGCGCGAACACGAGCCCTGTCAGCTGGCGCTTGAGCCAGGCAACGGGCCCCCTGCGCGGCGTCAAGCGATGCGAATCGCCGCGAAAGAGCAGCCGCCAGCGCCGAGCGGAGCCCAGAATCAGTTTGATTGTTGCCAGATAGCTGTAGCTCAACAGCAGCACCGCATCGGGTGCAAATGTGTCCAAGCGGCTCGTCAATGTTGGATTACGCAGGCCAAAGAAATGATGGGTGCCGGGATCGCGCGCGGTGTTCGGCACAAACTCATGCGCGTATCCTTCCAGCAGCGGTATATCCCATGAAATGACCTGCCCGAACTCCCGATCGAGCGTTGCCTTAACGCCAAAATCCCAGAGATAAAAGACCTTGAGTTCAAGCCCGGGCTGGCGTGCCAAGTCCGCAAACCATGGCGCGTAGTACTGGATCGGATGGCTGGTGACGATCGCTAAGCGATGTGGGGCCATATCAGGACGGCCCGCGCGCCTCGAAGGTCCAGCGGTTGGCAATCTGCCTCGAAAGCGCAGGCAGGATGAATACGCCCATTGCATAAATCACCAGGAAGTTCGACATGATCCCGCCGATCAGCTTGATCAAGGTGATCTCGAAAAGCGCCGTATAAAGGAACGTCGATGAGGCCACCCCGTAGCAGATCAAGGGATGCACGTTGCGCATTTGCAGCAGTGTCCGGTAGATCCAGCCCTGCAAGAAACCTACGAACAGCAGCGCCACGTACATCCCAGGCCATCCGAAGTCGATATAAGTATCGCCGAAGTACCCAATGCTGATGGATGTGTTTTGTGCGGCATATAGGTCAAGACCGGTGTACTTCTTGGTCATGTCGGTGTCGCCGACTAGTGCCGCCTTGTCAGGAAACAGCACGCGCGGCGTTAGCACGTGCATAACCGCCGTGCCCAGTAGGGCGCCATTCTCGTGTGGAACCGCGGCCGGGACGTGGGCAATCGTGTATGCGAAGAAATCGACATAGCGAAGCCGGTTGGCGAGCTGCTGTGCGCCGTGTTCCGCTAGGTCTTCGTCAACCCCACCAATCAGCGTGAGCAGCTTGTCACGTGCCCGGGTACTGTCTACGCTGACATAGTGTTCGCCGGAGTTCCCCGACGCGTAGTCGCGGTATTGGTCCTTGATCGCGGACCACACGATCCCGGCGTAGATCCCAAACACTGCAAGGACGCCGAGCCCAAGAATTCGCCCAAAACCGGGCCGGCCAGGCGCCGCAACCAGCGCAAGAAAGGCAACGATCAACGGGAAGCGAAAGTCCGAGAAAAACGCACCGACAGAGGAGAGAAACTCAAACGCAAAAATGCCGAGAAACAGCGGCATTCGGTTCTTCTGCGCGAGCGCCACGTAGCCCACCGCAAACAGGGTGGCCATTTTCAGCTGCCAAATGGCGAAAGCGACCTGAAACAGTGAGCCGGTGCCGACCGTGGCCCAAAAGCCCGTGGCAAACAGCGATACCAGCACGTGCAGCAGCACGAGTTTGAAAATGTCGACTTTCTGCGCAGCAGCGATGGCTTTGGCCGCAACATCAGTCTTCATGCCCGAGACCGCCAAGCGCATCCCACCGGCCACAAATGCCAGTCCAAACAGGGAATACCAGACTGCGGTTTCAAGCGGAATCGAGCGATCCATGCGCTCAATCGGCATGCCCAGTGAATTGGCCTGCCAGATCACCATCGAGACCTGCAGCCACTGATACGAAATTGAGAAAAGCAGGATCGGCGGCTGGTTCGGCAGCCACAGCATCGCCAGAATGAACGCAAGTACCGCGATCGCGACGATCGAGAGAATCGGATTGGCGGACAGCGCCGCATAGGCGGCCGCGAATACCGTCACTACCAGTGCGATCGCGCGCATCTGCGCGCTGTGCACCTTGGCCGCGCGCACCCGCGCGCGCAGGCTCTCGCGTTCGCTTTGCTCGCCCAGTGGATGAAGGACCGAGGCCATCAGCAATACAGATTCAGGGAAAAACTACCGCTCGGTTCCAGCGCGATCAGTTCTGGCAAATGAGGGTCAACGTCGCTTGCGTCTTCCACTCGCGAAAAGCCCACCTTGCCCGCCAATTCGCGAAGAATCTCCGCACTGTAGCCGAACTTGTGCTGGCCATCGCAGAACAGGAAGTTGATCGCCTGGCCCTCGCGCGATTCAAAAGGCCTTGGAAACTGGTAGTCCACGTCTTCCAGGATTTTGAAAATAAAGCGAAAGTCCGGCAGCGTCAGGCGCGCGTAGCCGCCTGGTTTGAGCACCCGCTTAATCTCGCCCAAAATGTAGAGCGCGTCGTCGATCAGGACATGTTCGAGCATGTGGCAAGAGTAAACAAAGGCCATCGATTGATCTGGCAGCGGCAGCCCCGCACGCGCGTCAATCACGTAGTCGACGCGGCGCTGGAAGTTGCCGTCCACATTCACGAAATCTGGCAAATAGTGCTTGCCGCAGCCCAGGTGCAAATGCTGTCGTGAGCTCAGCCTGCGCGTGTAGTGCCAGCGGTACACCGGCAGCGCGCAGCGCGAATACCAGTAAAGCCCGGTGTAGTAGAGGTCTTTGATGCTTTGCTGAATCACAGCGCTTTCTTTCGATCAAGGCCGCGTAGGATAGCAAGCCTCGCTCATTCTCATTGGTTGAGCCCAAGGCAGTCGCGATAGAGTGCTTCATATTGGCGGCCCACCACGGCGCGTGAGTAGGTCGATTCGGCGCGTTCTCGACAGGCCTGCCGGGATAGGCCGGACAGTTTTGCGACAGCGGCCACGCCCGCATCAATGGATTCGATCAAAAACCCGGTTTCACCCGGGCGGATGATCTCGGGCAGCGATCCGCGCGGGCAGCTGATCACCGGCGTGCCGCATGCCAGTGCCTCGGCAAACACGATGCCAAAGGGCTCATTCCACTGGATCGGAACCACCATCGCCGCCGCCTGCCCGAGCAGCTTTGCCTTGGCGAGGTCGTCAACTTCGCCGATGTATTCAATTCCGTTGCGGCCGAGTTCAGGCGCAATCAGCTGGTCAAAGTACGCAGCACCGCTGCCGCTCGGATAGCGGTTGCCGGCAATAATCAGCCGTCGGCCGGCTGCTTTGGCGATCGCAATCGCCCAGTGCGCGCCCTTGATGGCCTCGATTCGGCTCAAGAATACCAGCGGTGCGTCAGCCGCGACCTGGGCGACAAACGGAAACTTGGCCAGCTCCACAAAATTAGGAATTGCCGACCAACGCCCGCCGGCCCGCTCCCCCTGTCGCACGATATAGCCCGAGCAGCCCGTCAAACGGAGCGTTCCCGCACTTAGGCGCAGCGCGAGGCGGATGGAATCAAGGGAAGGCTCGCGCTGGTAGCTCATCACCGTGGGCGCGCGCCGAAGCAGGCGCTCAAGCAGATAGGCCAAGCGCGAAAAACTGTGGACCAGATCGGGTGCAAAAGCGCGAATCGCCGCGCGCAGACAAAGCCCGTTGCGGACGCCGTTGAGTGCGCCGCTGGACGATAACGCCGGCCACCCAAAAAGCCGATCGACCTGCACCTCGCTTTGCGGATGGGCGACCAAGCCCACGCTGTGGCCGGCCTCACGCAGGTGCGCAATCAACGCGGCGACAATGCGCTCAATCCCGCCGTAGTGGGTCGGTGGCACCGGTATTTCGGGGTCAACCGTCAACAAGATGCGCATCTTAGGATTTTCCCGCCCACGCCTGATCAAGCGCCAAGGCCAGCGATTTTGCCACCGCGCGCGCGGAAACCGGTTCAAAAATCGTTGGATCGACCGCGCGCGAGGCCGATGAAACTTGAGCGAAAAAATGCCCGAGTGCCTGACGCACTTCAGACACTTGAGGCACAGCCGCGGTCGGGATCAAGGCTAAACGCTCGCCGAGCGCACCGCGCAGGAAGTCTAAAGCCAGTGCCTGCGGGTGCAAAAATGCCAATACCGGCCGTTCGGACTGAGCCGCTTGATAGGCCTTCGACGGCGTGTAGTGCGCTTCGGTCGAACCCAGAATCATCACCCCGGCTGCATTGATCAAGTGGCGCAGTACGCCCAAGTAAGACATCCGCTCGGGATGTTCGATCACGCAATCACTTAAGCCAAGCGCACTCGCCATGGGTGCGACTTGGGCTGCGACGCCGTTTGCCAAGCGATGTCCGGTGCCGATGAAATGCATGCAAACCCGCATCGCCAGCGGATCACGCTCGGCCTTGAGCGCGGCAAAAGCGCGCAGCAAGACCTCGCAGCTCGCCACCGATTTGGGCATCAAGGCGCCCGCATAAACCACGTGCAGGCGCCCATCGTGCGGGTTAAAAACGCCGTTGCTGAA
>Ga0105047_10012163_pt1 | contig 13872 bp, 7 predicted proteins | sample MAT04_FD_78384 | JGI IMG/M metagenome (GOLD analysis project Ga0105047, IMG submission 78384) | Freshwater microbial communities from Lake Fryxell liftoff mats and glacier meltwater in Antarctica - MAT-04 (megahit assembly) | ecosystem: Environmental > Aquatic > Freshwater > Ice > Liftoff...
GATGGCTTGCGCGCCGCCGACCTTGATGGCCTGTGTGACACCGGCCTGGCGCAGCGCGTACAGGAGCGCGGGATTCACCGTGCCGTCCGGACCGCATGGGGTCGCCGCGAAAATTTCCGGGACACCGGCCGCTTGCGCGAAGCCTGCGGTCATGAGTGCGGTGGAAACGAGCGGAGCCTTTCCGCCGGGAACATAGACGCCCACGCGGTCGAAGGGCGTGAAGCGCTCGCCGACAATCGCACCTTCCGCGTTTTTTCCGAACCAGTCTTTCCTCATGCTCTTCTTCGCGAAGGCGTGGATGTTTTTCAGACTGCGGCGCACGGCCTCGCGCGTGGCATCGGAGACCGCTGCCTCGGCGGCCTCGAATTCCCCCTCGCTGATAAAAAGGGATTTCCTGGAAAGTTTCGCGCCATCGAATCGATAGGTCAGTTCGACGAGCGCGTCATCGCCGCCGCTGGCGACTTGGGAAATGATATCAGAGACAAGATCGCGCACCGCGTCTTCCGGAATGGCCCTGCGGCGCAGGCGTCTGACAAATGCGGCGTATCCCGCGTCCTTGTGTTTGAGAATCTTCATGCGTGAGAACTGCGGGAAAAGATGCACGATCCACCCTGTGCCGCCAATCCCCAATGCGCGGCGGGGCAAATTTGCAAGACACGGGCGTTGGGCCGGGTAATAGTGGGACGCCAATGGGATTTTTCAGAACAGCATTGCTCGCGCTCGCATTCTCCGGACCAAGTCACGGGGAGGAAGTCCGTTTCAATCGGGACGTAAGGCCTATTTTCCTGAAAAACTGCACAAGCTGCCACGGCGGAGTCAAGGAGGCGGGCGATATCTCCTTCGTCTATCGGGAGCGGCTGCTGGTGGAGGGCGAAAGCGGGCACGTGGCGGTGGTGCCGGGGAAACCGGAGGAGTCGGAGATGATGAAACGCATCCGTAGCAAGGACCCGGACGAGGTGATGCCCAAGCCAAAGCACGGTTCCGCGCTCCCGGCTGCGGATATCGCGATACTCGAGAAATGGATTTCACAAGGAGCGAAATGGGAAGAACACTGGGCCTTCGAAAAGCCGGTGGAGGCAGAAATTTCCGGCCTCAAGAACGAAGGTTGGGCGGTAAAGTCGTTGGATCGTTTCGTGCTGAAGGGGATAGAAAAGGCCGGACTCTCCCCTTCGCCGCAGGCAAGCGCGGGCGATTGGTTGCGTCGGGTGAGCTTGGATCTGACAGGGCTCCCGCCCAGCGCCGAGGAACTGGAATCTCTGGAATCAAAGTGGGAAACCGATGGTGGTTCGGCGCGCGAAGCGGTGGTTGACAAGCTTCTGGCCTCCACCGCCTACGGGGAGCGCTGGGCGAGCGTCTGGCTGGATTTGGCGCGGTATGCGGATACTTACGGTTTCGAAAAAGACCCCCACCGCGATATCTGGCCGTGGCGGGACTGGGTTGTGCGGGCTTTCAACGCCGACATGCCCTATGACCAGTTCACCGTCGAGCAAATGGCCGGCGACCTTTTACCAGATCCCACTCCGGATCAGATTCTCGCCACCGCGTTTCACCGCAATACCCAGACGAACGCGGAAGGCGGCACGGATGACGAGGAATACCGGGTCGCTGCCGTCATCGATCGCATCTCCACCGTCTGGACCACTTGGCAGGCGACGACCTTCGGCTGCGTGCAGTGCCACTCGCATCCCTACGATCCGATCGCGCACGACGAGTTCTACGAGTTCATGGATTTTTTCAACCAGACGGAGGACTCGGATCTCAACGACGATTTTCCTAAGCTGAAATATGCGGGGGCGGAATGGCTGAAGTTGGATCGGGAAACGCGTGCCCTGCGTGAGGAGCTCGATGTCGAGGGCCGTTCCATCTCCGATGCCAGTTGGCAGCCTCTCAATGAGATCGCATTCCAGCCCCAGCACGGCACCATGCGGACTGACGAAACCGCCATGATTCTCAGCGAGGGAAATCTCCGTCGCGGAACAACACATGTGGTCTCGGGACGCGTCGATACGTTCGATGCGTTGCGGCTTTCGATTTTCCCGAAAAGCGACGACCCCAAGGCATGGCCCGAGCTCGGTGTGCTGGTGACGGATTTCCGGATGGAGAAAGTCGCACCCGACGGCACCCGGACACCAGTCCCGATGGGAGAAGTCATCGCGGATCATCTCATCGGTCCCTTCGATCCCATGAGCGCGTTCGAGGGAGAGAAATTCAAACGTTTCGTGGAGCCGAACGACAATGTCGGAGCCACCTCAGGGATCGGTGAGTTCCCGCGCCTGAGCGGCCCCCGCCGGTTCGTGCTGCTGCCCGAAAAGCGGGTGGAACCCGCGGCGGGCGAACGTGTGGAAATTTTCCTGAAACAGAACGGAAACGCCAACGAAAGCCAAGGCACCTATTTGCGGAAATTCCGCTTGGAGACGGCGAAAGACGACCGCTACGAGGCGCTGCGCAACGACCCCGGGAGGCAGGAAAAATGGCAGCGCGTTTTTTCGAACCGCGACCGCATGGCCGCGATGCAAGGGCCTTCGGTTCCGGTGATGAGGGAGCGCACGGAAACAGGAAAGCGCGAAACGCGGGTCTTCGCGCGCGGGAACCGAATCTCGAAGGAACACATCGTGACCTCCGATGTTCCGGATCTCCTCAGAGGAAACTTCCCGAAGGCCGGCGAGAATGACCGTCTCGGCATGGCGCGTTGGCTGGTGAGCGGAGAGAATCCTCTTACGTCCCGCGTGATGGTGAACCGCCTCTGGGCACAACTTTTCGGTATCGGCATCGTGGAGACCGAAGAAGATTTCGGAACCTCCGGCGAAAAGCCCTCCGATCTTGCACTTCTCAACCACCTTGCTCTGAGCTTCCAGGGAAAGCAGAAATGGTCGGTCAAACTGGCGCTTCGGGAAATGGTTCTCTCCGCGACGTATCTCCAGACTTCGGCGGCGTCCTCGGAACTCATTGCCCGCGATCCGAAGAACCGGCTGCTCGCACGAGGTCCGCGAAACCGTCTTTCCGCAGAGATGGTGCGCGATCAGGCTCTCGCAGTCTCCGGGTTGCTCTCCTCGAAAATGTCCGGTCCACCCGTTTTCCCGCCTCAACCGGAAGGCGTGTGGAACTCCGTTTACAGCGGGGCGAAATGGGAGGAGTCCAAGGGCGAGGATCGCTACCGTCGCGGACTCTACACCTACACGAAGCGCACCAGCGGCTTCCCCGGCTTCCTGACCTTCGACGCGCCCAGCCGCGACGTGTGCAGCGCCCGCCGCATCCTTTCCAACACACCGCTTCAGGCGCTCGTCACCATGAACGACCCCGCCCACGTCGAGGCCGCCGCCGCCCTCGCCGAACGGATGCGCCAGCGCTCGTCCGCCCTTGATGAACAACTTGCCTTCGCTTATCTTCTCGCAACCCAACGCCACGCCAGCGACTCGGTTGTTTCCGAACTTGCCTCTTTGTATGAGGACCTGAAAAAGGATGAACAGGGCGACGTCAACAGCCTCGGCCCCGATCCCGCCCTGACACTGACGGCAAACACCATCCTCAATCTCGACGCAGCCCTCTCAAAATGACACACCTCGAACAACACCTCCGCCACACGGAGCTCTCACACCTGACCCGCCGCCATTTCCTCTCGAAATGCAGCACCGGGCTGGGCGCGATGTGGCTCGCTTCCATGGGGCAACAGGCCTTCGGCGCCTCGGGGAAACTGGCGAAGGATCCAGCCAATCTTCTACTGCCGGCCCCGCCGCAGCTCCCGGGAAAGGCCAAGCGTGTGATCTACCTCCACATGGCGGGCGCGCCCTCCCAGCACGAGCTTTTCGACTACAAGCCGGAACTGAAGAAGCTCAACGGCAAGGAATGCCCCAAGGAATTTCTCGAAGGCAAGCAGTTCGCATTCATCCAGGGGACCCCGAAAATGCTCGGTCCGCAGTTCGAATTCCAGCAACACGGCGAGAGCGGAGCATGGATTTCCGACCGCTTGCCCCACCTCGCTACAGTCGCGGACCAACTGTGTTTCATCAAATCGATGCATACGGACCAGTTCAACCACGGCCCGGCACAGCTACTCGTCCACACCGGCACGCAGAATCCCGGTGCCCCGTCCATCGGTTCCTGGGCGACCTACGGGCTAGGCTCGGAAAACCAGAATCTTCCCGGCTTCATCGTGCTCACCTCCGGGGGTAAAAATCCGGATGCTGGAAAATCCGTCTGGGGTTCCGGATACCTGCCTTCCGTCTATCAGGGTGTCCAGTGTCGCTCCGAGGGCGAGCCGGTCCTGTATTTGAAAAATCCCGAAGGAGTTTCCCGCGAGATGCGCCGCCGCTCGCTCGATACGCTCGACCGGCTCAACCAGAAAGTCGCGCAGCAGACCGGAGATCCGGAGACGGTCACCCGCATCGCGCAGTATGAGATGGCCTACCGCATGCAGATGCACGCCACCGATGCCTTCGATCTGAAACAGGAAAACGAAGCCATCCACACCCTCTACGGCACGGAGCCGGGGAAGGAAAGTTTCGCAAACAACTGCCTTCTCGCCCGTCGCCTCGCCGAGCGCGGAGTCCGTTACATCCAGCTCTTCGACTGGGGATGGGACTCACACGGAACTAGTAAGGAAGGTTCCCTGAACGAAGGCTTCACCGATCTCTGCAACCGCATCGACCGTCCCATCACCGCACTTTTGAAGGATCTGAAACAGCGCGGGATGCTGGAAGACACACTCGTCGTCTGGGGCGGCGAGTTCGGCCGCACCCCGATGCTGGAAAACCGGGGCGGCGGCGACAACCCCTTCACCGGGCGCGATCACAATCCCGGCGGATTCACCATCTGGATGGCTGGCGGCGGAGTGAAGGCGGGCACCACTTACGGAGAGACCGATCCCATCGGCTACGAGGCCATCAAGGACAAGGTTTCCCTCCACGAGCTGCACGCCACCATGCTTCACCTTCTCGGATTTGATCATGAGAAATTCTCCTTCCCTTTCCAGGGAGTCGGCCAGCGCCTCACCAACATCACAAAACCCGGAACGAAAGTCGTCAAGGGCGTCCTGGCCTGATGGCCCGCCGTATCGCCGCAGCCGCGATCCCCAACCCACCGAACACGAAGAGCAGCGGGAACCAGATCGAGTAGCCCGGTGCCTTCGAGTCGGGCCTTAGGACGGTGAAGGACGGATCTGCGGGATATACAAAGGCGATGATCTTTTTCCCCGCAGGATATCTCTCCAACTGCTCCTCGGCGACCACCCTTTTGTTGGAAAACGGGTTTCCCCGGGCGGTCAATCGCTCACCGGTCATCGCCTTTCCCTTCCACTCGTAGCCGTAAAGAATTTCCAGCCGGTACTCCATCGGGGAAAACTCATCATGCTGCCATTCCTCGATTTCGGAAGAAAGCACCACCGCCTCCACCTGCGGCCACGAGCGCATCGCATCGGCACGCTGGTAGCTTTTCCACATCAGGACGGTGAAAAAACCTCCCAGCGCGGCAATGGCCAGGCCGAGGATTATGAGAAAAACGGTGGCGGCTTTCATGGCAGGGTGCGAGACAACATGTTGGGGCCCGGAATTGCAACCCCGGTAAAGAATGGACAGCGGCCCGACGTGACCGTAAACCTTCCTTGTGCGCTACAACCTGATCCACCGGACGCATTATGTCTATGAAGGCGCGGTCACGGTTTCCCACCACCTCGCCCGCCTGGCTCCGAGGTTTCTGCCCGGCCAGCGGTGTCCCTGGCATGTGCTGGAGATCGTCCCGGAACCTGTCGGCAGGAGTCTGCACAACGATGTTTACGGAAACATCACCGCCTATTTCGAATGCGAGGGGAAGCACGGCGAGCTGATCGTGACCGCCCGCAGTCTTGTCGAAGTCTTGCCAACGCCCCACCCCGTCGCGGCATCGACACCACCATGGGAAACCATACGGACATCCGTCGGAGCCGACCGGCTGACCTTGAGCACGGAGGCCGGCGCATTCCGTTTCCCCTCCCCGATGGTTCCTCTTGGCGAGGAGTTCGCGGAATACGCGCGTCCGGATTTCACTCCCGGCAAGCCCATCCTTGAGGCGGCGACCGCGCTGATGGGGAGGATATTCCGTGAGTTCGATTTCAATCCCAAGGCCACCGATGTCGCGACACCCGTTTCCGATGTGCTTCAAAAAAAGGCCGGGGTGTGCCAGGACTTCGCCCACCTCATGCTTGCCTGTATCCGCTCGCTCGGCCTGCCGGCCAGATATGTCAGCGGCTATCTGGAAACGATCCCTCCCCCTGGCGGCAAGCGCATGATCGGTGCCGACGCATCCCATGCCTGGGTTTCGGTTTTTTGCGGCGAGGAAGCCGGATGGGTCGATGCGGACCCCACCAACAACATTCTTCCCGGAGAGCGCCATATCACCCTTGCATGGGGCCGGGACTTTTCCGATGTCAGCCCGTTGCGGGGAGTCACGCTGGGTGCGGGAGGCCAGAGTCTGAAGGTGGAAGTGGATGTGGAACCCATTTACGAAACTCCGCCCGGCGATCCGTTGAAAACGGAGCTGCCAACTTCATGAAACAAAGCTCTTGACGCTTGGCGCAAAGCCATCTTCATTCCGCCCGCCCCGAAATTTTCGCGTGTGCCCATACAATGGGTGAATTGTCTCCAGTCATCCCGCTCCACCAGCCGCCAAGCCTCCATGCCTTCCAAATCATCCGCCAAGAAATCCGCAGCCAAAAAGACCGCGAAAACCGCGACCGCGGCGAAGCCAGCCAAAAAAGCCGCGGCCAAGCCAGCTCCGGAAAAAGCGGCTCCCGTGAAAGCGAAGCCGATAACGAAGAAGGCGGCCAAGCCGGTTCCCAAAAAGTCCGCGCCTAAAAAGGAAGCCGCGAAGAAAGAGATTTCGAAAAAATCCCCCGCTCCCAAGGCCAAGGAAAATCCCGCAACACCTCCCAAAGCGACCAAGGGAAAAAAAGCTGCGCACGGAAAAGAGAAAACCCCTCCTGCGGAAGACAAAGGTTCCAAATCCAAAAAAGGCGAGAAACGCCGTATCGACACCCCTGAGATCCAGGAAAAAATCCGTGAGCTCATCAAGCTTGCCAAGGAGCAGGAATATCTCACCTACGATGACATCAACGAGATCCTTCCGAACGACCTCGTCGATCCGAATGACGTCGAGGCCATCATGGAGCGCCTCCGCAACATGGAGTTCGATATCATCGACGCCTCCGAGGTGGACCGTTTCAAAGACAAGAAGCGCGACGAAGGCGATGGCGATGAGGAAGACGTCAAGGCAGACCAGAAGCTCGACATCCTCGACGATCCGGTCCGGATGTATCTCAAACAGATGGGTCAGGTCCCTCTCCTCACCCGCGAGCAGGAGGTGGAAATCTCCAAACGCATCGAGGACGCGGAGATCGAGGTTTCCAAGAATCTGCATAAGTTCGCATTCATCACCGACGCCTATCTCGAACTCGCGGAAAAGCTGAACAAGGGCAAGGAACGCTTCGACCGCGTGATCCTCGACAAGAAGATCGAGTCCCGCGAGCGCTACATGAAGGGTCTCCCCAAGCTCTGCGACCAGCTCAGGATCCTGCACGAGGAGAACGACAACATTTTCCGCCAGCTCTCCGCCAAGAACCCTCGCGGAAAGAAGAAGATGGAGGAAACTTTCGAGAAAAACCTCGGCACGATGCACCGCATCTACGTGCGCTTCTACTACAAGCAGAAGGTTGTTGAGGATTTCTGCGAACAGGTGGAGGATTACATCGACAAGTTCTGGAAATACTCCCGCCGCCTCCAGACCCACCCGGACGACAGGGAATTTCTCGGAAAAATGAAGGAAATCCAGCAGCGCTGCTGGCTCAACGACGACACCTTCGAGCCGGTTTACAAGGAACTCCGCCACTGGATGAAAGAGGCTCTCAAGGCCAAGACCGAAATGGTCGAAGCCAACCTCCGGCTCGTGATTTCCATCGCGAAAAAATACACCAACCGTGGCCTCTCCTTCCTCGATCTTATCCAGGAAGGCAATATGGGGCTCATGAAAGCGGTCGAAAAATTCGAATACCGCCGCGGCTACAAGTTCTCCACCTACGCCACATGGTGGATCCGCCAGGCGATCACCCGCTCCATCGCGGACCAGGCACGCACGATCCGCATCCCGGTCCACATGATCGAAACGATCAACAAGCTGATGCGCGTCCAGAAGCAGCTCGTCCAGGAATACGGCCGCGAGCCGTCGCCGGAAGAGATCGCCGAGGAAATCCACCTTCCCGTCGAGCGTGTCCGCGCCGTCCTTAAAATGGCGCAGCAGCCGATCTCGCTCCAGGCTCCCGTCGGCGATTCCGACGACACCTCCTTCGGCGATTTCATCGAAGACAAGGCCGCCGACAACCCGATGGAGGAAGCCGGTTTCTCCATGCTCAAGGACAAGATCAAGGACGTCCTCGACACCCTCACCGAGCGCGAACGCGAAGTCCTCGAACAACGCTTCGGCCTCAAGGACGGCTACAGCCGCACCCTCGAGGAAGTCGGCCGCCAGTTCCAGGTCACTCGCGAGCGCATCCGCCAGATCGAAGCCAAAGCCCTCCGGAAAATGCGCCACCCGACGCGCATCCGGAAGCTGGAAGGCTTCATTGAACTGCCGGGTGCATAGCGTCGATGCCAGAACATCCTGCCAGAGTCCATGCGATCTTCGCTATGGACGCGAAGACCCCCCCATGGTGCCTACTTTTACACACCCGAGAAATTCGATGATTGCCAGGAAGAAGAATCCATGCACCATCCCAGTAAATGATCCATCCAGTCAAACTTTCAGCTATGCTGGCCGCCCTGATCTCGACGGCGACGGTGCCAGCCTTGGGGCAGCTTCAAATCATCCGTCAAGGCGACGAGAGTACCGGAACCCGGCAAAACGGCGACCGCTTCGGCGACGCGGTGGCGCTGGGAGATTTCAATGGTGATGGTTTCGGTGATCTGGCGACAGGCGTGCCGCGGGAAAAAGGAACGAACCCTCTGGTGTCGGTGGGCGCGGTGACCGTGAGCCGGGGCAACAAGTGGGGCATTGGTTGGAGCGGAGCTGTTGCACTTGGTCCGTTCGATGGCGGCCATTTGAGTGACAGCTCGTTGAACTACCGCTTCGGCGAGGCTTTGGCGACGGGCGATTTTGACAATGACGGCTTTGACGATCTGGTGGTCGGCGCTTCGAACTCCAGTTCGCAGAGGGTTTTCATCTACCGAGGGAGCGCGGCGGGCCTGGTGACTCCGCCGACCGCTTGGAAGGTCACGGATTTTGGTGTCAGCGGCTCGGCCACCGGCGGGTTCGGGCGGACGTTTGCGGTGGGAAAATTCAACTCCGACGCCTTCGATGATCTGGTGATCGGTTCGCCGGGCCACAACGGAAGTGGCGCATTGTTTGTGCTGCGGGGAAGCGCCGCCGGCCTGGTCTTCAACGCCGCAGGTGCTGTTATCGGGGTGGGCGACCTTCCTTCTTCCCTCTCGGCGGGATGTGGATTCGGATCCTCGCTGGCGGTTGGAAATGTCGCTGGCTTTGACAGGCCGGACCTCATCGTCGGCGCACCCCTTCACGACGAACCCGGCAAGGCGAACGTGGGTGCCGTTGTACTGATTCCCGGCACGGACGCCGGCTCCGGACTCATCCCCGCCGCATCGCTGCGCTACCTCACCAGCGACATCGGGTTGCAACTTAGAGCTGGCTCGCGGTTGGGACAGGCTGTCACGACCGGCGAATTCCGGGGCGACGGCGGACATATGGATTTCGCTGCATCGATGATGTTCGGCCAGGTCGGGGAAACGGATTCGGCGATCGTGTGGCGCGGAGGATTGTTCTCTCCCGTATTCGAGCGGGTGATCGACAATCCGCTCGGCTCGGCGACAGTTTCGAACTTCGGCGCCTCCCTCGCCGCGGGCGACCTGGATGGTGACGGAAAAGACGAACTCGCGGTGGGGGCACCGCTTGCGGCCGGAACCAACGGCGGCGCCACCTTGCCTGCCTCAGGTGTCGTGTACTTTTTCAACGGTGGTCCGAGTGGCCCGTTTCCGACTCCCGGAACCACGCTTCGTGCGTCGGACTTCGAAGATCTCCCCGAGGCTTCGCTCGAGTTCGGCGCTGTCATGACGGCCGGCCGGACAACTTCGGAGTTTCGGGATTCGTTCATTATCGGAAGTCCTGGAAAAGACCTTGCTTCCGGCGAGGCTGTGGACTACTCGCCGTGGCGTCAGCCGCTGACCCCGCGCTGCGCGAGCGCCATCGCCGTGAACTGTGATGGCGACATCACCTACGCCCTGCGAATCTGGGACCGCCGGTTCATTGCCAGCACGACCAAGATCATGACGGTGCTTCTGGCCTGTGAGGCCACGCAACGTCCCCAAGGAGATCCGCTGAGGAGAACTCTCAACCGGGAATACACCATCGAGCCATGGACGCTCGTTGGTTTTCCCAATGTCCCGGGAGGATGCAGCCGTTACAATTTCGTGCAGGGCGACGTGGTCACCTTCGAGGACCTGATCCATGCGACCATCATGCCTTCCGGCAATGACGCCGCAATGTGCATCGCCGATGTGTTCTTCAACGAGCTGTCGTCCAACGTCTGGCCGGGGCTCACGGGCGTGCCGGTTTTCGTCAGTCAAATGAACAACCGCGCCGACCTGATCGGGATGGACGACACTGTTTTCACCAATCCCGCGGGTGTGGACGCGGGCACGCCTCTCTCCACCGCATGGGACATGTACCTGCTGGCAAAGGAAGCCATGGCCAACCCGCTTTTCGCCCAGAAAATCGGCACCACGACCTATCAGACGGCCGCCACCACGGGTGACGGAAACCTGAACCGCCGCACGATAAACTATGGCTGGCTGAACAACCGCAAGGGTGTTAACGGTTCGGTGATCGGACTGAAGCCCGGAGTCACGCCGGGAGCGGGCACGACTGCGGTTCTCGCGGCGCCTTCGGGCACGCCCGGTGCCCTTGCCTATGCCGCCGGATTCGGCTGGCAGATCCCAGGCAGCGCCACCGCACAAGACCGGCTCATCCGCTTCGCCCAGGATTCGTGCCCAAAGCCACCGATACCGGTCGCGGGAAACCTCACGCAGAAACTCAACCCAACCCACGTCGGCCCGGATCCTGTCCTGCTTTCCGGTGCGGTTCACGACCTTCGGACCGATGCGGCCGCCGGGGGGCTGACATTTGATCTGGATTTCCAAGCGGCCAGTTCTCAAGCGGCTGAGAATCTCACCGCGACGATGAACTACCGGGTGGGTGTCCTCGTCGAACCTGATGAAACGTTCAGCGTCTCAATTGGCGGAGTTTACAGCTCCGGCGAAATTGGAATCGGCGGTGTCGAAGGGCAGCCGGCCTCCCCGGTGGATTATTCCGTCACCCGGCCCGACCGTCCCTTGGTCGTCACCGGGGCGACCGTCCCGGTCATGAGCGACTACATCCCTATTGCGGGCGGGACGCAGGACCCGAACTCGCCCCTTGTCCTCACTGTGAAGAACGCGGGGACGGAGAGAATTTTCCTGGCGTTGAACTTCGATTCGCTGGAGTTCCGTCCGCGTTTCGGGGCGAGACCGCCTTTCCGCCAATCGGATCGCTTCTCGCTGAGCAAGGAACCGGTCCGTCAGAATTTCGACATGGCTCTGGCCAAATCGGCGGGCGGCGAGGCCGATTTGTTCTTCGCCATCCAGTCAGGAGAGGGCGATGCCATTTTCTTTCCAGAAGTCCGCACGACAGCGATCGCCCTGGAACCCGGCGCCACCTCCGGCGATCAGGTCAGGCTCGATTGGACGGCTCCTGCCGAATACTATACCGGCTTCCGCATCCTTTACTCACCCGATCTCGATGCGTGGGAGCCGCTGGACACGGTCCCACCGGCCGGCACCGGCGAGGCCCGGCAGTGGCAGGGGCCGGTCCCGGTTCCGAACGAAGGCCGCGGTTTCTTCCGGGTTGAGGGACTTCTGGAAAATTAATGAACCTAAAATCACTCGCTCACCCGGCATTTCGCCACCACTTCTCCCCATGTGAAATCCTCGCGCAGCATCCTTGCCAGCCATGGATCGACGGCGGGGAGGTTCTTGGCAGTGGCGAATTTTTCCGGATGGGTGATGCGGGTGAAAAGGACGCGGTGGCAATCGCTGCGGGGCACTGATTTCGAGCCGTAGCCGCCGGGTTGGTTGCTGGACCAGAAGCGGACGGTTTCGGCATCGTGGCCGAGATAGATCACGAGATGTCCCTGTTCGCGGCCACCGATTTTGTCCGTCCACCAGATTTTGAGAAAATCACCGGGGCGCGCTTCGTCCCATGAGGTGAAATTATTTCCGGCACCGAGGTCCGCCACCAGCTTCGCGGCTCCAGGACCGTTCGAGTTCCAGCGTCCGAATACTCCGTGGCCATCCTGTTGGTCGATCTCCGGGATCATAGCTTCCGAGCCAGTGCCCAGTGATTTGAGCAGGACCAGGTAGGTCGCTCCCGAGCAGAAGCTGGGTTTTGCCTTGGTCGCGATCACGTGGAATTTCCCGTCGATCCAGTCACAGGCTCCGTGCAACAGGTTCTTGGTCGCGTCGCTGCCATCGTACGCGCCACCGGCGGGCATGATCCGCACCGCGGCGAGAATTCTGGAGTTGAATCCGGGTTCGTTTTCGGCCGTCATGTTCGCGCAAGCGGATACGAGAATCCCGAGGAAAAGGACGAAGGCGTGTTTGATTGGCATGGTGTATTCAAACAGTGCCGCCGCCGATCGGCCAATAGAGAAGCTCCGGAAAATTGAACCCGGGCGACTTTCCCGACCGGACGAATCTCGGCTCGTTCTCCACATTCAATCGGACGTCAGTTCTGGCAACGGGGCTGATCTCCGGCATTGGGGGAAAGGTCGCGGACAAGCGCGAGGAACCCCTCCCGCATGACCCCGATGTCGTAGAGCTGTTCCGCAGTGCGGCGACTTCTTTCCGCCATGCGGCGGAGTTCGTCCGGTTGCCCGAGGAGGTCGTGCCACTTCTGTGCGAGTGCGACGGGATCCCCTGAGGGAACCATTGCCCCGGCTCCGGAGTCTGCCAGAATCTCGGGGAAAGACGAAGCTTCCGGTTGCACCACGGGGACGCCCGACGCCATGGCCTCGATCACATACAAGCCGAATGCCTCGGGATAGATCGCCGGCACCGAGAACAAGGTCAGCGACCCGAGCATGGCCGCCTTGTCTTCGCGCGAAATGTTCGGCATCCACTGGACATGCCCGGTGAGTCCGGCCGTCGCGAGGCGCTGCTTCATGGTCTCGATCAGCGGCTGGTTATCTGGGGTTGCGGCTCCTGCCAGATGAAGCCGCGCCGACGGGTGACCCAGCACCGTCCGCAGGTGGATGAACGCATCCACCATGATTTCCAATCCCTTCTCACGCATCATCCGCGCCAGATATCCGATCACCGGAGGACCCGGCTTTTCGGGCTGCGGCGCATAGCCTTCGAGATCGATTCCGTTCGGAAGGATGGTGACCGCCAGATCGTCCGCTGCGAGGTGTTTTCTCATCAGCTCCGCATAGAATGAACTCGGTGAAACCAGCGCATCGGCCTCGCGGATCCGAAGTGCCAGCTCCCGCCAGCAATCGCTGCGGAAGGGCTCCGGCAGGCTGTTGATGAACGAGTCCTCGCCTTGGAAACAGCAGATGATCTTCACGCCGAGGCGGCGTTTCAATTCGCGTATCATGCCCGCCTGCAGCACGGTGGAAAGGCAGAGGATGTCGGGGGATTCTTGCTTCAGCCAATCGCTCAGCTTGTCCAGTTCCTTGCCGAGGCGGCTCTCCTCCAGACGCAGCATCGCCAGGGTCATCTCGCCGAGATCGCGGGGTGAGGTCATGTGGCTTTTCCGGGCAACCCCGCGCAGCAGCCGCGGATGGTTGAGCATTCTGTTAAACCA
>Ga0105047_10012165_pt1 | contig 13871 bp, 12 predicted proteins | sample MAT04_FD_78384 | JGI IMG/M metagenome (GOLD analysis project Ga0105047, IMG submission 78384) | Freshwater microbial communities from Lake Fryxell liftoff mats and glacier meltwater in Antarctica - MAT-04 (megahit assembly) | ecosystem: Environmental > Aquatic > Freshwater > Ice > Liftoff...
CCCGGAGGCCACGAAGCACCGTTCCAGTCGCTCATGGGCAAATCCTTGTAGTTCCGGAGTAGCTCATCTTCCCTGAAATCGGTTGGTGAAGTTCCAAATGAATATGGAGTTATTGCACATTTTTTACCTGCATCGAAAGGCTCAATGGCTGTTGCCGAGAGGTAAAAAAGCTTGTCGGGCATACACCTGATTTCTTCCCAAAGGTATTTGTCCCAATCGGGGCAAACGTACATGTCATCGTTTAAATAAAGAATGTAATCGGTTTTTGCAAGGGCTGCCGCAGCATTCACAGCATAGCAAACACCTATGTTTATTTCACTGAAAGTATGATCGATATGTTGTTTTTCAGCCCATTGCATGGTTTCATCGGTTCCTTCGTTGATATGAAGTATAACCTGATGATTGAAACTGCTGTTTTTCACTATGCTTGCCAGGCATAGCTGCAACATTTCCAGGTTGTTCCAGGTAGGAATAACAATCGAAAAAAGCGGTGTTTCAGTGCTTTCGTAGGTTTTGCTTATAAAATGTATTGGGCTGTTTGCTTTCAATGAGTTTTAGAGATTGAAAATATTTGCAAAAATAGCAATAAATATGTGTGCAGACTTCTGTGGCTTTTGTCACTGTTTAACAGGCTGATTTTTAACATATTTCTCAAGCCACTGGTCTGTTTCCCAGAGCATATGCAGAATATTCTCCTTTGCAGTGTAGCCATGGCTTTCGAACGGCAGCGAAACATAGCGTATGGTTCCGCCAAGTCCCTTTATCGCACTATATAAACGTTCGCTTTGCAAAGGAAATGTGCCTGTATTGTTATCCGAATCGCCATGGATAAGCAGTAGGGGAGTTTTGATTTTATTGGCATGGCTGAAAGGACTCATGTTGTTGTAAACCTCCGGAGCTTCCCAATAGGTGCGCTCTTCGCCCTGAAAACCGAAAGGTGTAAGCGTTCGGTTATAGGCACCGCTACGGGCAATTCCGGCTTTAAACAAGTCGGTGTGAGCCAGAAGGTTAACGGTCATAAAAGCACCATAACTATGTCCGCCAACGGCAACGCGCGTACTGTCGCCTACTCCCATTTTAACCAAAGCCTGTATGGCTGCATGGGCATTCAGATATAATTGCGGGATGAAATTGTCATTGGGTTCCTGGCCGTTTTCGGCAACTATGGGCATTTCGGCATTATCCAGAACCGCGTAACCGCGTGTAGCCCATAAGGATGGCGAGCCGTAAAACGGACGTGTAAATGTATTTTTCGAACCACGAACCTGCGAAGCATCTGCTGCCGATTTGTAGTCGATAGGGTAGGCCCACATCAGTATAGGCAAGGCTTTGTCGCGGGCAGAATCGTAACCTTTCGGCATATACAGATTACCTGCCAGGTTAATTCCATCAGTACGTTTATAGGTGATTTTCTGACGGGTTACTCCTTCAAATCCGGTATATGGATTTGTAAAAGTGGTTAAAACTTTCGCAACCTGTTTATTCTCCACGGTATTGTAAAGGTAATAGTTGGTGACTTCCTTCTGGCTTTCGCGGGCGGTAACAAACGTAAACTTCACCGGATCAATCATTTTAACCAGATATTCGTAGTAGGGTGCTTTGCATCTCCATAACAGCCGGGTTTTACCATTTGTAATATCGAAAGCCTGTATAAGCGGCATATCCCCTTCGTCGGAAGCACCATCGGCACTGAGTAAAAGTTCTTTTTCGTTCAGTATAATCAAACCCTGCCTGCCAAACTCATTCTTTTGAGTTAATGGATCTCCGATATCAGAATACGAATCATTGGAACTGCGGGCAAAAAGTAAATCAGACTTTCCTGTGGAGGGATTGTACCGATTCATCTGAAATTTTCGGTTGGCATAGGATTCCTCAAAAAACAGTGCCGTAGTTTTGTTCCCCCACATCACATTCTGAAAGCGCATTTTTGTTTTAAATAACTCTTCTGCTGATAATTCTTTTCCGGCAAGACTTATTTTTATTGCCATCAGTGCATCGCGCCATTCCGATTTTGATTTCCCCAACCCGCCATCCAGAGCTTTTATATACGTTACGGTAGCAGGTTCGTCGCTGCGCCACGAGAAGTAACGCGGAAAATCAGGAGCATCGTCAAAACCGATTGGTACGCCTTCGAACGAAGGATTCACGGCAATTGCCCTTACCAGGTTTCCTTTTATATCATTAACGGTAACGGAATGTGGGAATTCGTATGCCGGAACTGTATAGGAAAAGGGTCTTGATATGGTTTGAAGCAGCAGGTATTTATTGTCAGGTGAAACGGAAAAGCCTCTGTATATTGCCGGTTCGCCGATTTTGACCTCTTTTGTGAAGTCTGAATAAATCAATTGCGATTTGGCATAATATTCAAAAAGTGCTTCGTCATAGCCTGATTTAATCAGATCCTGGTAAGTTCTGGCGGCAGCTTTTTTACCAAGACTTTCCTGTATTACCGGACCGGTTGGAGCAAGCGGTTTTTCAGGTTTTATAGCGTTGGCTAAAGTTGCTTTATAGATCAGGCTGTTATCGTTAAGCCAGGAAAATGAGCCTCCGGTTACAATATTCAGTGGCAATTGATTTATTTTCGTTGCGGTAAAGGAAGCAATGTCGATAACATACAAATCAACTTTGTCGTAAGTTAGATTTGTAAATGCTATCTTGTTTTGCGTTGGACTCCATTGTATGCTGGTTGCCCGCATGTTCAATGGTAGTCCCTTTATAGCGTATTCCTGAAGAGTGGTCAAATCTTTCAGACATATTCCTGCCAGGGTTGTTATTCGGCTTTGGGCAAAGTTATTCGGATTTATCCTCAGTCCGGCTATACGCAACTCGGGTTCAGCAAGTTCGGCAACCGATGGAAATGTATTCCTTTCCAATAATAACATCCATTTCCCGGCATCATCCACACTGGCTGAGGGTATAGGCTTAGCCATGATCAGGTCATAAATTTCGCGTGGTGGTTCTTTGTAGGTGAGTTGATCCTGGGCTTTCGGTTGCATAATTGTAAGTAAAAAAAGGATGGTTAAAATCGTTTTCATATCTACAGAATTAGTGTTTTTACATAATCTGTTTGTAAATCGCGGTAACAGCAATGCTTCTAAATTGACCTTGCCTGCTAGTTTTTATTTAAAGATATTATTTCCCGTTCAAATCGTCCATTATAATTTCTGAGATAAATTTCTCTAATTCCGAATAGAACATCTGAACCGGAAAACCCATTACATTGTAGTAGCAGCCTTCAATCCCGGTAATTCCAATGTAGCCTAACCAGTCCTGAATGCCATACGATCCGGCTTTATCAAAAGGTTGATAGTGAGCAACATAAAATTCTATTTCGTCTAAAGTAAGATCCCGGAATTTTACAAGTGTATGTGCATGAAACACCGTTTTTCGGCTGGATGATTTAAGGCAAATACCCGTGAAAACGGAATGCTGCTGCCCCGAAAGCTTTTTCAGCATTACGATTGCTTTATCTTTTCCTGATGGTTTTCCTATGTACTTTCCATCCAGCCACACAATAGTATCCGCTGTAACCAATATGGAGTCTGGGGCAATTAAATCATTATCAAAAGCGTCTGCTTTTAACCCACAAAGATAGCGGGCAATATCAGCACCTTGTAAATGTGAAGGATATACTTCATCCACATCAATATCCACCAGGTTGTAATGAAGGCCAAGAGCTTTAAGCAGCTCCTGCCTTCGCGGCGATTTTGAACCAAGCAGTAAATTATAGTGATGGAGTATTTCCTGTTTCATTTGCCGGTCATTCGTTTAGTGTCATTCGTTAATTAGTTGTCATTCAATTGTCATTCAGTTGTTTCAAGGCTACGGACTTTCATTAAATCGTAAATCGTCATGCGTAAATCAATTAGATTTAGAACTGTCCTGCTACCATAGTCAGTATGCCTCCCAACATTATAAGTTTCAGCAAACTACTAAGTTTGTGATAATCAGTTTTCGACTCCGATTTTCTGAGCAATAACGCGAACCAGATAACGGGGATTTCGACACCAATCAGAAGCCAGATTACGGCAATATATCTCTCGAATTGAAACAAATACATTTGTGAGATCATTAACAGCGCAAATGTAATCACAGTGATTATAAACAATATGTTTTTCGTAAACGGAATACCTTTCGTAATTGGAATTGATTTGCAATTCATCAGTTTGTCACCTTCAATATCTTCAATATCTTTTACAATCTCACGCAACAAACTCAGCAAAAATGCAAATATACTTATTGCAGCAATTATTTGTGTTATAATTCCGAAAGGTTCTGCCGGAATCAGAATACATTGATTTTCAATAATCCAGGCCATTGCAATTGTTCCCGCCGACATGCAGGCAACAGCAATATTGCCCCAAATGAAACTCTTTTTCAGTGAAATTGCATACCACCAAGTAATAATCACGGCGATAAAAAGTAAGATGAAAGCTAACAAGCTTTGAATTTGCCAGGTAAGCCAAAAAGCGAGAACAATTGCAATAATACTCAGCAGAAGAGCGGTTGCAAGTGCCGTGCCTGCTGAAATTTGTTTGCCGATATATTGTTTCTCCGGCTTATTTATCTGATCAGTAATAACATCAAAATAGTCATTACTGATATATCCGGCTGCGGCAATTAGCACTGTGGCGATTATTAAAAGCAAATAATTCAGATTACCCAATCCCGATATAATGGAACCGGCAGAATAAACCGGCATAAAAATCAGGTACCGCAACATCAGAAAGGTCAATGCTATCATCAGCAGATTTGGCACCCTTAGCATGTAAAAAATCGTGCGCATGAATCAGAATTGGATAAAAAAAATAAAAACAGACCTCAGATATTTCAAATATTTTGGAAACTCTAAATGCTTTAGATACTTTAAATACTTTTGGCACTCAATGCACTTCCAGCCCTACCAGTGATACGCATCATCATTCATCCACATCCCTTGCACTTTCAGCACCTGCTCAATTATATCGCGCACACAACCACGGCCGCCAGTTTGGTGCGAAATATAGGTTGATATCCGTTTAATCTCTTCTACTGCATCAGCAGGGCAGGTGGGAACGCCTACTTTCAGCATAATTTCGTAATCCGGAATATCGTCGCCCATAAAAAGTACATTTTCATTTTCCAGATTATTGGTTTCGAGGTATTTGTTATACACATCAATTTTCTTATCAACACCCAGGAAAACATCATTTATTTTTAGGGTCTCGAGGCGGTGTTTCATGGATTCGGAATACCCACCGGAAATAATGGCAATCCTGTAGTTTTTCTTGATTGCAAGCTGCATGGCATACCCATCTTTGACATTTGCGGTTCGCAGGGCTTCTCCATTACTGTGTATAATCACATTTCCGTCGGTAAGTACCCCGTCATAATCAAAAATAAATGTATTAACTTTTAATAGCTTCTCTTTGTAATTCGACATACTCTTAGTGGGTATTATTATTAATATTTCTTGCCTATCAGGTTGGCCAGTAGCTGGTAAAGGTCAGCATAATCAGGCATTGATGCAAGAGCCGATATGTGTTTTTCTATGGTAATGATGTCATGGCGGCGGGCCGGGCCGGTCTGCATTTCCAACGGGTTGTTAGCTATTGCTTTACGGGCTGTTTCCAGTATCAGCGGATGCAGTGCCTCCGCTGGCAAGTTATAATTGTTCAAAATTTCATTGCTTACGATGTACATCAGGTTTGAATAGTTGCCTGCAAATACGGCAGCAACATGCAACAGCATCCTTTGCCGGCTGTCGGCTTCATATACTTTAGACGAAAGTGTGCCAGCAAGCTGTTTTAATGCCAGAAGAGTTTCATTTGATGAAGATTCGAGAAAGAACGGAACTTTACTGAAATCAACCGGAGTCGCTTTCGATAGGGTTTGTAACGGATAGAATACACCGTAGTTTTCGCAATTGCTTTTCAATACTTCCATAGAAACTGAACCGGCAGTATGAACTACAATCCCGTGAAAGTTCGCTATACTTCCGGCAACTTCGGCTATTGCTTTATCCGCAACGGCTACAATGATCAAATCGGTTCCTTCGCGTAAGCCGGAAATATCCTTTGATGCTTTAGCGCCGCATATTCCGGCAAGAGATACCGCATTTGCATACTCACGACTCCAGATACTCTTTATCCTGAACCCATGCTCCATTAATCCTTTAGCCACGTGCCAGGAAACATTTCCCGAACCGGCAAAAGCGATATTTTTAATGCTCTTCTGCATCAGTGCAATATTGTTTATTTTGGAATCTTAAAGTGCTAAGCCTTATTCTCTGAATTTTTATACTTCCCTATTGTCCGCCTCATGATTGAATAAGTTAATCCGCTAAACATTACCACAATCCCAAACCATAAAACCGCCATGAAAGGGAAGATAATGGCTTTCATAACAATATAATCCTCCTGGCGTTCATAAATTCCAACACGAATTGCTTTTGAATCAGCTGACACTCCCTCAAAACGTAGTTTCACGTTTAACGGCTCAATCGCCGCGTCAGTCTGTTTCAATTCCCCATTTACAATTTCATATTTGATGTTCGTCTCCATCACACCCTCATTCATACTGATTATTTTGAACCTGGCATCAATACTGGCATTGTTCACATCGTTTTTTGCCATCGAGGTAATCACATCATCGAGTATTACAAAACTGCGCGAAATCATCAATGTATCTTTAACATTCATGGGTTGTTCGCCACTTTTGCTATAGCCTTCGGCATCTGCAGTTCCTGTAATTTGCTGGGCAAAACTGAGGTAAGTGTATATATCTTTGTCAATAAAGTGTTTCGTGGAGGGATTGTACACATTTCCCATACGCGTATTTACATTGAGTGACGGATATACTGAGAAATCAATTTTACCGGTTCCTGCATCCTTCATTTTTACAAAGTCAACCTTGTAAAAAGTTTCTCTGCCCTTGGTGGTTGCATCGGTATAGGTAACCATATATTTGCCCATTGGTTGTCCTATACCTTTTTTCAAAACGAGATTCTCTTTGTTATCCGCTTCTTTACCAAGGTCTAATCCTGAAGTATTTCGCGATATGATCTGCGAATTGCTAAAAGCAAGCACTACACCCAGAAGGAATAAGGTAAATCCGATATGCGTAAATGCACCACCTACGTTGGATGTCTTCTTTAAATAATGTATCACAAAATCAACAGAAACCACCAAGGCTAATAAAATGCTGAATAACAGTATGATGCGGCTGGCACCTGTAACCTGATCGCCCAGTGCAATTAAAACAGTGAGCACAACGGATACCCCGGATGCAATAAGTATTTTCCGTAAAAACTGCTTTATATCATTCTGTCCATACCACAAATACTGGCTAATTGCTATGCCAAATCCGATAAAAATGGCAAAAGGCATTTGCCAGGTGTTATAGAAATTTACATTATCAATGGGAGGTGCAATTCCTGTTCCGAATAGTTTGTTAAAAACTGGTATTGATGTTGTTGCAGTTACCTGGAAGGCTGAAAGCAGCACTACAATGGCACCTATCAGCATCCAGAATTCACGGGTCATAATTTCTTCACTGTCTTTTTTAGGGAACTCTTTTTTGCGGTAAAACAAAAGTGCTAAAGGAATCAACAGGAAAAGAGCTGTAAAAAAAACCATCTGTGTGGCAAGAGCGTTGGCTCCAAATGAATGCACAGAGGTTTCACCTAATATTCCACTTCGCGTAAGATAGGTGGCATACATTACGAAAAACCACGACAGTATGGTGAAAAAATAAGTTGTGGCATAAGTGCTGAATCTCTTTTTAGCAATAATCATACTGTGAAGCGTGGCAACAAGCAGCAGCCAAGGAACCAGCGAAGCGTTTTCAACCGGATCCCAGGCCCAAAAACCGCCAAATGTGAGTGATTCGTAAGCCCAGCGACCACCCAGAATAATCCCGTTTCCCAATGCCAACACTGCGGCAAGTGTCCAGGGAATGGCAGGTTTTAACCACGAATGATATTCCTTCCTCCAGATTGAGGCAATGGCATAGCTAAAAGGAACCATCGTAACTGCATACCCAAAGAAAAGTGATGGCGGGTGAATAATCATCCAGATGTTTTCGAGCAGAGGATTCAACCCGTTTCCATCCGTTAACATGGTAAGGTAGTTTGCTTGTTTGAAAAGCTCTTCTCCCATATTTTGCGGCATATTCCTCAATAATCCGAACGGACTTTCGCCTATGCTGAAACTTCCCAGGTTTAAACCCAATACCATTGATATCAGGAAAAACTGTCCGGTAGCAAACACCGGCATTACCCATGCTTTCCATTCTTTGGCTGAGCGCAGGAGGAATAACCCGATTATTCCCTGACAGAATGCCCATACCAGATACGAACCTTCCTGCCCGGCCCAGAAACAGGAAATCATGTATTTAGCAGGCATATCAACCGACGAATATTGCCATACATAGGAATATTCGAAACAATGATTGACTATAAGGTAATAAAGTGAGGCTATAGCACCGGTCAAAGTTATAAAATGCAACCAGTAGAGGTTTCCGGCAAGCCGGATATAAAGCGCTTTTTTCTCTTTTTCTCTTAAGGAATATATGAATAATAGAGCAGAGATTATAAGCGATAAAAAGCTGAGCCAGATAAAGATACGGCCTAAATACCCGGCCATTAAGTGTTCTCCAACGTATTGTATGTTCATGTAGAAATCTATATATGTTTAGGGTACAAAAGTATGCTATATAACCAAAACAAAGGAGTGTTGTTTTTATTTGGGTGTAAAAATATTATAAATATCATATAATCAATATACTATAGTTTTTAATGTTAAAAGATTTGCAGGCTTAAAGGGTGCAAAGGCTTCCGCTTGATAATAATTCGTTAATATTGCATTCCCTATATTGCTACAGAAACACAAAAATGGAAATTACAATTGTTGAAGTTACACCCCGCAAATTGCTCCGCACCTTTATTCATCTTCCTGCAAAATTGCATAAGAATGAGCCAAACTGGATGCCAACAATTTATACTGATGACTGGAGTTTTTTTAATCCGAAAAAGAATCACCAATTCGAATCATGTGATACCATTATGGCTCTTGCTTTTCGGAATGGGAAACCGGTAGGGCGTATCATGGGGATTATCCATAACACCTATAATATATTACGTAATGAGAATAAAGCCAGGTTTGGCTATTTCGATTCAATTGACAGTCCGGAAATTGCTCATGCTTTGTTTTCGTTTATCCGTGATTGGGCCAAACAAAAAGACAAAACCCTGCTGGTGGGTCCTTATGGCTTTTCGGATAAAGATGTTCAGGGTTTGCTGGTCGAAGGATTCGAGCATCTTCCATTGATTGATGCTGCCTGTAATCCTCAATATATTGTAAAACTCGTCGAAAATGAAGGGTTTGCCAAAGAAATAGATTGTCTGTTGTACAAATTCCCGGTTAATATTGGTTTACCCGATTTGTATTATCGTATTCAGCATCGCGCCAACCTCAATGGCACTATGAAACTTGCTGAATTTACATCAAGGCGCGAACTCAAACCTTATATTGAGCCTGTACTTGAGCTAGTTAACCACACCTACGATCATTTATACGGTTTTGTTCCTATGACAAAAACCGAAATACACGAACTAGCTTCGCGTTACCTTCCTATTATCGATCCCCGTTTTGTAAAAGTGATTGAGAAAGAAGGTCAGGTTATCGCGTTTATCATTGGCATACCTAACCTTACCAAAGGCATACAGAAATCGGGTGGGTATCTGTTCCCTATCGGGATTTTCCAGATATTGCTGGCATCCCGCAAAACCAGCCAGCTTGATATAATGTTAGGGGCTGTGCGCCGCAACTTTCAAGGAACAGGTATTGAGATACTTATGGCTATGAGCCTTCTCGATTCTGCTGGAAAAGCTGGTTTTAAAGATATTTCAACGCACCTTATTCTAGAAAATAACGTTAAAATGCGTGCCGAATTCGAAAGGCTCAATATACCGATACATCAAAGGTTCAGGGTTTTCAGTAAAGAAATTTAATGCTTTGTTTTATCTTACTAATTTCCATAAATGAATAGTGTGCCTTTTCTCTGAACTCATTGAACATAAAAGTAAATCTGATTTCCAATCCAGATAATATCTATGTGTTTGTGTCTTTTAATTACATAAATTTGCACTTTTAAACGATTAAAGGATACAAATACGTATTTTAGGTAATGGAAACAGGAGGTATAATCACAATGCTGCGTAAAGAAAAAGACTGGTCTCAATCGGTACTTGCCACAAAAAGCGGTGTTTCCCGTGAGATGATTGGCAAATACGAGCGTGGCGAAGCAGTACCTTCTATTCTAGCTGCAAAAAAAATTGCCGATGCTTTTGAAGTTTCTTTGGATTACCTTGTTGGTGAAAGTATTTACAGTAAATTCGACAAAAAAACTATGAATCGATTACAGGACATTGAAAAATTGGAAGTTAACGAAAAGGAACATGTATTTGCCATGCTGGATGCATTCCTTGCCAAAAATAAAATACTGGCAATCTTAAAATAATTTCAAAAATGGAAACAGTACTTATACAAATAAACAACAATAAGGCTTACAGGCTTTTGGAGGATCTGGAAAACCTGCAAATTATCTAGGTGCTCAAAAAAAGCATACCTTCAACACAAAAACTTTCTGAAAAGTATGCCGGAAAGCTCCCTTCTGATATTGCTGACGATCTTCAAAATTACGTAGCCCAAAGCCGAAACGAATGGAACAACAGCAGTATTTAATTGATACCAATGCCAATATTGATTATCTTGGCAAAAAAACTGCCTGCCAGTGGTATGGATTATATGAACAGCATTATTGATGCTGTGCCGAATGTGTCGGTGATTACCAAAATCGAAGTACTTGGCTTTAATGCCCCCGAAGAGCATAGCCAATTGCTTGTCAACTTTATGAACGATGCAACGGTATTGGACTTGACAAGCAATGTGGTGGATGCAAGTATCGATGTTCGAAAGAAGCATAAAACCAAACTGCCCGATACCATTATTGCCGCTACCGCACTTGTTCATGGCTTGGTTTTGATTACACGCAATAAAGCTGACTTTAAAAATATCTCTGGCTTACAAAGCATTGATCCGTATAATATATAGCAACAAATCCCGTTGGCCCCAAGCATCGTAACTGTATTTTTCAAAGTAACGTTTTTCAGATGTAACTTTTTTATTTTTCAATAACCAATGCCATTTGAGTTAGCAAATTAAGATCTTTTACATGTATTAAATGGATTTCTCCAAAAGATGCCGAACTGAAGTGAAGCAAAAAAGTGAGCGCAGGCAAGACTCAGAATTCTCACGTTTTCTGAGAAACGCCAATTCGTAAACATTTAGTTCGGGTCTTTTGAAATATTTTAAAATATTAATCTGTTATTAAAAAACATTTTGTACCTTTGCACCCCTGTTTGTAGCAGGAAATCTAAAAACATTTAATTAATCACTTAACCGAAAGGAAGTTTATACATTATGATCATTGTTCCTGTAAAAGAAGGCGAAAGCATTGACCGCTCGCTGAAGAAATTGAAACGTAAATTCGAAAAAACCGGCGTTGTTAAAGAACTGCGTAATCGTCAGAAATTTACAAAGCCATCAATCGTACGTCGCGAAGAAGTTCGTCACGCTATTTACATCCAACAGCTTCAGCAGCAGCAGGAATTGTAGTCATTCCGGAATTATTTGCGGATGGCAGGAAGTAATACTTGCACTTCTCATACTATTGTTGTACTTTTAACGTTGGTTAAGTACAATAAGTGAGGGGGCAAAGGTTACTTCCTGTTTTATTTTGAAGGATGCTGAAAGATAAATACATAGATTACCTGAGATTTGAGAAGCGTTATTCAACGCATACTATTATGGCATATCATACCGACCTGGATGATTTTACCAAATTCCTTAACCTGCAATATTCCGTTACCGATCCTCTCCTTGCCGATCATAACCTGATTCGTTCATGGCTTATATCTCTTATTGATCGCAAAATTTCGACCCGATCAGTTAACCGGAAACTTTCGACCCTCAAATCTTTCTATCGCTACTGCCAGAAGCAACGATTGCTGGTTGTAAATCCAATGCTCAAAGTTGTTGCTCCCCGCATTACAAAACATCTTCCTGTATTTCTTACCCACGATAACCTCGACCAATTGCTTCATACTGTTGAGTTCGATGCCGGTTACGAAGGCTGTCGCGATAAAATGATCATCACATTGTTTTATGCAACCGGAATCCGAAGAGCCGAATTGGTTCATATCAGTATTAATGACCTTGATCTGAATTCCGGAACGCTGAAAGTCTTGGGAAAGCGAAATAAGGAAAGGATTGTTCCCATCGGTGAAAATATAATTATCCAATTGATTGAGTACCTTATTATAAGAGATACATTTTTATCTGAAAAACTTCCTGTTGATCAAAACAATATTCATACGCTTTTTGTTACATCAAAAGGATTAGCAATTTATCCGAGGCTAATCCACAACATTGTTCACAAATACCTTTCCAAAGTAGCATCGAACAGTAAACTCAGCCCGCATGTGTTAAGGCATTCTTTTGCCACCCATATGCTCGACGATGGCGCTGATCTCAATGCTATCAAGGAAATTCTTGGTCACTCAAGCCTAGCCGCAACCCAGGTTTACACACACAACACTATTGAAAAACTAAAATCAATCTACAAACAGGCCCATCCAAGGGCGTAAACAAAAGGAGGACTCATGAAAGTTAACATCAATTCAGTGCATTTTAAAACCGATAAGAAATTGGATTCGTTCATAACCGAGAAGGTTGAAAAACTTTCGGATATGTATGACGGTATTATCGGAAGTGAAGTAACGCTCAGGGTAAACAATGGTGAAGACCATGATAACAAGATTACAGAAATCAGGTTATTGGTTCCCGGGAATGATCTTTTTGCAAAAAAGCAGAGCAAATCATTTGAAGAAGCTACCGACATAGCTGTAGATGCACTTCGTAAACAATTAGTCCGACATAAAGAGAAGCAAAGAGGCGAATAAAAATAATGAAATTATTTTCATCACTTGTTTGGTAAATCAAATTAAGTGCGTACATTTGCAGTCCTTTTCAAAAAGGACTGCTTTTGTTTATATGAAAGTGGTTGTAAAGTGCTGATAATAAGGAATATTTGAGTTGCAAAAACACAAAAAGCCTGCTTTTGAAGCTCTTTTCAAAGAAAAGGGATAGGCCGATGTAGCTCAGTTGGTAGAGCAGCTGATTTGTAATCAGCTGGTCGGGGGTTCGAGTCCCTCCATCGGCTCCAGTTCATCGAAATATTAAAAATCTGGGGGGATACCAGAGCGGTCAAATGGGGCAGACTGTAAATCTGTTGGCTTCGCCTTCGGAGGTTCGAATCCTCCTCCCCCCACTATTAGTTAATGCGATAATGTAATAATGCGATAACGCGATAATGAGTTAATGCGATAATGAAGAGATTTATTATTTAATTAAATTAGCACATTAGCACATTAATTATGCGGAAGTAGCTCATTTGGTAGAGCGATAGCCTTCCAAGCTATAGGTGGCGGGTTCGAGCCCCGTCTTCCGCTCATAATAGCCTTTGTAGCTCAGGGGGAGAGCGCTTCCTTGGTAAGGAAGAGGTCGCGAGTTCAATTCTCGCCGAAGGCTCTGATTTTGAAAGTTAAAATCAATACAAATAGAAACACAATAAACATTAATTAAAATGGCAAAAGAAAAATTCGATCGTTCAAAACCGCACGTTAACGTAGGTACTATCGGTCATATTGACCATGGTAAGACTACTCTTACCGCAGCTATTACCCTTGTTCTGGCTGATAAAGGTTTGTCAGAATATCGTTCATTCGACTCAATCGACAACGCTCCTGAAGAAAAGGAACGTGGTATTAC